>Ga0209040_10000686_pt1 | contig 26182 bp, 24 predicted proteins | sample BogFormECP12_OM3_FD_188240 | JGI IMG/M metagenome (GOLD analysis project Ga0209040, IMG submission 188240) | Bog forest soil microbial communities from Calvert Island, British Columbia, Canada - ECP12_OM3 (SPAdes) (version 2) | ecosystem: Environmental > Aquatic > Freshwater > Wetlands > Bog ... | reverse complement strand
GCACGCGAACACCCGGGTGGTGACCGACACGTCCAAGATCGCCATGCCCGAGGTGGGTATTGGCTTCATCCCCGACGTCGGCGGCACTTATCTGCTGTCGCGCGCGCCGGGGTCGCTGGGTTTGCACGCCGCACTCACCGGTGCGCCGTTCTTCGGCGCCGACGCCATCGCACTGGGATTCGCCGATCACTTTGTTCCGCACGACAAACTCGACGCATTCAGCCACGCCATCGTCGCCGACGGCGTCGAGCGGGCTCTGGCCGCCCATGCCATCGAACCAGCGCCGAGTAGCCTTATTTCGCAACGTGATTGGATCGACCAGTGCTATGCCGGTGACACCGTTGCCGACATCGTCGCCGCACTGCGTGGCCATGACGCCGGGCCCGCCAACGACGCTGCCAACCTAATCGCCACCCGCTCCCCCATCGCGCTGTCGGTGACGCTGGAGGCGGTGCGCCGTGCCGCCAAGATGGACACGCTGGAAGATGTTCTGACCCAGGACTATCGGGTGTCGTGCGCGTCGCTGCGTTCAGATGATCTGGTGGAGGGCATCCGGGCTCATCTGGTCGACAAGGATCGCAATCCGAAGTGGTCGCCGGCATCGCTGGGGCAGGTGACCGCGGCCGACGTCGACGCATACTTCGCACCGGTCGACGACGATCTGAAGTTTTAGAAAGGCAGCTCCAGTGACTGAAAAGGCGTATGAAACCATCCTGGTCGAACGCGACGAGCGGGTCGGCACCATCACGCTGAACCGGCCGCAGGCGCTGAATGCGCTCAACAGCCAGGTGATGCATGAAGTCACCAGCGCTGCAGCGGAATTCGACGCCGATTCGGGCATCGGCGCGATCATCATCACCGGTTCGGCGAAAGCATTCGCCGCCGGCGCCGACATCAAGGAAATGTCGCACCTGGCGTTCGCCGACGTCTTCGACGGCGACTTCTTCGCGCCCTGGGCCAAGCTGGCCGCCGTCCGCACGCCGACGATCGCCGCGGTGGCCGGACACGCGCTGGGCGGTGGCTGCGAACTGGCGATGATGTGCGACCTGCTGATCGCAGCCGACACAGCGAAATTCGGCCAACCGGAGATCAAACTCGGCGTGCTGCCCGGCATGGGCGGTTCGCAGCGGCTGACCCGGGCGATCGGCAAAGCCAAGGCCATGGACCTGGTTCTGACCGGCCGCACCATCGACGCCGCCGAGGCCGAGCGCAGCGGCCTGGTGTCGCGGGTAGTGCCCGCCGACGATTTGCTCACCGAGGCAAAAGCCGTCGCCACCACGATTTCGCAGATGTCGCGGTCGGCGGCCCGGATGGCCAAGGAGGCGGTCAACCGCGCCTTCGAGTCCACGTTGGCCGAGGGGCTGCTCTACGAACGTCGACTGTTCCATTCGGCATTCGCCACCGACGACCAGTCCGAAGGGATGGCGGCATTCATCGAAAAACGGCCTGCCAACTTCACCCATCGCTGAGAATGCTGTGATGAGCGAGCCGGCCGGCGGGCCCAGCGGCGCAGCGGACGTAGCCGAGCCACCACCGGCCGCCCCGGTGGCCGGCAAGAAACCGTGGTGGATTCGGCACTACACCTTCACCGGCACCGCGGTCGGCTTGGTGTTCCTGTGGTTTTCGATGACGCCGTCGCTGTTGCCACGCGGGCCGCTTTTTCAGGGTTTGGTCAGCGGCCTGTCCGGGGCGACCGGGTATGCCCTCGGGGTTTTCGGGGTATGGCTGGTCCGCTACATGCGGTCACAAGACTCCAGCCCACCAGCACCGCGCCGGGCGTGGCTGGTCCTGCTCGTCGCCGGTGCGGTCGGCATGGTCGCGATGGTGATTTGGTTTCACGTCTGGCAGGACCGGGTGCGCGATTTGATGGGAGTTGCGCACCTGAAATGGTTCGACTACCCACTGTCCGTCGCGCTGTCGTTGATCGTACTGTTAGCAGTGGTCGAGATCGGCCAGCTCATCCGACGATTGATCCGATTCCTGGATCTCCGACTGGATCACTTTGTGCCGCCGCGGGTTTCGGCCGTCATCGTGGTGTTCTTGTTGCTGGCGCTGACGATCGCGTTGCTCAACGGCGTGGTGGTGAAATTCGCGATGCGGACACTGAACAACACGTTCGAGGCGGTCAACAACGAAATGAATCCCGACACCGCCGCGCCGAAGACGCCGCTGCGTTCTGGCGGGCCGCAGTCGCTGGTGTCCTGGGAATCGCTGGGACATCAGGGCCGCATCTTCGTCGAGGGCGGGCCCACCGTCGCCCAGCTCACCGCTTTCAACGGCGCCCCGGCAACCGAACCGATCCGCGCCTACGCCGGACTGGAATCCGCCGACGGCCTCACCGCCACCGCGGAGGAGGCCGCGCGGGAGTTGCAGCGCACCGGCGGACTGCGCCGCGCCGTCGTCGCGGTCGGTACCACCACCGGCACCGGCTGGATCAACGAGGCGGAAGCCGATGCGCTCGAGTACATGTACAACGGCAACACCGCGATCGTGAGCATTCAGTACTCGTTCCTGCCCAGCTGGCTGTCGTTTCTGGTGGACAAACAGAACGCCCGCCACGCCAGCCAGGCGCTGTTCGAGGCGGTGGACCGGCTGGTGCGCGAGCTGCCGGAAGCACAGCGCCCCAAGCTTGTCGTGTTCGGCGAAAGCCTGGGTTCATTCGGCGGCGAAGCGCCGTTCATGAGCCTGAACAATGTGCTGGCCCGCTCCGACGGTGCGCTGTTTTCCGGGCCGACCTTCCAGAACACCATCTGGACCGACCTCACCAAGACCCGCGATCGCGGCTCGCCGGAATGGCTGCCGATCTACGACGACGGAGGCAACGTGCGGTTCGTAGCCCGTCCGGACACCCTGGGTCGCCCGGACGCGACGTGGCATCACCCGCGGGTGGTCTATCTGCAACACGCATCCGACCCCATTGCGTGGTGGAATCCCGACTTGCTGTTCCGCAAACCCGACTGGTTACGCGAAAAACGTGGCTACGACGTGCTTCCCGAGACCGCGTGGATCCCGGTGGTGACGTTTTTGCAGGTGTCGGCCGACATGGCGGTGGCCGTCGACGTACCGCAGGGGCACGGTCATGTCTACGTCGCCGACGTGGCCAACGGCTGGGCGGCGGTGCTGGAGCCGCCGGGCTGGACGCCGGCCAAGACCGAGAAACTGCGCCCGCTGCTGCACGCCAGCGACACCTGACGTTCGGCGAGTAGTCGCTGGGTGTGGGACGGGTGTCGGATGTCTGAAAGACGTTACGCCTTGATGAATTCTTATCGAATCGACCCGTTACGTGGAAACATCAGTAATTCGGGGCCCGATTAAGGAATGTTATTCGGGACACGGTGAAGGGAGTGAGCTATGACTTGGACACGGTCATCAGGAGTCCGCAGCAGCATCACGAAAATCGCGGTGGCGGGGGTGCTAATCGGCATACCCGTGGCCGCTGTCAGTTTTCCGGCGTGTGCGACGCCCGATCTCGGTGGCGCCTCGATTGTGCTTCCGGCGCCGTTGCCAGCGGATCCGCCCACCAATGAGCCGGCGCCGCCTCCTCCGCCACCACCTGCCCCGGTGCAGTCAAATTCGGCCGAGGACTACTGGTACAACTGGTACAACCTCGGCGCCGACGGCGGGGGCGGTGGCGGCGGGGGCGGCTGAGACGAACTAACGTCCCGCCGGGACTCCGCGGCGGCCAGCGCGTGGTAGCCGCCGATGACGTCCGTGGCCCGGTGCAGGCCGAGGTCGTGCAGCGCGGCAGCGGCAAGGCTGGACGTGTAGCCCTCCGAGCAGAGGATCACCCACTCCACGTCGTCACCGATGGCCTGCGGCAGTCGGGCTTCGCTGGTGGGATCGCACCGCCACTCCAGCACGTTGCGTTCGATGACTAAGGCCTTTAAAGCCTCGGGCACCTCCCCTTCACGTGTCCGCTGGGCCTGTGGCCGGATGTCGACGAGCAATGCGCCGCGGCCCAGCGCGGCGGGCACCTCGTCGGCGGCCAGTCGGCGCAACCGGGCCCGGGCCGCGTCCAATACCTGATCGATGCGGCTCATAGGTTTTCCGGTTGGTCGGTCAACTCGGTGCGCTGGCGGCGCAAGGTGTGCTGCTCGGTGACCTCGTAGTACGACATCACGGCCAGCGGCGGCGAATACGCATGCACGCTCAGGGTGGGGCCCGCGGGAGACGGCACGGATGCGACCGCGGGGGTCGGGGCCCACACCACGTCGTGCACCCAGCCCAGCGGGAACCCGGCCTGGTCGCCGGCCTCGAGACGCCGGCGGCGCAGCCGCTCGCCGTCCCAGCGGAATTCATCGAGCGACCCGGACAACAACGTCAGTGCGCCCAGCGATCCACCGTGGTCGTGCAGCTCGGTGCGATGCCCGGGCGCCCAGCTGATCAGCCAGACGTCGATTTCGTCGTCACCGAGCAGCCGAGCGAACCAGCGGTCGTCGGTGGGCACGCCACCCGGCGGAACCACGTGGTCGTAGTGCCCGCTGAGCACCTCGTCGGCCGTTCGGTCGGTGATATGCAGCAGGTCGGCCAGCCGCAGCCGGGTGGGGCCGGAGGCCGACTGGGCAGCTGAGGGGCGGGACAGGACGCGGTCAGCAACAAGGTTTGCGGAAACCATGCAAGAACTCCAGAACGAACGAGCGGACCAGGGGGCGTGGGCGCGTTAGGGCCGACAACACTCCCAAAATCCGGTTCGCTGGGTCACGGCCGTCAGTGTTGCATAGATTGACGGGGTGCGCTGGCACCCATGTCATCCCCTGGTGTGGGGCATGGTTGTCGTCGCGGCCGCCGTGTCGGCGGCGACGGGCTGCTCGGCGGGGAACAACACGGCCGCGCCCACGGCGGTAACAGTGTCCAGCAGGCCCGCCACCAAGCAGGCTGCGGCGGCACCCACGCCCGCGGTCGTCGCCGTCTCCCCCGCCGGTGTGACGACCAAGGTCAATGTGCCTGCGCGGTCCACCGAAGACGAGTATTTCCAGGCCTGCCATGCCGCGAAGACGTGGATGCAGGGCCGGCAAGGCGACCGCCAGGTGCTGATCGAGGCCTACTTGGCGGCGGTCCAGGCGCCGCGTGCAGCCGGACCGGGCACCTGGAACACGCCGTGGGGCGCACTGCCGTTAGCGCGCCAGGCGGCGGTGATCGTCGCGGCCCAAGCGGCGGCCAACGACGAGTGCGGCTGACGCCGAGCCGCCTGGCGACCGCAATTCGGATCACGGCTGACAAAACCCGCCCACTCCGCGTGCCGAAGCCGCGCGACGGTGAATCCGGTGTCTGCCGCCGAAGGCACATCCCGCGCAAGATTGAAGGCATGCCGGACTTCGACGCCGACCGCGATTCGTCCCGGCCCCGGGTCGCGCTGGCGCTTGGCAGCGGCGGCGCACGCGGATACGCCCATATCGGGGTGATTCACGAACTGCATGACCGCGGGTACCAGATCGTCGGGATCGCCGGTTCGTCGATGGGCGCACTCGTCGGTGGTCTGCAGGCAGCAGAACGGCTCGACGAGTTCGCCGACTGGGCACGGTCATTGACGCAGCGCGCCATCCTGCGGCTGCTGGATCCGTCGATCACCGCGGCGGGTGTGCTGCGAGCTGAAAAAATCCTCGACGCGGTGCGTGACATCCTCGGTGCGGCCACCATCGAGCAACTGTCGATCCCCTACACGGCGGTGGCGACTGACCTGTTGGCCGGCAAGTCGGTGTGGTTGCAGCGCGGGCCGGTCGTCGAGGCCATCCGGGCGTCGATCGCCATCCCGGGGGTGATCGCGCCGCATGTCGTCGATGGTCGGCTGCTCGCCGACGGCGGGATCCTCGATCCGCTGCCGATGGCGCCGATCGCCGCGGTCAACGCCGATCTGACCATCGCCGTCAGCCTGTGCGGCAGCGACGTCGGCGGCAACCCCGAGCCCGAACCCCGACCCACGACCGAGTGGCTGAACCGCATGCTCCGCAGCACCTCCGCGATGTTCGACACCGCCGCCGCCCGTTCGCTGCTCGATCGGCCCACCGCGCGGGCGGTGCTCAACCGGTTCGGCGCGGCGATTCCGGAGGCTGCAGAGAACTCCGAGAGCCTTGCGGACCTGGAAGTCCCAGCGTCCGATACCGAGCCCGACGCCGACGAGGAACCCGACGTACCGAAGCTCGGTGGTTTCGAGGTGATGAACCGGACCATCGACATCGCACAGGCCGCTTTGGCGCGCCACACGCTGGCCGCCTACCCGCCCGACTTGCTGATCGAGGTGCCCCGGTCGGCCTGCCGCGGCTTGGAATTCCATCGTGCGGCGGAGGTCATCGACATCGGCCGGACGCTGGCCGCCCAGGCGCTGGACGCCATCGACCCGCCCGATCCTGACTCGGCGACGACCGTGTCCGACGACGTCTCTCGAAGGAACCAGCCATGACACGACGGCCTTCACCCGACGCCGCGGCTCCAGACCGACCCTGGCGACGGCCCGGTGCTGCGCGCTATGCGCTCGAGCGACTGCGCGGTTTCGCGCGATCGCCGGTCGACGTCTACGCCGCCGAGCCAACCGCGCTGGTGATCGACAATAACGTGGCGATCCCCACTCGTGACGGAACCGTATTGCGCGCCAACGTGTATCGTCCACCCGACGCCGGCCCGTTCGCGGTCTTGCTGTGCGCACATCCCTACGGCAAGGACAACCTTCCCCTCAAGAAGAAGCGCGGCCGTGGCTATTCGGTGTCCATTCAGTACCGGGTGCTGCGTCAACCGACGCGGCTGCGGTTTTCGGATCTGACCGGCTGGGAGGCTCCCGACCCGGTGTGGTGGACCGAGCGTGGGTTCGCGGTGGTCAACTGCGACCTGCGTGGGGCGGGCCGATCGGACGGAGTCGGCTCGTTGCTGTCCGATCAAGAGGCCGAGGACGTTTACGACGTTATCGAGTGGGCGGCACGCCAACCGTGGTCCACCGGCGCAGTCGGCATGATCGGTGTCTCGTATCTCGCGATCTCGCAATGGAAAGCGGCCGCACTACGACCACCTCACCTCAAGGCGATCGTCCCGTGGGAAGGATTTACCGACGCGTACCGCGACTTCGCCCGCACAGGCGGCGTCCGTGAGAACGGATTCCTTAGGGTGTGGAGTCGCAACTTGAGCAGTGTCCGGTTGAAGTACAGCCTGGCTGACGAGAACGCCAAGCGCCCGCTGCGCGACGACTGGTGGCAGGCGCTGGTGCCCGATTTGCCGAAAATCGAAGTGCCGGCGCTGATTTGCGGCAGCTTCTCGGACAACAACCTGCACAGCCGCGGATCGGTGCGCGCCTTTGAGCAGATCAGTTCACCCGAACGCCATCTCTACACCCACCGGGGTGGCAAGTGGACCACGTTCTATTCACAGGCGGCGCTCGACACCCAGTTGGCATTCCTCGACCGGCATCTCCGCGATGGGACGGGCACATCGCAGCCCAGGGTCCGCCTGGAAGTCCGTGAAGACCGCGACCATATCGTCGAGGTCCGCGAAGAAACCGGCTGGCCGCTGGAGTCGACCAGATGGACGCCGCTGTACCTGACCAATGCCGGCCTGCGCGCTTCACCGGCCGAACAAGCAGGATCCATCACCTTCGATACCTATTCGGGCGGAGCACGTTTCGGCTGGACGCTGGGGGCCGACACCGAAATCACCGGACCGATGGCGGTGCGACTGTTCGCCGAAGTGCACGGCAGCGACGACGTAGACCTTTTCGTCGGTGTCGAAAAGTGGCGTGGCGGCGGGTATGTGCCGTTCGAGGGTTCTTACGGCTTTGGACGCGATCGAATCACCTCCGGGTGGTTGAAGGCGTCGTTGCGCACCCTTCTGGAAACCACAGAAGTCCGCTCCCGTCCGTTCGAGCCGGTGCCGACACTTGACGCACGCCGTCCGCTGCAACCCGGACAGATCGTGCAGGTCGACATCCCGCTCGGCCCGTCAGCCACGCTGTTTAGGGCCGGCGAGCAGCTTCGGCTTGTCGTGGCGGGCCGGTGGCTGTGGCCGAGAAACCCGCTCACCGGCCAGTTCCCGTCGGCCTACGAGCCCGGCCCACACTGCAGATGCACGCTGCACTGGGGCCCGGATCACGCCGCCCGGTTGCTCATTCCGGTGATCGGCTAGGCAGGGCCTACGCCGAGGAATGCGGCGACGCCGCCCGCCTCGCGCCTGCCCTGCACACGCCCGGCCTCTGCTGAGGCGATGCGGCAGCGCGGGTCCAGCGCGTTCGGCCCGAAGGCTGCCAGCGACTCGCGGTCGGCGAACACGTCCAACGTCGTGCCACGAAACGCCGCGATCTCAGGGACGGGTCCGGGGCCGAACGGCGACGGTGCCGACACGCCCGCGGGTACCAGCACCACGGCCATGTCACAGTCGTCGGCGACATCCAAATTGATTGTGCTGCCGATACCGCCGTCCATATACCGCCTGTCACCGATCGTGACCGGCGGCCACGCTCCGGGCACCGCGCAACTGGCGGCCACCGCGTCGACCAGGTCGACACCCGAGTTGCGGTCGAACACAACCAGTTCGCCCGTCGCGATGTCGATAGCGGTCACGCGCAGCACCCGGTCGGGCCAGGTGTGCGTCGGCAGTCGCTGAGCTATCACGTTGCGCCGGACCGGTTCGGCCACCGTTTCGGTTGCCAGCGCGACCGCCCCGATCCGTTGCCGCTGCTGCGCCACCGTGGTGTCCGGTTGCGACAGGGCGGCCAGGAAGAGGTCGGTGATGGCATCAACCCCGACGCCGGGATCGATTTCCGACGAGGCTTCCTGGACTTGCCGCGCGAACAGGTCCTGGATGCTCGAGCCGCTGCCGATCTGTGCGACCACCGCCGAACCGGCCGAAGTGCCCACCAGCACATCAGAATCCAGCAGCGCGCGTGCCGCGGTGGGCGACTCATCAGCGATGCCCTGCAGAATACCTGTCGCCCAAGCGATTCCAGCCACACCGCCGCCGCCGAGCACTAGCGCCCGTTTGATCGTCACGCCGACGCAGTGTGCTGCGCCGCCTGCGCCGTCGCGTTCAGATCCTCAGCGCGCAGCTGGTGTCGAGGCGGATCCGGCAATACCACGTCACTGGTGATCTGCAGCGCCGAGTCGACATGGACCAGCTCGCCCGGTGCCAGTAGCCGCCATCGCGGATCGTGGTCCATCCGCTCGCTGGCGAACACCACCGACGGCCGTGACCGCAGATGGTCGCTGTCCGCGCGAATGCGATTGGTGCGCAGCTGGAATCGGTGATCCTCCGGGGTCCCGCGGCGGTCCAATATGTACAGTTCGTTGGGCTCCGGGTAGCGCAGTGCCCACAGGTCGGTGGCGGTGCTCAGCAACACATTGATGGCATAGATCGGGACGTTTGCGGCCAGCCAGCCCAAGGCGTCAACCAAGCCGCCCCGCACATCGCCACCGCGCGCCCGAATCGAGGCGGTGATCAACGCGAACACCCGCTCGGAGTCGGTCTGCCCCAATACCAGGTCAGCGGTGCCGAGGTCGGCCAGTCGCTGGTCGAGCACATCCAGACCTTCCACCACGCCGTTGTGCGCGAAGATCCGGCCGTCTTGCAGGAACGGATGGGTGTTGACCACCTCGTGCGCTCCCGTGGTTGCGTAGCGGACATGCGCGATGAAGGTGGTGCCGGTCAGGTCGTGCGCTTCGGTCGCGAAGTCGGCGTCCCGCCAGGCCGCGATCGCCTGCTTTTGTATCTGCGGGCGGCCTTGGCCGTCGAAAACACCGAGCCCGGTGCCGTCGGGGTTTTTCCTACTCTGAGCAGCCAGGTTGTCCGGCGCGTCCAGCAGCCAAAACGTGGCGGTGACAACGTTGGTCCCGGCGTGCAGCCCGAAAAGTCGGCACATCGTCGTCAGCCCGTCAGCAGGGCTGACAGGGTTTCCAACGACTGGCGCGCGTAGCCCTTCCAGAGCATGCCCAACACTGGCAGCAACGGCGCGGTTAGCGCTGATCGGGCATGAATGTTCCAGCGCCAGGTGACGGTGGTCGCCGGACCGCTCGCGGCGAAGCTCCACTTGCCGTCAGCGCTGCCGATCAGCAGTCCCAGCGGGCCGGTGATCCCGGTCAAGGCGTAGCCGAACGAGTGCGGTGGGTCGAGGCTGGTCAGCTCTTCGTGCATACTTCCCCCGCCGGTCAGCACCACCACTCGGGTCTGCCCGGGCGCATCCCACTCGCCGGTCTGATCGCGGACTTCTTTGATCGGCGGGATGGGTCCGTACCGGCGATTGAAAATCGTCGCAAGAGGCAGCGGCAATGTGCCGGCGAAGGCCTCATCCACTCCGACAGGTATGACGCGGGACTGCTCGACGGCCAAGGAGCTTGTCATGACGGCAGGCTACCGCGCCAGCCCGGGGGCGGCCCGAGCGGTAATCAGCGGCAGGTCGAAGAAGCTTTGGATGCCGGCCGGGGCCGCGCACGTCGCCGGGATGGCGTTCACACAGTGCGCCGCGGTCGCGACGATGCCGGGGTTGCTCTTCAGCCCGGCCGCGACGCTTTCCGGCTGCCAGCCCTTGACCGTGATGAAGGCGTCCGGGTTGCCGCGGACTTCGATTTCATAGCGTTCGCCGGCCGGCCCGAACGACCAAGGCGGGTCGAGGTTTTCCTGACCCATCAACCAGTTCACCGTGATCCGGACGACCACGGTATCGCCGACCAGCGCCTCCCAGTGGAAACGGCGCCCGGCGACCTGCCCCGGCTCGATCACCCCGATCGGCGAGTCGATCGGCGCGCTCGCCACGGCGATCTCCTGCGATGTTCGGACCTCGGGTTCGGCGGCGAAGCCCAACCGGTCGACACACAGCCGCACCGATTGGATGAATCCGCCGTCGAGAATTTTCTGCATCGATCCGGTCAACGCGCGATCCGGTGTCCCGCCGAAACCCATCACATGGCGCAGCACATCCGGCGCGCCGTAGGTCCGCAGATCCGAAAACTCCTCGGAGCGAACGAAAGTTACACCGGTAGACATCACAGAGAGCAGCAACGGAAACAGCTCAGTCGCCGCACCCGGACCGATACCGGCGCCGTGCAGGGTCGCGTTGCCGGCCTGCGCGGCAACCTCCAGCGGCGCGGCGTCCCGCTCGCTCGGGTAGAACCAGCCAACCGGGGTGACGACATTCTTGCCGGAGCGCAGCAGTGCCGCGACTTCATCGGCATTGGGCAACAACGGCGCGTAGATCACCGCATCGGCATCGAGTGCGAGGATGTCGTCGAGACTGTTGGTTGCGGTCACGCCCAGCGCCGGTGTGCCGATGATGTCGCCGACGTCCTTGCCGCTCTTGGCCTCCGAATGCACCCAGCAACCGGCGAGTTCGAGTTCAGGGTGCTCGAGCACGCCCTTGATCGCGGCCACACCGACCGACCCCGTTGCCCATTGAACGACCCGCAGGCTCATACTTCTCCTTTCCTCGCGAGCCTTCCTCGCACGCTTTCCCCGCGAGCAGACGCGACTAGCCTCGCGCTTCGCTGACCTGATAGACGTCGTCGGCGTACCGGGACCGGATGGTCTTCTTGTCGTATTTGCCGACGCTGGTGCGGGGAATCTCGTCGACGAACGTCCAGCGCTCTGGCAACCACCATCGAACGACCTTGTCGGCCAGGAAGTTTCGCAGATCACCAGCATTGACGGCGGAGCCTTCTTTGGCGACGACGACGGCCAGGGGCCTTTCCTGCCAGCGCTCGTCGGGAACCCCGACGACCGCAGCCTCGACCACGTCTGGGTGCGCGATCAGGCAGTTCTCCAATTCGACCGACGAAATCCATTCCCCGCCAGACTTGATCACGTCTTTGGCGCGATCGGTCAGCGTGATGAAGCCTCGTTCGTCGATGCGGCCCACGTCGCCGGTGCGCAGCCAGCCGGAGTCGAATTTCGACTCGTCATGTCCCCGGTAGTAGGAACTGGTGATCCACGGACCCCGAACTTCCACCTCCCCAACAGCATTGTTGTCGTTGGGCAGCACCTTCCCGTGGTCGTCGACGATCCGGGCTTCCACGCCACATATCGGTTGGCCCTGGGTCGCCCGAAACGCCCAGTGCTGTTCGTCGGATGTGCCCGGCGGCGGCCAGGCCATGGTGGCCATCGGGGAGGTTTCGGTCATCCCCCACAACTGCCGGATTTGGACGCCGTGTTTTTCCTCGAAGGTGCGCATCATCGACACCGGCACGGCCGAGCCACCGCACGGGACTATCCGCAGCGACGACACATCGTGGCCGGGATTCTTGTCCAGGTAGTGCATGACGTCGTTCCAGATAGTCGGTACCGCGCCGGCCACGGTGGGGTGCAGCTTCTCGATCATGTCGATCAGTGACTTGGCGTCCAGATGGCAATCGGGCAGCACCAGGTCGGCGCCCGCCATCAGCGCCGCGTACGGCAGCCCCCACCCGTTGGCGTGGAACATCGGCACGATCGGCAACACGCAATCGCTGGAACCGACGCCAATGCCGTTGCTGGTACACGTCGCCATGGTGTGCAGATAGCTCGAACGGTGGCTGTAGACAACACCTTTGGGGTTACCGGTGGTGCCGCTGGTGTAGCACATTGCGGCCGCGCAGTTCTCGTCGATGTCAGGCCAGTCGAACTCGGTTGGTTCGTCGGCGATCACGTCGGCGTAGCGCAGCACCGTCTTACCCGATTCACCCAATGCCGCCAGGTCGCCCTCCCCGACCGCGATCACGGTGTGCACGGTGTCGAGGTCGGCCAAGATCGGCGCGAGCAGTTTGGCCAACGACAGATCGACCAACACGACCTGGTCTTCGGCCTCATTGGCGACGTAGACGATCTGCTCGGGAAATAGCCGGATGTTGAGCGTGTGCAACACCGCACCCATCGCCGGCACGGCCATATACGCCGTCAGATGCTCGGCGTTGTTCCACATGAAGGTGGCGACCCGCTGGTCGCCGGTAATACCGACGCGCCGCAATGCGTTCGCCAGCTGAGCTGCCTGGCGACCGAGTTCGGCGTAGCTGCAGTCGCGGTAGCCGGTCCCGGTCGCCGTGGTGACCTTGCGAGCCCCGTGGACGCTGGAGGCGTGTCGCAGGATGGCGGTGATCGTCAGGGGAAAGCTCTGCATGGTGCTGTACATCGATGGACCGCCCTATGGTTCGCACTACCTGCTGTTCCGGGCCAGCCCGTGAAACGGCCGCCCGCGTGGCGATCATCGCACGCCGAAGCAACCGCCTTGGCGGCGATGTGGCGCGGGCGCCGACTAGGCCAGCGTCGGCTCGAGTCCCAGCAAGTTGGCGAATGCCCATTGGTGTGGGGCGGTGGGCACCTCGTCCGGGGTCAGCGCGTCCGCCGACGCGGTGGTCGATGCGACCGTCAGGACGGTGATCGCGCCGCCGTAGTCGGCGATGTACAGCCGGTTCCCATCCGGGCTCTCGGTCGCGCAGGACGGCTGCGCGCCGGTCACGATGCTGCCGATGACGTCATGCGTAGCGGTGGACCACACCGTCACGCTGCTGTCGCCGACGAGATATGCCCGCCGACCGTCGCGACTCAATGCCAATTGGGTCAGGTAGCCAGCGATCTCGCCGATCTTGTAAGTGTTGGCGATGGCGCCGGTCCGGGTGTCCAAGACGTCGAGCACCGCCCCGAAGTCGGGACTGCAGCTGCCGACATACGCGGTGGCGCCGTCCGGGCTCAGCGCGATATCCCGGATCGGCGAACCGATTTCGACGGTGTTCAGCACGCCCTTGGATTGCGTGTCGATCACGACGAGCTCTGCAGCGAATGGTCCGTTGGCCGCGACGTACAGCCGGCGGCCGTCCGGGCTGACGCGGACACACTCGGCGGTGGTGCCCGCGGTGGCCGCGATGCCGATGGCGTCTTCCTTGCCCGTCGTGGTGTCGAGGATCGCGACGTCGCCGCCGTTCACCGCAGTCCGGCTCGCATAGACGTGCCTTCCGTCCGGGCTGACCGCCAGATCGGTCACGCTATGCGCCACCGGGTGCGCCGAGACGACCCGGTTGGCATCCATGTCGAAGGCCAAAATCGAGTCATACGCCGTCGACACGGTGCTGATGTAGGCACGGCGTCGCGGCGTCTCCGACACGGCCACAGCGAATGGTTCGGCGATGTCGACCACTGTTTGCGCGACGGCGCTACTCACCGTGTCGATGAACGAAAAACTGTCGTCGCCGTAGTGGGTGACCGTCAGCAGCGTGCCGTCGGGACTGACGGCGATGCCGCTGATGGCACCACGCTGCACAGCGATCTCGGCCGTCGCCGTGAAGCCAGGGGCAATACCGATTTCGTTCGCACCGCTCACATCGTTCACAGTGACACCAGCCTCTTCTCGTTGGTCCGCGGTGAGCGGACCTTTGACATCCGAGCGGTGAAACGCTTCCGCCGGTCAATCGCTTCCGCAACGCAAACCCGGAATCCTCGGATTCAGGCCCGTCGGGGCGCCGCTTTCGAGCGAGTCTACCGGCCGAATTTGGGCCGAAAAAGCACAGTTTGACCAATTGTTACGCACGTGACGTGAGCACCTTAGCGTGCCCTTAAGCAAGGTTTATTGCGCTTCGGCCCCTGCCTCAAACAGCAAACGGAACCGTCGGTGTAGCCAGGTGTTTCGCGACCTTCGCTAACCGAGAACGGATCACAAGCCGATTATTTTTGAATAAGATCTTCTTAATCTTCGCGACCGAAAAGAGGCCCAAATCACATTCGCCCAAAACGCCGCTCGGTGAGGTCGTGGTGATTTTCGCGGAAATGGACAGGCCGCGCCGCGCACCGGGGCGCGTCGCCTGGCCGCAACGTTGGTCGCGACCTAGAGCGGCGAGTTGGGTACTCTGATTTGATCCGACGACTCCCCCGAGGAGCTGCGACAACGGGGAGCCGACACGCTCCTGGCGTTCCTGGTCGCACTGCTCGACACCACTGCGACCACACCGGAGTTAAACCAGGCGATGAACGACAACGACGTGCCTGCAAGTGGCAGCGTGACTTCGCCTCCGCTACACCACAAGGAGAGTCCGTTCTTCGCCGCAGACCGCGCAGCCTACTGGCGCCACCTTCGCGAGTTGGGCCCAGTGGTGAAGATAGACACCGGCGATCCGACGCTGCACGGCTACTACCTGACCCGCCGGGACGACGTGCGTGCGGCGTTGCTCGACCCGCAAACATTTGCGTCGCCGCCGAAGACCTTCGCGATCCAGTTGTTCGGCGCACCGCTTCGTCAGGTGCCGCTCTCATGCGCTACGCGATCGGAGCATGCCCGCTTCGGCAGCGTCTTGCACCCGCTCTTCAGCCCCAGAGCGTTGGCTCCCTTCGCTCCGGAGTTGCGGGCCCGGGCCGCGAAACTGGTCGAGACCGTCGCTGCTCGAAGGCAGTGCGATGCAGTCAGCGTCGCCGACACCTACGCGTGCCAAGCGTTATTCATGGTGTGTGGGCTGCCGCCTGACGACGCTCGGGCGCACGAGATGACCAGGGCCGCGGTAATCGGCGACACCACTGGGCAAGCCCAACTTGAACTCGTCAGGTGGCTTAACACCAGCCTCGACGCCGGGCTGAGCGATCCCGAGCGGCCGCCCGGTATTCTGTGGCCGCTACTGGAACGACTCGCCAGTGATAAAGATTTTCCGCTCACCAACGTCGAAGTGGCGTCGGTCATCCTTTTATTGTTCTCTGTTGCAGGCATTGAAATGGTGGCCTCGGCAATCACTTTCGCCCTTCTACATCTCGCACGCGACCCGCAACTGCGGGCCCAGCTGCGCGAGGACCCAGCACAGATCCCCGCGTTCGCCGAGGAAATCTTCCGGTTGGAGCCGCCAGGGCCGGGCATTCCGCGCGTAACCACGAGAAAAGTCGAGATCGGCGGTGTCGCAATCCCGGCGAGCAGTTCGGTGTGGCTGGCCCTGGAAGCCGCGGGCAGAACAAACGGCGGCGATGAGATATCGAGGGGCAGCCACGGAGAGGTCCGGCGCCAACGCCACTGGGCGTTCGGCGGCGGCATGCACAGATGCTTGGGCATGCACCTGGCTCGCCTTGAAATGGACGCGTTTTTGACCGAGTGGTTGAACCGCATCCCAAATTTCGAACTCAAACCAGGCTTCACGCCGACGGTCGTGCATAAACCGACCAGCGTCACTCACCTGCGCCGCCTAAAGCTGCGCTGGTAGGCGCATGACCGATGACATGGACGACGCAGACCTGGAGACCCACATCAACGCGTTCCTGACGGCGCTCGGTGAACGTCCAGAGGAACTGATCCCGAAGCACTTAGCAGAAATCGAACAACCGAACCCGCAGGACGCGGAAGACTTCCGGCGCTACGTCAATGGCCTCAAAATGCTCTACGGGCAAGGCTTGCTCGACATGTACAGGCGGATCGAGTCACACGGCAGCGCTATATGTGGGTTGACTGATGAAGCCGAGATAACCGAGCGGGTCCAGAAAATTATGGCGTTAGTCGCGCTGGACGGCGAGGATGTCCCGAAAATTCTGGCGAGCTTTCAGGACGCCGCGAACCAGCTCAATCCTCTCGCGATCGTACGGCTGTTCATGACAATTCAAGGTGCCAGTGCCGGCGGGGTGCCGCGTCAGGCTGAGCGAGACGCGTTGATACTTGACTTGACGACGTATTGCCTGACACGCTTCCCGCTTTCCGAAGATGATTGAAATCGGTCAGAGGCGCACCGGCACAAAATAATCTGCTGATTTCGCTTTTCAGACAGGGGTGATGCAGAGTACTTCGTCGAGGCTGGCGGTCTGTAGCCCGGCGGCGGGATCGGGGTGGGTGGTGTCGATGCCGCCGGCTTGATCTAGTCGTGCGGTGTCGAACATCGCCGGGCCTGTGGCCACCACGTCGGTCAGGACGTAGCGGCCGGCATCGGCCGTTCGGCGCACCGTCTGTTCGGGCGCGCTGGTGCCGGTGAGCGTGACTGCGTCGGCGAGGTTGATTCCGACCTGGAATACCTGTGTTTCGGCGTCGAGCACCGCGGTCAGGCGGGTGATCAAATTCTCGGGGGCGAAAAACCGCCAGCCCTGCCCCAGATGCAGCCAGTAGCGTCCGTGGATTTGGTCGCTGAGCTCGGTGCCGGGGGCGCAGTCGGCAAACTCGAGGAACGCGTATCTCTCTTGCAGTATCGCGCGATCTTGGGCCGACAGGCCGGCGTCGACCACCAGGAAGCGTCGGACCCGTGACACGTCAGTGCAGCAGTGCAGAAACGAGTTCAGCGTCTGTTCGCTGGCAGCCCGATCCGCACCGGCGACCAGGCTGACGGTGACCTCGGCGTCGTGTGGTCCAGCGATGAGGTTGCGCGCCAGCACATCTGGGTATGACGATGCCGCCTCCAGCATGATCGGCACCGTCAAGTCTCGAATGCTCGCGATGCCTTGTCGATCACCGTCGGGGATGTCGGGGCGGGCCAGCAGGCGCCGCGACAACGTAAACGCTTCGGCTTGCTTGTCTATGTGGTACGCGCACACCAGCTGCTGAAAGGTTGTGCGCCAGGCGTAGAGGTCTGGGTGCGGTATCGTCATGTCGTCTTCGGGCAGCGGGATTTCGGCGGCGCGCTGGGCATATAGGTAGCCGAGCCGGCAGCGCTTCTCGGCAATGTAATGGCGGGCGATGTCGTAGAGTGGCTCCGCGCGGGTCGGTCGGAACTCCCATCCCCGCAGGTAAGCGTCGTGAACATCGGGCCACGGTTCGCCGAGCATCTCCATCGATTGCGCGAGCCGCAGCATCGCCCAGAAGGTCCCCTCGTCTGAGTCGGCGATCTCAATCATCCGCGCAAACCACCTGCGCGCGTTCGCGAAATCGCCCCCACGGAAGTAGATCTGCGCCAGCATGGACACCGATCGCACATCTTCGGGGTTGTCTGTCACCTCGGGCCGTAGAAGATCGATGAAACGTTGGTTAGGATCCACGTCGCGGGGCACGTCGGCGGATTTCATAACGCTGTCCGCAGCCGCTTTCAGTTGGGCCTCTGTTACCTCGAGGCTCAGCCCGTCCGCGAGACGGCGGATCACATCGGCGGGCGCGGCCCGAAGCTCCTCGAAGTCAACCCTAACCGTCGCAACGCCACTAAGCGCGCGGTCGCGTGCCGCTATCAAGTGTGCCGTCGACTCAGCCCGCTCCCGCTCATCCGTCAACCATCCGAGTTGATTCAGCGACGCCACCACTTTCTCGAAGGGTCGGTCCACCACCGCCGGCACTATCGGAATCCCGGCGTCACGGATGAAATCGATTGCGAGGCAAAGAAGCGGGTCCTTGGCGCCAGGCCGGCGCCCCGCCGTGCGGGCAGCAAGGCGATGCTCGTCGGCCCAACTTTGAACCTTCGCCTGGAAGGAGCCGGCATTCATTTGCAGCTGATCGCCAGGCCCGCTGAACGCCCGTACGCATAACTGGCTAAGCCGCGAGTCCTCCCAGGACTCGTGTGGTCCGCGATAGGCCCACACGAAATCTGCGCCCATGAATACGCCGAGGTGGTGCAGCACGCCGGCAACGGCTGATGTGCCTCCAAACCGCGGGCCTAGCACGACAATGATCGGCTCAGCGAACGCCATAATATCTCCAACTGTCCCGAATGCCTGGAACGGTACCTGATGGTTTTTGACCCCGGCTCGATCGCGCACAGCATCACAGCGGACTGCGGAGCAGGTCATAGGGGTGCAGTGATGCTGTTCAGCATCGCGACCGTGGTCACCGTCAGCAGCCGCCGACGTCCAGCACTCCGAGGAGAAGGAGGAGATATTGGCGCCTCTGTTCACGCAACAGAAAAGGAGTTGTTCACCTTGAAACATATTGCCGCCGCAACAGATTCAGCGATAGTGTCTGGGCCATCATCAGAACCAGCGCCGCGAAAACAACCATCGGCGGGGCGGCGGCCAAGGCCGAAACACCGCTTCCCCCTTACGATTGCGGCCTTAAGTCGCCACTACGGGATCGTAGCGCGCTGCCCGTGCGGCGCTTATTGCGCGCGGAGATGTCTGCGTTTCGATGCGTGCTGCGCTATCGGCATTTGCCCACAGTGGCGACCGCCGGGTAAAGGCCGACTGGAGTTCGTCCATCGATGATTCGACCCATTGACGTTGAAGTTGCTGCGGAGCAGCAGCTTTCGTTGATCGGTCATGGGCCGTCTGAAGCTAGCCATAGTGGTTGACCTCAAATAGTTGAAGTAGTCGTGGGCAGCCCGCGATAGTAACTGCCCAGATAGCTTCTCGGCTTGGAGCCGTCCCTAACCGCGTCCGGCAGGATCGCACGTGAAGCTACGCGACGCCGCGCCCACGAGCGGGGTCATGGTGGTCGCGATCATGGTGTCGATGGTCGCCTTCCTCTACAGCGGTCGCTAATCTGGCCCTGCCGGCCATCAAATACAACCTCGGCGGTGGCCTGCTACCCAGCAATGGGACCTTAAGTTAGGCTCCGCCGATGAAAGTGGTACTCGCCGCCTACGGAACTCGCGGCGATGTAGAGCCTTTCGCCACCGTCGGTCGGGAGCTGCTGCGCCGAGGTCACGACGTGTGCATGGCGGTCCCGCCCAACATGGTTGGCTTCCTTGAGTTGGCGGAACTTGCTGCGGTCGCCTTCGGCCCGGAGCCGCTCAGTTCGGTCCGCAACCGGACGGTCGAGGATCCGGCCAGCGCGATGGCAGAACAGGTCGAGTACCTGTCCCGGGCCATCGAGGAGTGGGGCACGACGCTGACGGCGCTGGCAAACGGGGCCGATCTGCTAATTACGGGCAGAATCGAGCAGGGGCTGGCCGCCAACGTCGCGGAGTATTACGGCATTCCGCAGGCGGCGCTGCACTTCTTCCCGGGAGCGCATTCACGCCTGAGTGGCTGGGCCGGCGACACAACAGAGGAGGCTGAAGACGCCCAACGCCGTGCGCTGGGCCTGCCTGACGCGACGGGACGCTCGACGCGATCCCTTGAGATTCAGGCCTACGACGCGCTCTGCTTTCCCGAGCTGGCAGCCGAGTGGGCGGACGGAGATGGTTGGCGGCCCTTCGTCGGGGCGCTGACGTTGGAGTTGCCGACCGAAGCCGACGACGAGGTCTTGTCCTGGATCGCCGCGGGAACGCCGCCGATCTACTTCGGCTTTGGCAGCGGCGTGTGGCTCCCATACCCCGCTCAGACGTTCGGTCTGATCAGCGTGGCCTGCGCGCGGTTAGGCGAGCGGGCGTTGATTTGCTCTGGGGCAAGTGACTTCGCCGATGCCCCGCATTCTGACCAGGTGAAGGTTGTGGGCGCGGTGAACCACTCGGCCGTTTTTCCGGCTTGCCGCGCGGTGGTTCATCAAGGGGGCGCCGGTACCACGGCCGCAGGCATGCGGGCCGGAATACCCACGTTGATCCTCTGGCACCCGATCAACGATCAGCAGATCTGGGCAGATGCCGTCAAGCGGCTGAAAGTCGGCTCAGGGCGGCCCTTCTCGGCCAGCAACCTGGGTTCGCTGGTCGCAGACCTGCGTTCCATCCTTGATCCGCAATGCATCACTCGAGCCCGTGAGGTCGCCGCCCAGATGACCAAACCTGCAGTAAGCGTTGCCAGCGCCGCCGATCTGCTGGAAGACGCTGGCCGCCTGGGGCGCGTGGGCGCGTAGACATCACCGCGAGTTAGGTTGCGCCGATGAAAGTTGTAGTGGCGGGATATGGAAGTCGGGCGATATCGGCCAGCACGCGCCCACGCCGATCACCTACCGGTAACAGCCAGGCAGGCAAATCGGCCGCGTGTCACCACCGCGTCAGACGGGGGTAATGCAGAGCACTTCGTCGAGGCTGGCGGTCTGTAGCCCGGCGGCGCCCGCACACCGCCCGATTTCTGCGACGGGATCGCGGTTGGCGGAGTCCATGCCGCCGGACCGATCCAATCGTGCGGTGTCGAACATCGACGGGCCTTTGGCCACCGTTTCGCCCAGGACGTAGCGGCCGGCATCGGCCGTTCGGCGCAACTACGGGATCGTAGCGCGCTGCCCGCGTGGCGCTTATTGCGCGCGGAGATGTCTGCGTTTCGATGCGTGCTGCGCTATCGGTATTTGCCCACAGTGGCGACCGCCGGGTAAAGGCCGACCGTTGCCGGTCCGTCGATGATTCGACCCATTGACGTTGAAGTTGCTGCGGAGTGCCGCGACCGTCACGACGCCCATCCCCATCTGCGCCACGCGCACACCACGGCGGCCTCCTAGCTACTTCGACCTGAAAAAGTCGGGGCGTGGCGGTCCCTGAGGTGGGTGTATCTGGAGGAGAGGATGGCCTCAACCCCTTGGGCTAGAAGGGATCGAGGCCATCGTGCTCAGAACTGTAAACGACCAGCCGACGTTGTGGGATGCGATTCTGCCGCCGGAGCTGTTGGTGTTGCCCGTTGAGTTGGGTCGGGTGGATGCGCTGCTGGATGATCCGGTGTTCTTCGCGCCGTTCGCAGCGTATTTCGATGCTCGGATCGGTCGCCCGTCGATCCCGGTGGAGACCTATCTGCGGTTGATGTTTTTGAAGTTCCGCTACCGGCTGGGCTATGAGTCGCTGTGTCGGGAGGTGGCCGATTCGATCTCCTGGCAGCGGTTTTGCCGGATCCCGTTCGGCACTCGGGTGCCGCACCCGACCACGTTGATGAAGATCACCACCCGGTGCGGGGACGACGCGGTCGCCGGGCTCAACGAGGCGCTGCTGGCCAAGGCGGCCGCAGCCAAGCTGCTGCGTACCGACAGGTCCGCGCCGACACCACCGTGGTGGAGGCCGATGTGGCCTATCCGACCGATTCGGGTCTGCTAGCCAAGGCGGTCGGCTCGATGGCGCGGGCCGTGGAGCGGATCAAAGCCGCCGGTGGTGCGCGGCGGACGCGGGCGCCAGACCGGCGACGCTGCGCGGGACGGCGAGCCCGCTCGATCGCCGCGAAGCTGCGGCTGCGCGGGCAGCAGCACCGGGACGAGGCCCAGGCCGTGGTCCGTCGGATCACCGGTGAGCTGGCCGGGATCGCCGAACAGGTGATGCGGGAGGCCGCCGCGGTGCTGCGCAACGCTCAACGCGCGCTGCGCGCTGCGACCGGGCAGCGCAGAGGCCGGCTGCACCGGGCGATCAACGACCTGGACACCATCGTGGGACGCACGAAACGCGTGGTGGCCCAAGCCCGTAGCCGCCTGGGCGGGGTGATGCCCGAATCGGCCAGCCGGCTGGTCAGCCTGCATGATGTCGACGCCCGCCCGATCCGCAAAGGGCGCCTGGGCAAGCCGGTCGAGTTCGGCTACAAGGCACAGCTCGTCGACAACGCCGATGGGGTCATCCTCGACCACAACGTCGAGATCGGGAACCCGCCAGACGCCCCTCAGTTGGCCCCGGCGATCGAACGGATCACCGGCCGCACCGGGCACCCACCGCGCGCGGTCACCGCTGACCGCGGCTACGGCGAAGCATCGGTTGAACGCGACCTGCACGAGCTCGGCGTGCGCAGCGTGGCGATCCCCCGCAAGAGCAAACCCAGTGCCGCCCGCCGCGAGTTCGAACACCGGCGAGCCTTCCGCGAGAAGGTCAAATGGCCCACCGGATCCGAAGGACGGATCAACCACATCAAACGAAGCTACGGCTGGAACCGCACCGAACTCACCGGCATCCACGGCGCCCGAACCTGGTGCGGACACGGCGTCTTCGCTCACAATCTCGTCAAGATCGGTGCCCTCGCAGCATGAAACCGACACCCGAGCCCTCAAGCCACACCCGACCACCACCCCTCAACCCTGTTTGTCACACCGATCAAGGGTTCTTCAGGTCGAAGTAGCTAGCCGGGAACTGAAACGCTATGTCTGAACATTCATTATGCCGAGCCCGTATTCTTGAAGCCCGGCCGTCGGCGCTTAAGTCGATTATGTCCTTCGCGGGCCGTGGCCAGAGACTCTCGGCGTTCATCCGACATTCGGCGCTTGCGGCCCAGTTGTTGCTGGCGTCAATCCAATTCCCGGCCGTGGCCGTTTTTCGCCGCCGTTTTGTTACCGCCGATGTGCAGAGGTCTGGCGTGTCACGCAACGTCAATAGTGCAAAATGGTTTATCTTTTTAGCTACCGTCAAGAGCGGCTGACAGCTAGGGGAGAATAGTGCGCAAGCTTTTTTGCGCCGGCGTCATCGGCGCAACTCTCCTCGTCATGGCCGACGGTATCGCGGCGGCTGGGCCTGTCGCGGATGTGTCCCGGGCTGTGGTTACCCGCGACGGATGGCAGCTGACCGCCTCGCTCAAGAGCATGACGGTCAATTCGGTGGCTAACTTTGCGGCAACCGCGTTCACCAGAGAGGCTTTTGTCAGCGCAGAGGCGGACGCGAATATCGACGGCAGCGGTGGCGTTCCGGTGAATTCCGGCAGCCTTATCCTTGGGGTGCAAGTTGGCTGCCAGGTCGACTTGAGCTCGGGTGGGAACGTCGGTATTGGGCAAAGCGCTGTCCCGTTTGCCCCTGTTATTACCCTCAAGCTGTTGCCTGGCTGGATCGCCAATGTGGGTCTGGGTCGAGCACCAATCAAGGGCCGCACCGGCACGATCTTCATTCACGACGCAGAAGTCAAAGCCGACGCTTGCGGCGGTCCCACGAGCGTCCGATTTTTCGCCACAGCGTTGATCAACAGCGATACGTCGCAGGACAGCGAGACTGTCTACGGCGACGTCATTTCGATATGATTCCGCCATGCCAGCCCGTATAGCTTCCGCAAAACAAGCGCGGGCGGCGGTGGCGCTGGCGGTTGCTGGCCTGGTTGCCGTCGGCTCACCGGGCGTCGCGAACGCTTATCCCGGCACGGGTTCCCAACGGGATCAAGTTAAGTCGAGATACGGATGTGCCGGCGCCATCGGCGGGAGCGCGGTGCCCCAAAAGTGGCTCGATCCCTTCCTCGCCGACAACGCACCAGGCGGCACCGCCGCTAGACCCCCTTGTGTGTCCCGCAGCAGAGACGACGACGACGACACCGTGATCGCAGGTAACGGAGGGCAATCCCCGGGATCGCCCAGCGGTAACACGCCGTCCACACCGACATCAATGGAAGGCCCCCCATCGCTGCCGAGCGTGATGCCGGGCGAGCAAGGGGGCGCACCGACTTCTGGTGCGGCCGCTGTGGTAGGTGGGGGAGCGCCCGCTCCGTAAGGCGGGCAGTCGATGAGCCCAACCGCGCCAGCAAGCCCGATCGTCCTAGTCGCAGAGCAGTAGGGTAGAACCGACCTTTATCGCCGAGTGCCCTTAGTGTGGGATGCGCAGGCCGTAACCGCCAATCACTTTGTGGCAGAGTTCAATTAGCGCGCGTCCTCGAGCGAGAGGTTTTTCGATAGGGAAAAAGCCAGTCGGATCCCCGATTCGACGCCAACACAGCGCGCCACGGTGAAGCCCACTGCTTCATCAGTGACATACCGCAGCAGGGCCGTCTTATCGCTGGACGGCACACTATCGCCGATGCCGGCGGGCCGGTGGATATTTGACTTGCTCACCGCTCATTCTGGGGCGAGTTCCGCGAGCGCGATGGCGGCGGCGTTGGCCCCGCACATGCCGTGTGCGCCGGGTCCGGGTGGCGTGGCCGCGGAGCAGATATACATGCCGGGCACGCCGATTCGGTAAGGCGACAACGTGATTCGCGGTCCGAATACCAGCTGACGAATGTCTTTCGATCCGGTCATGATGTCGCCGCGGACATAGTTGGGGTTGTAGGTGGCCATCTGGGTGGTGTTGCGCGCGGTGTATCCTACGATGCGATCGCGGAACCCCGGCGCGAAGCGCTCGATCTGCGCGACGATCGCCTCGGTGGCGTCGCCTGGGTAACCGCTGGGCACATGCGCGTACGACCAGACCGGGTGGATGTTGCCGACTGAACGCTGCGGGTCGGCCAGATACTGCTGCCCGACCAATACGAACGGGTGCTCCGGCATGCGTCCGGCGTGGATCTCTTGCTCGGTGGCCGCGAGTTCGGCGAACGTGCCGACGACATGCACTGTACCGGCGCGGCGCGCGCTCGGGTTGGTCCACGGGACGCCGCCCTCCACGGCGAAGTCCACCTTGAATGCGCCCGGGCCGTGGCGGAAGCGCCGGTAGGCGCGGGCCCCTCGGGAAGGTAGACGGTCGCCGAGTATCTCCGCCACCACGTACGGGGCGAGATCGAACATCGTCACGCCTGCCCGCGGCAGCTGTGCGGCCGCGTCGATCCGTGTCCCCGTTTAGATCTTGCCGCCCAGCTCGTCGAGCAGCGCTGCCAGCGCGTTGGTGATCGATTGCGAGCCGCCGACCGCCACCGCCCACCCGTGCCGGTGGCCGGCGGTGATGATGCCCAGCCCGATGGCTGAGGTCATTGGGTAGTGCAGTGGCCGAAAGGCATGTGCTGCAATGCCTCCGAAGAGCGCGCGCCCTTCCGCTGTCCGGGACCGCCGCGCGAGGGTCGAGGCTGGGAGAACGGTGGGCGCGCCGAAGCGGGCCAGCGTCAGTGGGTGGCGCGGCACACCTAGTAGTGGGCGCATGATGTCGTCGGAGAGTTGGTCAAATCTGGCCGACGTCCAGCCGAAGAGTCGCCGCCATCGTGAGCCGTCGGGTCCTAACCCTTCGGCGGTGGCCTCCACCGATCGATACAGCACTCCCGCGCTGCCGCCGTCGAGCGGGTGAACGCAGTCGATCTCGGGCAGCCGCCACGACAACCCGTACCGGTCCAGTCCGAGCCCCTCCAGGAACTGCGATCCCACGGCCATGGGGTGGATCGCCGAGCAATGGTCGTGCAGCAGGCCTGGAATGATGGCCTCACCGGTGCGGGTGCCGCCTCCGATATCGTCGCCGGCCTCCAGCACGGTCACCTGCACGCCCGCTTTGGCGAGCGTGATGGCCGCCGCGAGCCCATTGGGCCCGGAGCCCACGACGACGGCGGTACTCATCGCTCCCGGTGCTCACACGGTGGCTGCGGCGGCCAGTTCGCGGCGCAGCGTCGGCTTGTCTATCTTGCCCACCGGGTTCTTCGGAATCCCCGGCACGCTAAGTACCTCAGCCCGGCAGCTTGTACCTGGCTAACGACTTCTTCAGGTGCTCGAGCACATCGTCGGCGGTGACCTCAGTGCCGTCGCGGAACGAGACGAACGCCACCGGCACTTCGCCGTACACCGGATCCGGGCGCCCGACCACGGCGGCCTCTAGCACGCCGGGGTCGGTGTAGATGACCGACTCGATCTCCTTGGGGTAAATGTTTTCCCCACCACGGATGATCATGTCCTTCGCACGGTCGACGAGGGTAAGGTAGCCGTCCTCGTCGGGAACGCCGA
>Ga0209040_10000684_pt1 | contig 26207 bp, 24 predicted proteins | sample BogFormECP12_OM3_FD_188240 | JGI IMG/M metagenome (GOLD analysis project Ga0209040, IMG submission 188240) | Bog forest soil microbial communities from Calvert Island, British Columbia, Canada - ECP12_OM3 (SPAdes) (version 2) | ecosystem: Environmental > Aquatic > Freshwater > Wetlands > Bog ... | reverse complement strand
CTGTCGATTGCAGATTGACCGTACCGGCGCTGACGCTCGCTCCGGTGGTCACGGTACCGGCGGGCGCTGCGTCGACCGTGAGCGTGATGGGACTGGTCACGTTGCTCGAAAAGCCCGCGCTGGAGACGGTCGCGCTGACTGACGGAGTACCCGAGCTGACGTTGGCCGCGACACCCACGGTGATGGTGATGGCGTCGGTCACGCCGGAGTTCCACGCCGAGGTCAGCGTGCAGGTCAACGTGGAGACGTCGCAGGTATAGATTCCAGCGTTGTCGGTCATGGCCACGGGCGTGAGGCCGGCGGGAAGCGTGACCGTCAGATAGACGGCCGGCGTGGTGGCAATGGCCGAAGCCCCGGTATTTTGCGCGGTGACGGTGACCGTGTCACCGGCATCGCCGCCGGTAAAGGTCGTGGGACTGTGAGTAATGCCGATCGACACCGTGGGCGCGACCACCGGCACGGAGAAGTTCATCAGGTCGAACAAACTGTATTCGAGCATGTGCTCCTGCGCGCTGAAGGCCGCGGTTTTGGCCAGGGTGCCCGTGCATTCGGCGGGAAAGGTGACGGCGCTCGACGTGGAAGTGCTGTCCACGTGATACTCGTTGTACATCACGCGGCCGAACTGGTCGGCCACGGCCGCGCCCACCGGAGTGTAAAAGGAGAGCTGCAAGACCGGGGTGGCAACGCCGAACTCCGCGGAGTTGAAAGTCGCCCAGGATTGGGTGGGCGCGTTGACGCCGGTCTGGTCGCTGAAGAGCGAGCTCATGGCCACCTGTCCCAGCGTGCTGCTGGCGCCGATATCCTGCAGCCACTGGGCGAGTGTCATCCCGCTCGAGAAGCTGGTGTTGATGGTGGCTTCGCCGGCGCCGATCGAGTCGCTGGTTAAGCCTCTCCAATCCGCTGCCCCATCGATGGCGGCATCCTGATTGAGATAGAGGACGCTGTGGTGAGTGGCGAAGATGCGACCGCCTTCGCCCGCGAAGGTGATGGCATTGCCCCGGCCGTCGGCATCGACATAGCCGTTGGTGCCCTGGCAGGGCAGCAGCAACACGTTGTAGTTGCCCAGCAACGAACCTGCGATGGTGCTGCTGGTGCTGCCGACCAACTGATCTTCCGTATGGACGGTGGCGCCCGCCTTGGCGCCGGAGTTGCCGGAACCCTCAAACAGGCTGATGCGCCCCGGGCTCGAAAGCCCGGTTTCGTTCACGGTGTAATCCGTGAATTCCGCGTCGGCAATGCCGATCTTGCGCAGCGAGCATTCCAGAGCATCCACGCCGCCCGTGGCCAGCGCCATCTTCGGAATGTCACCCTCGACCTGAGTCTTGGGAAATCGGGCGAAGACGTCCATGGGCGGATTGAAGGTTGACACCGGCGTGTTTACACAAGAGGTCACCGGCCCGGAGACCAACTGCCGCCGCCATCTTCCCGCCTGCAGCACCACCGGAAAGCTGACGCCCGCGGGCACATTGTCCAGGGTGAAGGTGCCGTTCGCCGCGCTGGTGGTCATGACGAGAGGCGAGCCGGTGACGAGCGAGGACTCCGTGTCATCGGCAGGCCCGTCGACGAAGGGTTCCACTGTTCCATTGGGGACGTAGACGAGGATATTGGGGAGGGGATCGACGCCGTTGGGCGCGTAGACTGTTCCGCTGATCGAGGTCGTGGCGCCACCCAGGCAACTCACCTGAAAGCACGCTAGATTGTTGCAGCTCTGCGCGGTCGCTGGGGAACTCAGCCCAAGCAGCACGCCCAGTGTCGACACTACGCAATGGAGGGCCACTCTGCGGCGACACGACGCTAACCGGGTTACTGCGGAAAGAGTTGGGAAGACGTGAGTAGCAACAAGATGGCAAAGTCTGCGACGCGCGCCAGCCATGAGGAGATCCTTAATATTGTTCTGTCCAACGCGGAATGCGAAGCAACCGTGTTGCCAGGACGAAGGTCTCGTGACCAATAGTGCTTGGGGCGCTTGCCTTCGAGGAAAATCTTTTAGCCTTTGAATCGGAGAGGGGATGTTTGGAGCTTTACTGCGAGGGGATGGATCGGGCGCGAAGGCCGCGGGACTTGCGGCCGATGCTTCCAAGATCGTCATTGCATAGACCCATAGCGTCCAGGAGCGAAGCCAGAAGCGAACTTCCAACCAAGCAATGCGGCGGAACATAAATGGCCCTCTACCTCTTTGTTCCCTGATGCAGGCTCTCTAATTCCACGAACGGATTTTGGTGAAGAAAAGGCCTTCCAGGTGAATGCGTGGGCAAATTCGTAGCACTGGGAAATGGTCCCATCCGGGAAATGATGCGATCCAATCCGGCGCACTATGTGTCGCCGGCGTGAGAGGGCTTCACAAGGTCATCAAAGTGCTCTTGGTCCACAGCCCTGCCGGAATCCTTATCTGACAACGAAGTGGCAACGCACACATGGAACGGTACGGCATCCCCGGCCGTTAACTAAAGCGCTTGCTTTGAGGTGGGGTGGGGGCCCCGGGCGGAGTCGAACCGCCGACCAACGGTTTAGGAAACCGCTGCTCTATCCATCTGAGCTACGGGGCCGGTCGCGAACCAGGACGATTATCTCATGTCAAATGAGACGAATCGTTCCTCGGGACGCTGGTGAGCCTGGCTTCGGGTTGCCCGATTCGCCGCAAATGATTTACCCTCGCCACAGTCGATCATGAATCCACTTAATGCCAACTCCACCATCGTTGCCGATCGTTTCACACATGCCATGCGCCGGGAAATTTACCAACAGCCTGAGGCCATCGCAAAGACAGTTGATCGCCACCTGAAAGATGACATTCTTTTCCCCGGTGCGCTGCACGCCATTGAGAGCGCACTCTTGACCTTTGAAAAGATGATCATTGCCGCCAGCGGATCGAGCCGTCACGCCGGCCTGGCCGGAGAAATCATGATCGAAGATCTATCCGGCGTGGCCGTGGACGTGGAGTACGCCAGCGAATACTGCTACCGGTCCACCCATGGCTCGGTGGAACCGATCGTGATGGTCGTAACGCAATCCGGCGAGACTGCGGATACCATTGCTGCGCAACGCGAGGCACTGACCCGCGGCGTGAAAACCATTGCGGTCTCGAACGTGGCGGAGGCCACCATTCCCCGGGAAGCCAGCGCCGCCCTGATCACGGGGGCTGGCCCCGAGCTCGCGGTGCCCGCGACCAAGAGTTTTACCACGCAGGTAACAGTGCTCTATCTCATGGCCTTGTTCCTGGCGCGCAAACGAGGGCGCATGACGTCGGAGGTTACTCGCTCCTATTTGCTGCGCCTCTTGCGGCTTCCCGAAGCCATCGATCGCCATCTGCGCACCTGGGACGATCTTGCGGATCAGTTCGGGGACAAGCACTTCCTGGCGGAGAAATTCCTGTATCTGGGACGAGGCGTCCACTACGCCATTGCGCGCGAGGGAGCCCTCAAGCTCAAGGAAACTTCTTACGCCCATGCGGAAGGCTATCCTGCGGGAGAACTGAAGCACGGACCGAACGCTCTGGTGGATGAAAGACTTCCCGTCGTGGTGCTCGCAACCTTCGACCATAACGATCCGGATTCCGTCCTGCGGTACCGCCGCACTCTGGATGTGATGAGGGAAGTTAAGTCCCGGCAAGGTCGCCTGGTGGCCGTAGCCACTGAGGGAGACCGCGAGATCACCGCCATTGCCGACGATGTGTTCTTCGTTCCTGCCGCGCCCGAACTGCTGCTGCCAATCGTCGAGGTGATCCCCCTGCAACTCTTTGCCTATCACGTGGCGACAAAAAAGGGCTACGACGTCGACCGCCCGCGAAACCTGGTGAAGGCGGTGGTCACGGAGTAAGAAGCTTAGACCACAAAGGCCACGAAGTACCACGAGTCGTCTGTACACAAGAGATTTCTTTAGTGCTACTTCGTGTCCTTGGTGGTCAAGATCGCAATCGACTCATCATCCAAGTCTGTGTCCTTTATGCCAAACACCAGCCCTTCTCAACTCGATCTGCAAGCCATCGCGAAGGAGGTCGTGCAGCAACACGGTTTTCGCCCGGATTTTCCGCAGGCGGTCCAACAGCAACTGTCGCAGTTGCGAGCTCGACCGCCGCAAGTCGCCTCCGGAGGGGCCGTGCGCGATCTGCGCAGTCAGCTATGGTCGTCGATCGACAACGATACTTCGCGCGACCTCGACCAGATCGAAGTTGCTGAAAGACTGACCAACGGCGATGTTAGGGTTCTGGTTGGCATTGCCGACGTCGACGCCTTCGTCCCCAAACTGACCGCGATCGATCAGCATGCCGCCAGCGAAACCACCACCGTGTACACCGGAATCCGAAACTTCCCCATGCTGCCGGAAGAGCTTTCCACCGGCCAGACTTCGCTGCTCGAAAACCAGGAGCGGCTCAGTGTGGTAGTCGAATTTGTGGTCGATGCCGGCGGCCATGTGACCTCGAGCGACGTTTACCGCGCCGTGGTTCGCAACCACGCTCAACTGCAATACAACTCAGCGGGGGCATGGCTGGAAGGCACGGTGGCCGCTCCTCCGAAGGTACGAGCCTCCGCCGATCTGCAGGCACAATTGCATCTGCAGAATGACGTAGCGCAGAAGTTGAGGAGTCAACGCTTCGAAAATGGTGCGCTCAACATCCAGACCGACGAAACTTATCCCCTGGTGTTGAACGCGCAGGTGATCGACGTGGTGAAGCAGCAGAAAAACCGTGCCACCGACCTGATTGAAGACTTCATGATTGCGGCCAACGGCGTGGTGGCGCGAATGCTGGAAAAAGTCTCTTCTCTACGCCGCATCGTGAAGCAGCCCGAGCGTTGGGACCGAATCGTACAACTGGCCGCGACTTACGGGGAAAAACTTCCTCCGAATCCGGATTCCAAAGCGCTCAACGATTTTCTGGTGAAACGCAGGGCATCGGATTCGGATCATTTTGCCGACCTTTCGCTGGCTGTCATCAAGCTGATCGGTCCAGGAGAGTATGTACTGGAGCGGCCAGGCGATCCCTCACCCGGACATTTCGGTCTTGCCGTGCAGGACTACACTCACTCGACCGCCCCCAACCGCCGCTTCCCCGACATCGTGACCCAGCGCTTGATCAAGGCCATGCTTGCGGGTCAGCCGAATCCTTACTCCGATGCCGAACTGTCCGCGATCGCCGCCAACTGCACGCAGAAGGGAGATGCCGCGCGAAAAGTCGAGCGTGAAATGTCCAAGCGCCTGGCGGCAATCGCGATGCAGCGTCAAATCGGCGCCGTGTTCGACGCCGTGGTCACCGGCGTAACTCCAAATGGAACATTTGTTCGGGCGCTGCAGCCCCACGTAGAAGGATTGCTGGTGCAAGGAGCCCAAGGAGTCGACGTGGGAGACAAGATGCGCGTCAAGCTGGTTCGCACCGATGTGCAGCGTGGATACATCGACTTTGCGCGCATTTGACCTGCCCGAATCGCGAGAAGAGTCACCACCCCAGTCAATAGTCGGCGCCAGCCGCGCACGCTATCCTTGCTCAGGCACATTTGTGCCCAGAGGCGAGAGACTGCTTGGTCGAATGGCGCAAGCTGGTTTGCGGCGTGATGATCGTTGTTGTGCCGGCATCTCTGATGGCCCAGGACGCTCCCCGGGCGATGCTGCACAACGATGGCGGAGTCTGGTTGAATGCGAATCCCGCGCCCAGTTCGTCGGCGATCTTTGAGCACGACCTGATACGGACGCAGAAGGAAACCCGCGCGAAAATCGACGCTGCGGGAACCACGGTCACGGTCGAACCGGAGACCATCGTGCAATTTGAGGGAAACGAGCTGGCACTCGAACATGGCCACGTACAAGTGAACACGTGGCGTGGAATGAGGGTGCGCGTCGACTGCCTGACCGTGATTCCGCCTCCGCAAGAGTGGGCCCGTTACGACGTCATCGATGTAGATGGAAAAGTGTTGGTGCTGGCCTATCAGAATGATGTCAAGATCCACTACCGGGGTACGGCCGCGTGGCGGGCAAAACATGTGGAATTTTCGGATGTGACGGTTTATCAGGGCGGAGAAGCGACCCGCGAAGAACGGTGTGCTGCCGCCCCGCAAAAAGTCGCCGCGAAAGGACCATTCCTAGAGAGCCCCTGGACCAAGATCGCCGGCCTCGCCATCGCTGGGACTCTCATCTGCCTCGGTATATGTCACACCGACGATCCCGTCAGTCCGTCCAAGCCATAACCGGGACGGACCATGCGTCTAGCTGCCGCTGCGCAGGCGCTCGACGTCCGCATTCGTGTAGATGCGGCTCGCCGGCCGGACGTGCGCTTTGCCGTAACTTGCGGCTTCGCCCAGAGTGACTCCATAGCCGCGTTCGCGCAAGGCCTGCGCGGTGGTGATCTGCCCCACGCCCGAATCCAGGATGCTCGCCGGCAGTCTTCCGCCGAAAGATGGTCCAGCCGACTCCTCGGAGAAACTGATTTCGATGACGCTCGCTGGAGCCACACTGTAATAGATGGGAAACATATCCGCCCGCGGGAGAGTGACTGCCTGGGGCGGCAGCACGGTCTGGTTTTCCGCGCCTGCAATCAGAACTCCCGTCGCATTGCTGGCGCCAATTTCAAGAGGCGGACCCGACAGCGACTGGGATGGCGTGGAAATCGGGCGCGCGAAAAGAGACGAGCCCTGGTTCATGAGGTATTGCGGGCCGTTAGCAAAGTTCGTGTCCTGGCCAAAAGCCATTCCTACTGCCGAAAGCACGAGCAGCGTGCAGGGAAAAATTCGCATGGCACCTCCGAGGTACCGCATTCGTTGATATCGATTATGATGCAGGAGAATCGCCGGCGGCCAGAGTCGTTTGGCTCTAAGAGCCGCTGGCCTCGCGGCTTTCGGCCTCGGCTAACCGCAACCCTGCCCGATAACGGCGTCCGGCGCGCAGGACTGACAGCATGTATAAGACGATGACGAGGTTGGCCGCAAACAGCCCGAAGCGCAGAACCGTGATTCCACGCAGAAGTCCCCTGATTTCGAGCGGCAGCAAGAGGGTTCCGGAGACGAAAGCAATCCATTCCGCCCAGGTGCGCTGCTTCCACAATCCGTAGGCCTCGGCAAAACGCAAAGCGGCATAAGAGAATGCCAGCTGCGCCGCCGCCCACAGCCGGGCATCGGTAAGGTTGTCGGCAAAATCCAGAAACATCTGCGCCCAGTGCCGGTCCGTGCTCACGTGCAACAGGGCCAGCAGGCTCTCGGCTATTACCCAGGCGTCCTTATGAACCAGAAGCAGGGCGCTCAGGCCGATCAACAGAACGAATATTCCCTTGAGGAATTCAAAGCCGGCAACCACTCGCAGCAACTTTCGCTGGGCGGGATGCCAATCGTTTTTCGTTGCAGGCGAGAGCATGCAGCGGCGAGAGCAATTTTTAGGGTACCACGGTCCGGAGCCGGCTACTCGTTTGTGTCGACTTACGTCCGTAACTGGAGTGGGTCCTGTCTGGATGGCAAGATGGGGAATAGTTGAGGAGTTCACCGATGAGAAAGTTCCTGCTCCTGCTGACCTTAAACACGTTCGCCATGGCCCAGACACAAACGCCGGGCGCGTCAACTCCGCAGACCGCCCGGCAGGCGCTGATGGAAATGTTTTTCAGCCAGACGCGGGGAACCTTTATGAAGCACCTGCCGGCTGCCACCATTAGCGCGCTGGCCACTTCTATGGCATCCGGTGCGACGGGCATGCTGGGTGGGCTGCAACAATACTCTCTGCTGGCAGAGCAATTCCATGCGAAGGGAAAGACTTTTGAAACCTTCGAGACGGGATCCGTCATGCTGGTTGCGGAGGATCCTAAGTCGAACCAAAAATTCGAGGTTATCGTCGATAACGATTCCCTGCGAGGCGACGAGGACGATATCGAGCTGTCGTTCCAGACCTACAAAGAAAAGCAGCTCCAGAAAACTCCATTCATGCCGCGCATGACTTTTGCCATGAAGATGGAATCCGGCATCTGGAAGCTCAACGAGATTCGTGTGAGCGTGCGCTTGCCACTGGCCGACCCGGATCTCCTGAAGAGCATCACGGAAGGAATAAAGGCGCGAGCCGCAGCGGCTCCAACTATGCAGCCGCAAATCTCGACAACTTCTTTCGGGGCGGATTCCTCGGTGCAGGCGGCGATGCAATCCATCCTCACCGCCGAAAACACATATCGCAACACTTATCGTGCGGTTGGCTACACCTGCACTCTTTCCGATCTGGATGGCTTCGGAGGCGGTGAGCCCAATGAGCATCAGGCCATGCTGATCGCCAGCGGCCTCGCCGGCGGTAAAAAGTACGGCTACGTATTTACGCTCTCTGGATGCACCGGAACTCCCGCAACCGGTTTCCACGTCGTGGCCGCGCCGGCAGGGAACAGCTTTGGGCGTCGAGCCTTTTGCTCAGACCAGTCGGGAGCGATCCGGTCCTCGGCCGACGGCAACCCCGCCACTTGCGTTGCCAGCGGCGTTCCGGTGCCCTGACGCTCTTATCGACTGATCAGATATCGCCGGCCGGGTGTCAGCTTTTTGGCTTGCGCACTGCGGCGCGGAGTTCGCTCACGATCTCCCTCGATGCCCTGATGGCGGCCGCGTGCTGGTCCACGTTAAAAGAGATAGCGCCCACGCGGGCATGTCCGCCGCCTCCGTAACGCTCGCAAATCTTGGCTAGATTCACGATGGGTTCCTCGGGAGCCCATGGATTCGAGCCTACCGACACCTTTACCCGGAAGCTGCTTTTGCTGAGTCCCACGCTATAAATAGATTCGGGATGGAGGTAGTAAGGGACGAACTTGTTGTAGCCCTCGAGGTCCTGATCGGTGATGTCGAAGAAAATGGTGCCGTCCTTGCACTCGGTGCGTTGCCGGAGAATTTCGATGGAGATTTCGTGGCGCCTAAGCAATGGCGGCAGAAGCGGCGCCACGAAGGGCTCTTCGAGTATGGCGGCCAGGGATTTCGTGGCCAGAAGCGGGATCAGGTTAGGAACAAATCGCTGGTCGGGTGCCGACTCGATGACCATGGTCAACTTCATGGCCGGCGCCTGCATTTCCACGGCGGTCTTGGCGTCAGAGTAAAGTGCGCCATCGATGATGTCAGTCCAATGGACGAGATCGGCGACTGGACCTGGATCGAATCCAAAGCGCTGCTGCGCGATCATCGCAATAAAACTGGTGCACGACTTGAAGGCTGGATCGTAGAACTTTCGATTGCTCTGGTCGCGCTCGAAATGCGCGGCGTCCGCAGACGACAAAAAAGCGCTTTCGTGATGGTCGAACCACCATGTGATTTTGGGGGAGCTGGAGTACTTAAAGTCGACAATGGCATTCTCGTCGCCATTGAAATCGGATTCGTTAAACAGAGCGCCGGCGCGATGCAGCAGGCCGGAAAAAACAAAGTCGGCATCGCTGCGGACCCGCTCACGATAAAAACGGGAAAAGAGGGCGGCGGAGGAAGCTCCGTCGAAACACTTGTCGTGGTAAAACACTCTAACTTTCAATCCGTTCCCCAGTACGCACAATTTTGTGCCCGCTAAGGCGCAGGTAACGCGCCTCCGAGAGGGCAGGGTAAAAGCTAATAGGAATGACAGCTTGGAGGAAGAAAGTCAATAGCGGACGCACCGAATACTTATCAAAAGGGCTCGAGGTGCGGCCGAATGTTTATGCATGCCCCTGAACGATCCAAACCGAAACTCGCCGTCAATCCAACGGCAGAATATATTCGGGTGTACTTCCCAAGCGTCCGCCCAGGGCCTTAGCGTCCAACTCAGCCATATCCCACCCGGTCCACGAAGCGGGCGTGAGACGTATCGTCACATCGTCAAACGACGCGAACACAGGTCCCACGTGGGGGTCAGACAGGGCTGCCGCACTCAGGTATCGAACGTGTATGCGCCGGTTTATTTCCTGCGACTGCTTGCCTGAAATCATTTCTGCCATTCCAGTCGCAGTTACTCCACGCTCTTGGGCCGGCTTTCGCACGTCCACCATCAGCGAAGCCTTTGGCCGTGCCAATAGATTGCGAGCTTTTCGGCTCCTGGAAGAGGTCGCGACGAACAGGCAGCCATCCTCGAAGAGGTACCAGACTGCGGTCAGGTGGATGCTACCATCTGCGTTCTCGGTTCCGAGGGTCGCGATATAGCGCCCTCTCATTAAATCCTTGAAAGCTGGATCTAGCTCTTGTGTCGGCAACTTTCCCTCCGAGGACAGCCGCAGTTCTCGCCGGCGCCTAGCCAGCCTGTTTTTCGGCAAAGTCGCCAATGACTGGCAACTTGAACATTTGTCCCTGATTCGCCTTCAGCAACAAGATGAGCCAGACGATGAAACCACCCAACCCGATCAGCGGCCAAACCAGAATGGTGAGAAAACCCAGCAGCGGGATATGCGCTACGATTCGCAGCCCGATCCACAGAATCCACCAGGCCACGTTGAAAAGTATGCATTGCCACGCGTGGAAGCGAACGAACCGGCTCTTATTGTAGGGATCCATCACGAGAAAGATGATGGCAGGGATGATGGTCACATAGGCGAGCATTCCTGCAACGTTGTCGGCGAGCCCCGCGCCAGACCTGACGGGCACCACTGCGCCCCTGCCGCTGCATGCGGCGCATATCGTAGCGCCATCGGCGATCTGTGTGCCACACATGCTGCAAAATGCCATGGAGCCTCCCGTGTGGATTGGGAATCGAAGTACCAATCCGCCCGCTCGGTTTCGATACGAGCGACGATGCGGAAAGGTATCAGAAAGCCGCATCGGTGGCAATCATCGATTGGCGGAACGTTTGCGTCTTAACCCGCCGCAGCTTGCTTCTCCGCAAAGTCACCGACCACCGGAAGTTTGAACATCTCGCCCTGCAGCGCCTTTACCATGAGAACGATCCAGATCACAAAAAGCCCGAGGCTCACCACCATGGAGACCAGGGCAACCAGCAGGTGGCCGAGCAGCGGAATGAAAAACAGCAGAGTTCCGGCAACCCTGAGCGCCGCCCCAATCACCACTCCCACCAAACACAACCCGATGCACTGAAAGGAATGGAACCGGACGAAGCGGTTCTTGTTGTAGGGCTGGACGAGGAGAAAAATGATCGCCGGAATGATCGTGCAGTAAGCCAGTGCTCCGGCCACTGTCTCCGGCAGCACGCCCACTACACCCCGCGCGCGTTCAATCGGCCGCATGGCCCGCCCGCAGCCCGGGCAGAAAGCGGCAGTATCGGGCATCTGCGCGGCGCAGTCAGGGCAGGGAATGGGCATGAGTGTCTCTAGGCCGGCCGAACCCCAGCGCTTCGCTTGCGGCAATCTTCACACACGCCGTAGATCTGAAAGGTATGACGCGTGGTGGAATAATTGTAAGCGCGGCCAATTTCCTGCTCCAACTTGTCAACTTCGCGCGAGAAGAATTCCACCGAACTGCCGCACTCTGTGCAAACCATGTGGTGATGGCTGCGCCGGTTGTACTGGTGCTCGTAGCGGGCGATGCCATCGTGGAAAGCGACCTCGCTGGCCAATCCGCATTCAGCCAGCAGCTTCAGCGTGCGATAGACGGTGGTATAGCCGATGCCGGCGTCTTTCTTCTGTACCAGGCGATGCAGCTCGTCGGTTGAGAGGTGGTCGCGGGTCTCGAGGAATGACCGGAGAATCGTGTCGCGCTGCGCGGTTTGCTTCAAGCCGACCTTCTTGAGATGCCTGTGCAGGATTTCCTGGGCCTCGCGCACCATTTCGCGAGAGATGGAAGGCTGGTCATCGATACGCTTCTGCAGCATGAAGAAGTCAGGATACCATCGGGGCATCTTGAAAATGAAATTCATTTTCAGCGGCGAGAGGGCCGCCGATGCGTGAGCTTTTGGTGAAGATGGAATCTATTCGCTCGGCAGAGTCGAGGATGGTTTTGCAGCGAGCGGCGGTTTCGAACTTGCGGACTTGGGGGAGGAGGCTCGGGCGGTCTTGTTTTTGCTGCTGTGGCTTGCCGCTGCCGTGGTGGCGCTCTTCTCGGCTAATTTCTTGCGGTTGAAGTCGCGCACGATCCGCGCTACGTACGCTTTGGTTTCGTAATAAGGAGGCACGCCGCCATATTTTTCAACCCGCTGCGGTCCCGCGTTGTAGGCGGCGAGCGCCTTGATCAGATCGAAATCGTAGCGCTCCAGGAGTTCGCGGAGATAACGCGTGCCGCCCTCCACATTGGCTTGGGGATCAAAGGCGTTATGTACACCTAACTGCGATGCAGTCTGGGGCATCAACTGCATCAGACCTTGCGCGCCCTTGGGTGAAACCGCGTGGACGTTGAAGCCGCTCTCGGCGCGAATCACGCTGGTGACCAGGTCCGGATCCAGCCGGTACATTCCGCTGGCGGCGCTGACCACCTGATTCAGATCCGCCGACTGCCTCGAACTTTCCGGCGAACTCTGCAGCTTGACGCCCGAAGGCTCCGCCGCTGCAGCTTCGAAGTGATCGATCTCACTCGTCGGGACATCGACGAAGCTCGATCCATCCCGGCTCACATAGAGCCGCGTTACCTCACCGATGACTTGCCGGCGCTCATGGCGAATGGAAAATCCGTTACGCAGCACGGCCGACTCTGCCCCAAGGCAGGGAAGCGAGGTGAGTGTCAGGAAGGCGATCAGTGCGACAAACCCGGCGATGACAACTCGTCGATTCATTTCGAGAAATCGATTTGTTCGAGAATCAGTCATTCGAGAATCCGTCAGTGACGATTCCGGCCAGCGCTGCCGCCACGCCGCACTGGTCGTTACCCAGGGTTACCTTCCAGCCGCGCCCGCGCAACTCCTCGCAGGCATTCCCCATGATAACCGGATGCCCGGCAAACTCAAGCATCTCGACGTCATTGTGGTTGTCACCGATGGCCATGACCTGATCACGATGGAAGCCGCGATGGGCGGCCCAGCGGCCCAGTGCATGCCCCTTGGAACAGCCGGCGTTGAGCACGTCGATCATGGAGAGATCGCGCTCGGGATATTCGGTGCGGAGCACGGTGATCCGGTGGCTCATGCCGATGGCTTGGAGAGCCCGCAAGGCCTCTGCCATGCGCGCCATCGAACCGCAGAACATGGTCTGCACCGGATCAGTGACCAAGGCATTTTCGATGGGGACGACGAACTCGATGTATTGCATGTTCTTTTCCAGCCAACGCCGGATGCTCGTGTTCAAATCGTCGAGGTGCTCAAGGACGATCGCGCCACGAGTTTCCTTGTCAAAGGTGAGAACGGTATGGCCGCGGAAGTCTTGCATCGCGCCGCACAGATCGCGGCACGTCTGCCGCGGCATCAGATCGCGATGGAAGGTCTCGCCACTCAGGGACCGCGTCACCGCGCCGTTCGAACTGATCAGCCACAAGTCGAAACCCAACTGTTTCGCAATCGGCAGGGCAAAGGTGTGGCGTCGCCCGGTTACCAGAACGACCTCGACCCCTGCGGCATGTACTCTCCGCAGCGCCGCCAGATCCTCTTCAGAGATTTGAAATTGCGGATTGAGCAGCGTGCCGTCGATATCGGTGGCAATCAGGCGGATGGGACCCGGTTTCGGGCTTAGGGTCGCGGACGCCGGCGAGAGAGCGGATTGGTTCACCCTTTTATTTTGACATACGACGACGGCTTCAACGGATGCGCCGGCGGCTTTGGCAGCGGCCGCAAGTGGCATAGGACCTTCGTCGGGAGATCTGCGCCGGCGCCTAGGTCTCAGCTCCTCAGGATGACGGGGCGTGATATATTGCGCTTCGCATGGGATCACTTTTCTTCTTCCTGCACGGCTGGGGATTTATCTTGCAGGCCGTGGCCATCGTGCACTTTATCCGCCGGCGACCCGACACTTACTGGATTTTTATCATTCTGTTCCTGGGATGGATCGGGGCGCTGGTGTACATCGTTGCCGAGGTGATTCCGGATGCCGGGCTGTTGCGTGGGTCGTTTCAGGCGTTTCCGCGGCGGCGCAGAATTCACGAACTGGAGCGGGCGATCCTGGACAATCCTTCGGCGGGAAATTATGAAGAATTGGGATTGCTGTCTCTGGACGACGGAGATTTTGCGCGGGCGCGGGCATGCTATGACCGCTCGATTTCGCAGCGCACGGATTCGGTGGATCCGTTTTACCGGCGCGGAGTGGCGGAGGTTGAGCTGGGAGATTTTGCGGCGGCAGTGCCGGATCTCAAACGAGTGGTGGAGGCCGATCCCAGCTATGACTTCCAACGCGGAGTGGCATTGCTGGCTCACGCCTACGCGCAGACTGGAGAAGCCGAAAAAGCCGGGAGGCTCTTTGAGCAGGCGACCAGGATTTCCACCAGTTCTGAGACCTATTACAACTACGCGCTGTTTTTGCAGGGGCAAGGGCGAGTCGATGAGGCGCGACAGTGGGTGCAGAAGATTATCGATAAGCGGGCGACGATGCCGGGATACCAGCGGAGGCGCGAGCGCGGATGGTTTCGCAGGGCGTATGCGCTGCTGGCGAGACTGCGGTTGCAGAATCAGTAGAGTTGCAAAGGCTGCTGAACGTGGGCCTTCGGACTTGCGGCATGGGTCGCCTGGCATTTTTCGGCAATCAACTTAGATTTGCAGGAGGGTGCCAAGAAGTACTTTAACGCGCTGCAAAACATCTGGCGGCGCAGTATCTTTTGACTGGGCGTTCCGGAATCGCCAATCCAGACATTTCACTTGATCAGCCAGCACCACCCCACCATCCGGCATCAAGACTTCGAACGGATATCCCTTAACTTCGTGTGTCATGGCGCAAGCAAGAAGCAAACTTGTTTTGTCATTATACGAAGAAGGCGATAGAACCAGGGCGGGGCGTTTCCCCGCTTGCTCGTGACCTACAGTAGGATTCAAGTCCACCCAGATGACATCGCCTGCGGTAGGAATCCAATCTTTTACCACTTTTCAGCCCCTACCGGCGCACCCCAATTCTGTTCTGTATGAAGATTCTCTGGGGTTATGTCTGCAATAAGCTCCGCAAGCGTTTTGGGTCTGGCAACCGCCCTAAGCGCGACTACTCCTTGAGCCTCAACCTCTAAAGTGAGCTTATCGCCTTCATACAGTTTGGCTTCATCGGCCAAATTCTTGGGAATGCGGACGGCTAGACTATTTCCCCATTTCACCATTTGCGCCTTCGCCACCATACTTGTCTCCCCCAATTCTTCTAGTGGTAGACGAGTGATACTTTGTCTATACGAGAAGCTGGCCAAGAGTACATCTAAAGTAGATACTATGTCTAGCCGCGAAACAAAAACGAAAGTCAATGGCTAGATTGATAACAGATCAATACTGAGATAGGTGTATCCGGCTATGAGATCTAACCTGCCCACCCCCTCCCCCCTTGGTCTTTGGAATCATCGTTGTAGCGGGAAAATCGAAAGTAAACCAAGGGCTGCAATAAGTTACAAAATAAACATAGCAAAAGAGTTAATCTGTTCCAAAGTGGGTAATCGTAGATGAGCAGGCACTGCTCCCGGTGCCATCATCGGCTGGCGGGCCTGTGGATGACAAGGTCAGATGTCACAAGATTCTGCAGTGTCGTTCAGTTGCGGTCGTTGGTGTTGATGTTGAAGCCTAGGATGGCGTTTACTTCGACGGGTTGAGCGCCGCGCATGGCGGGTCGAAATTTCCAGCTGGGCAGGGCTGCCATAATCTTCGCGGTCATGGTCGCCGGGCCGGGCTCGAGGACTTGCAGATTTCTCAGGTTGCCGGAAGCATCGAGTTTGCACTTGACCACGAAGCGGGCGTGCGGAAGATTGGCTGGGAGTTCAGTGCGCAGGCCTTGCGGACCCATGAGTGCTCCCGCGTGCTGAACTGTGGGAGCGCTGACTTCGGCGAACTGCATCACTACCGTGCCCAGTATTGTCTCCACATAGACGGTGTAGTTATCACCGGGGAGCTTGCCGTAAAAATCAAAGGCTCCGCCGGAACGCGACGTAGCCACGATAGTAATGGCTGGGCCCTTGTCTCCTTTCACCGAGGTGCGCCCGGGAAGCGTGGGATCGCTGCTGGTACCTTCTCCAGAACCGAAGCTGGGCAGAGTCACGACCGTACTGCCGCCGCGGACGTCGACGCCGGGCACGGTGGGATCGCCGCTGGCGGCGCTGCCGGAGCCGCCGGGCCCGGGGGTGGGGGAGATTCCGCCGCGGGCATTGGGATCGGAACCGCGGCCGCTTCCGCTCTTGCCAGCTCCCGAGCCTTCGCCAGCCATGCCGCTGCCGGGGCCACTTCCATGACCGATGCCTGAGCCCCCGCCGGAACCTCCGACGCCTGGCGTATCGCCTCCGGCGGGAGACATGGCGAGCGAGCCCTTGCCGCCACTTCCGGGTATGCCTACCTGAGAGCCGGGTTGAGACGTTAACACGATTCCAGAGCTGTCACCGTTTCCACTTCCGCCTTTTGGCGGAGCCAGAGCGGAGCCCGTGTCCCCGGGTCCGCCCAGGCCGGAGCCTTTTCTTCCGCTCCCAGAGCCGAAAGGCGATGAGCCGCCGCCCAGTCCAGGAGGAGGCGGGATCACGTTGCTGCCGAGGCCGTTGCTTAAGCCCCCCGCGTTTCCTGCTCCGCTTCCTCCTACGCTGCCAGCATCGGAGCCTGACACCGAAGGTGGTGGAGCAATGACATTTGTCCCCAGCGAATTCGAACCGCGACGAGCTGTTCCAGAAGCCGTGCCGCCCGCAGCACCGCCGGATCCTCCGGCCGATGGTGGAGGCGGAATGATGTTACTGGCCAGCGCGGCGCCTGATCCGGCGTATGAGTTGCGGGAAGTTCCAGAGGAGGCGCCGGTCCCCACATTGGGTGGAGGGGGCACAACATCCTGCGGTCCGAAAAGCTTGCCGACGATGCTGCTGAGTAGTGAGGTATTGCTGGTCGCCGTCGGCGGCGGGGGGACGACGCTTTGCGATGGCCCGGCTGCGCCGCCGCTTTCGAGCCGGCGCAGCTCGCGCGGGGAGTCGGCCGAAGGCGGGGGTGCAATGACGGAGGGCGCGGGGAGATTGAGTTTCGCGGTGCGCGAACTCTCGCGCTCCGGGGCGGAAACCGGCGGAGGCACGACTGCCGTGCTGTTCATTTGCACGCGCGAGGGCGCGACTTCCCGGTTGACGGAGGTAGGTGCGGGCGGAATCACGCTACCCGGCAGAGCCGGAGCAGATCGCGCCTGGTCGCGGGAGACGCGCGTGGAGGCGGGCGCGATCACGCTCGAATTTAATGCCGGAGCAGTGACCGCCCTGTCCCGTGAAACGCTTGGCGCTGGAGCGATGATGGTGGAGTTCAGCGATGGCGCGATGAGCGTGTGCTCGGACTGGACCGTGGGCGCGGGAGGCACCACGCTCGAATTCAGGGCGGGAGCACTGCGGGCCTGGTCGCGGGCCACGGTGCCCAGCGCGGGAGCGATCACGTTAGACGGCAGGCGCGGAGCTACGAGAGAAGAGTGCAGACCCTCCGAGGGAGGCGGTCCGGGGTTGGCCTTGACCGCAAGAAGGTTGGCGACTTCGGCGCTCGAAGAGGGAAGCTTAAGCCCGGGAGCGTCGACTACTTTCGGGGTCAGCGAACTGCCGCGCGCGACACGAATGGTCTGTGTGGGGTGATGCGCTTCGCGGCCACCGGCGCGGCCGGTGGCCCCAGCTTGCGCGCCGCCGACATCCTGGGTCCGCGGCAGTTCATTCCCGGAGTAGTAGATGACCTCGTAGGGAACGAGCTTAGGCGCGGCGTAGGGACGGAGACGGGCAATCTGCTGGGGAAGAATCATGAGGATAAACAGCAAAAGCGCTTCGAGCACCAGGGCAGCGCCCATTCCGCGATAGGAGAAAACACCATGGGGCGCTTCGCCGGCCAGGCGCGCGCCGGAGCGTGAAAAAGCCGGGGGTATGGAAGTAACGAAGTCGTCCCAGCGCGGGGACCACTCCACCAGGAGCTTAGGCGCGTCGTGCAGACTGGCGGTAGCGCGCTTTTCGAGTTGGAGGGTATTGCTCAAACGTGAGTCTCTTTATTCTGATTCTGATTCTGATTCTGATTCTGATTCTGATTCTGATTCTGATTCTGGTTCTGGCTTTGGTCTGACGTTCGGTTCGGTGGAAGGTTGGGGGCAATCGCGCTCCCAGTCCCCATCTTGATCTCAATTCTATCGCCCACGGCGGTTCCGGTTGAAGCTGCCGTATGGCGGGGCAACTCCAGAACCGAAGCTGCCTGCATGCGGACGGGCGCGAAGCGCCAGGGGTGCAGGTCGTGCTCAACATGCACGACTGTACCGGCGCGGTCCAGGTAAACCACGTCGATGGGGAAGCGCATGGCCAGAGTGTGCACGCCGCGGCAGGGGCGAATCCAGAGCCCGCCTCCGTTCAGGAATTCGGCTTCGGAGGCGCCCAGAAGGCCTTTCAAGCGGGACCAGTGGGTCTGCGCCACGGCCAGATCAGTGGCAAGGCAGCGCTGGCGGGTCTGGTTGAAAGCCTGGCCGTGCGGGACGAGTCCCGGCATAAAAGATCCTGATTCCCTTCCGTTTGGATGCACTTCAGTTGCTTCTCACTCCGCCGCGATTATTTTCCGGTGAGGGAGTGATAAGCGCTAATCAGAGCCGGACCAATCGTGACGAAGAGGAACGGCACCAGAATGAACACAACGAGGGGAGGAACCATCTTGATTGTAGTCTTGGCGGCCTGTTCTTCGGCGCGCTGCCGCCGGGCGGTCCGCAGAGAATCTGAGTGCACGCGCAGGGCTTGAGCCACGCTGGTGCCAAAGCGATCGGTTTGGATCAGCGTGCCTACCAGGGCCCGAATGTCATCCACGCCGGTGCGGTCGACGAGATTGCGCAAGGCTTCGGCGCGCGGCTTGCCCGCTCGCATCTCAAGGTTGACCAGATGGAACTCGTCGCTCAGGTCGGGATGGGCGTGGTGCAGGTCCTTGCCTACGCGCATCAGCGCCTGGTCGAGGGCCAGTCCGGCTTCCACGCAGATTACCGTGAGATCGAGAGCATCGGGCAAAGCGATGCGGATACGCTGCTGGCGGTCCTTGATCATGCGCTTGAGGATGAAGCGGGGAATGAAGAAACCGAGCGCGGGCACGCAAACCAGCAGGGGCATGCTGCTGACGCCGGAGAAAACGATGACGCCTGCCAGCCCCAGGAACCCCAACAAAATTCGGGATCCGAAGTAGTAATTGACGTGGCGCGACTCGCGCAGTCCGGCCTGAATTAGCCACGCCCGGGTGCGCGAGACATCTGAGGGAGAAAGAGGGATGGCTTTGCTGAGTGGATCGAGGGCTTGCTCGATCCGCTCTTTCACTTTCATCGTCGGGGCTTCCGGGGTTTGGAGGGCTTGTCCTCCCAGGGCGCGCAGGCGGGCTCCGAGAACCGAGGTGGGAGTGACCACGGCGGCGCCGAAGGAAAAAACCACCAGCACCACGGTGACGAACACGACGATGGTCAATATCAAGGGCATTTCTAGACCTGAGTCTTAATGAATACCTGGATCTTAATAATCTTCATACTTGAATCTTAATGATCTTTCTGATCACAAAATAGCCAATGGTTTGCAGGGCGATGCTGGCCACCAGCAAAGCATGGCCGATAGGATCGACGAAAAGAGGCTTCACAAAGTCGGGACTGAATAGCAGAAGAATGCCGACGACGACCGGGGGCATGGCCATCAGCATGGCCATGGTGAGGCGGCCTTGGGCGGTGTGAACCCGGACCTGGCGTTGGATTTTGAAGCGCTCGCGGATCACATAGGAGAGGTTGTCGAGAATTTCCGCCAGGTTGCCGCCGGTTTCGCGCTGCAGCATGACGGCGGTGACGAAGAACTTCACGTCTACCAGCGGCACACGCTCGGTGAGATTCATGAGGGCATCGCGTACCGGCATACCGAACTTCTGCTCCTCATAGAGCTTGCGGAACTCGCCGGATAAAGGCTCGGAGATCTCGTTGGAAATCATTTCCAGGGCGGTGGTGAAGGCGTGTCCGGCGCGTACGGCACGGGCCAGAGTGTCGATCGCCTCGGGGAAGAGCTCCTCGAACTTTTCGAAGCGTTTCTGGCGGCGATAGGAAACCAGGGAGTACGGGAGGAAAAAGCCGATCATCAGTGCGGCCCAGCCGATGGCGGGATTCTTGCTCCAGATGATGGCCGCCAGTCCACAAACCGCACCGCAAAGCAGGCAGAGCAGGAGAAAATTGCCGGCACGATATTTCATGCCCGCCTGTACCAATGCGTCCTGGATTGCGGAAACCCGCGCGGAGCGGCGCAGAAGGCTGTCGAGGGCGGGAATCTTGCTCAGCTGCTCGTCCCGCAACAGGGCGAGTTCTTCGTCGGGCTGGCGCTCCGGCGCTTTCTGCACCGTGGCCAGCCGGTCTCTGATCAGACGGGCGCGGGCATTGCGCTGGTCGATCAGCGAGCCTACGGCGAAGGCGCCGAGGGCAACTACGAGAAAGACGAGAAGAGCGACCAATGCCGGCATAAACTCCTTGTATCCCCAAATTCTTCGCTATCGAATTCGCCTCAAATTTCGGTCTTCGATTCGAACAACGCTGGGCGCAACCGCGCGCCGTAGGTCGCCAGACGGTCGGCGAACAGGGGGCGGAATCCGGTGGCGCGGAAGGTTCCCCTCACCTTTCCATTTTCGTCGATGGCGCGGCGTTCGAAGGTGAAAACGTCCTGCATGGTGATCGATTCGCTGTCCATGCCCGTGACTTCGGAAATCGAGATGACTTTGCGCGTGCCGTCCGACAAGCGCGCGACTTGCACCACGGCGTGAATGGCAGAGGCAATCTGATGGCGCACCGCACGCTCCGGAATGTTGAGGTTCGCCATCGAAACCATGTTCTCAATGCGAGCCAGCGCGTCGCGCACGGAATTGGCGTGGACCGTGGTCAGAGAGCCCTCGTGGCCGGTGTTCATGGCCTGCAACATATCAAAGGCTTCTTCGCCGCGGACCTCGCCGACGACGATGCGGTCGGGGCGCATACGCAAACTATTGATGACCAACTGGCGCTGGCGGACGGCGCCCTTGCCTTCGATGTTGGGCGCACGGGTCTCCAGGCGAACCACATGTTCCTGCTTGAGCTGTAGCTCGGCGGCGTCTTCGATGGTGACGATGCGCTCCACGTTCGGGATGTAACCCGATAGAACGTTGAGCAGGGTCGTCTTACCGGCGCCGGTACCGCCCGAGATCAGCATGTTCAACTTGCCCTTCACCATGGTGGAGAGAAGCTCAAGCATGGCTTCGGTGAGGGTGTGATTCTCAATCATGTTGCGGGCGGTCACCGGGTCGCGTCCGAAACGCCGGATGGAGAGGCAGGCGCCATCGAGCGCGAGGGGAGGAATGATCGCGTTCACACGGGAGCCATCCGGCAGGCGGGCGTCGACCATGGGAGAAGACTCATCGACGCGGCGGCCCACGCGGGAAACGATGCGCTCGATAATCTGCATCAAGTGCTGGTTGTCCTTGAACGACAAGCCGGTCATCAATTCCAGCTTGCCGGCGCGCTCGATGTAAATCTTGTCGAAGCGGTTGACCAAAATGTCGGAGATGGTATGGTCTTTCAGCAGAGGCTCGAGCGGGCCCAGACCGAAGATTTCATCCAGAATCTCGCGCGACAAGCGTTCGCGCTCGGCAAAGCTAAGGGGAACGACCTCACTGTTGACAGAGTTGCGGATGAGGACGAGAACTTCCTCGCGGGCGGAGTCACCCGTGCTGCGGCCCAGTTTCTCCAGGTCCAACCGGTCGAGGATCTTGCGGTGCAGGTCTGCCTTTACCTGCTGGTATTCGGTGCGCTCGAAGGTTTGCAGATTCGCCATAAAAAAACCGTCAGGAATATTGTATTGAAGACCCGCAGGGGCTAAAGCCCCGATTCAGATGCGGCTTTTGCGGCGCGGCTGAAGCCGCGCCCCTTCAAAGCATCAATCCCGTTTAAAGCCTCAGTCTCCTTTAAACCGTCAGCCCTGTTTGAAACAGGAATCTCGATCAGAACACCAAGCCAAATCGTTACACCGTCTTAAACAACGACCAGGCGGCACGTTTTACATCGACGTCGTCGCGGGTCAACTCATGGGCCAGCCCCGAAAAACAGCGAGCAATCTCAGTGTGACTCTGTTCCATCACCGGCGAACCCCGGTCAATCGCCGAGGACATGGCAAAATACTGGTTAGGGACGCGCCACAACAGTTTAACGCCGGCGGCGTTTTCCGCGTCCGCTTCGCTGAAGCCGGGAACCTTCCGAAAGCGGTTAAGAACCAGGCGGACGCGTTCGCGATTGCCGGTCTCTCCCAGAAATTGTTGCACCCGGGCCGCACTCCACAGTGAGGCCACGTCGGTGCAGGCAACCAGCAGGACACTCTCCGACAAATTTGAGACCAGGCGGCTGGCGGCATCGAGGCGTGAGGAATTGTCGACCACTACATAGCGGTAGTGCGATACCAGCATGTCGAAGAGCCGGACAAACTCTGTGGTCGAGGGTTCAATGGCTGCGGGAGAATTGGTTCCGGCCAGCAACTGGAGACCACCGCTGTGCCGAGTCATAAAACTTTCCAGCAGCGAACTATCCATGCGGTGGAGATTGCGGGTTGCGTCGGCAATCGTGAACAGAGGCTTCAGGTTGAGGTGAAGCGCCGTATGTCCGAGGGGCGCGAGGTCCACCAAAGCCGTTTGCCCATGGGCAGATTGCAGGGCGAGCGCCAGATTAACGGCGACCGTGGTGGAACCGCTGCCGCCCTTGGCGTTTACCACGGTGAAGACCTTGCCGCGCGGGCCCTCTTTTTGCGCGCGCCTCTGAGCCGTGGTCAGCCGGACGAAGGCTTCCAGCAGATCGGTGGTCGTGGTAGGCCGCTCGATGAACTCCCGAGCGCCTGCGCGCATGGCGTTCACGATGGTTTGCGGCTGGTTGAGACTTCCGATAGCGAAGATGGCGGTGTCGGGCAGTTCCTGGTGGAGGAGTTCAATGGCGCGCATGGCCATGGCCGGATTATCCGCTGGAATGTCGACCAGCAAAACCTCGGGAGTGGCGGCTTGCACGCGGCGCGTGACCGGATCGGACGCGGCTACGGGGAAGCTGGCGCAGCTATGAACCGTGCGGGCCACGCTGGTGCCGTCGACCAGCACTTGCAGCACGGTCCGCTGTTCATTGTCGGTGGCTACGATAACGACCGAAAGCTCGGGCATTGCCTGCGACTTCCCCTACTCGTCTGATTCACTCTACATTGCACTCTGCCTGCTTCCTCTTGTGCGAGGTCCCCCCGAACCCACGCACTGCGAGGACTACTTGCCCGAGGGCTTACTCCCGTCAAACTGATTGTTGTCCATAAATGGTTTCGGGTTGGCTGGTCCCTTGGGCGCTTCATTGTTCGGCGAAATCCGGTGCACTGTGCATAGCACCATAAGTTCGGAATTACTCTTTTGAAGACTCTTGCTCTTAAAGAAATTGCCCAGGATCGGGATGTCTCCCAAGCCGGGAACCTTGTTCCAAATGTCAGTGACGCGGTTGTCGATCAAACCCGCGATCACGAAGCTTTGCCCATCCCGCAACTCGAACTCGGTCTCGGCTTTGCGTGTGCTCAGGGCCGGGACGGTGAAGCCGGAAATGGTAAGGGCATCGGCAAAATCCAGGGTGCTGACCTCGGGAGCGACGGTGAGGTGAATATTGCCATTGGGCATAATCACCGGGGTGAAATCGAGCTTGACGCCAAACTCTTTGAAGGAAATCGTGACGGCAGTAAAACCCGCTCCGGGCTGCACAATGGGGAAGGGAAACTGACCACCCGCCAGGAAGCTGGCTTTCTTGCCGTTGACGGCGATGAGATTGGGCTCAGCCAGAATCTGCAACAGGTTTTTGGTTTGCAGCGCCTCGATCACCGCGCCGAAGTGAATATCGGGGCGGAACAGGAACATGTTAAGAACATTGCTGATGGTCTGGTTGGCTTGAAATCCGCCAGTTTGTCCCTGGGCTTGGTTTATCGTTTCGGTCCCGAACCCGCCGTACTGGCCGGTGGTGACGGTTCCGATCGTATTGGCGGCGCCGGTGGAGAAAAAATTGGCGCCCAGTGTGGCGAGGGCGGAGCGATCGACTTCGGCGAATTTCACCTCGAGCAGAACCTCCTGCGCGCCTACGGGGCCGAAGGTGAGGACGTTGACTATGTTCTTGGAATAGGCGGAAGCCAGTTCCCCAGCTCGTTTGGCAACATCCTCGGTGGTGACGTGTCCGGAGAGCACGATGGCGGCGCGCGAAGGTGTAACCGCGATCTGCTCCTCGGGAAAGACGCGATGCTCTTCGTCGGCGCAGGCGCTGACGTCGACGTCCACGCGCAGATCGAAACTCCGCGACCGTTCCAGTTCATCCCAGATCAGCAAAGAGACTTCGCCGGGGGAGCGGCCGTGGACGAGAATCTGGGTGGGAGTAATCGGGGTTGCGAAGGCGACGGCGGGGTCGGTCACCGAGATGCGCTTGATCTGCTCGGTGGTGTTGATGAGCAGAGACTTGTCGACCATGACCCGCAATGGAGCCGCGCCTTGCGGTTGAGCCGATGGCGGAGGAAGGCTGGTTTGGGTGGTGGCGGGCGGAACCGTTTCCTGCGGCGCTGAGCCCGGCTGCGTCGGGGGATCCTGGGCCTCGGGCAGCGCGAACGCGGGGAGCAGAAGCAAGAGTGCGACGGCAACGAAAAATGTCGTGCGAACCTTCATCGTGTGATTCCTCTCCACATGAGGAAACCTGCAATGCCGCAACTGGACGAGCAGGCCAAACCTACTCTTCAACTACTTCGGGTCTTCACCGCCACTCTGTTCTGGAAACTTGACCACGTCCGGCGTCTTTTTGTCACCTTGATATACCTCAATGCTGAGGACCGAAGGAGAGGGGACTGGTGCGGCCTTCAGCGTCTGTTTCACGGGGCGAACATGGACCGGCGGCGCCGCTTGCGGAGTGCCACCCTTGTAAAGTCCTTTGGCATTGGCGGCTACTACCTCGTCCTGCCGAGTATCGAGCGGATTGCGCAGGGCGAGCTGAATATGGCCTTCGGCGCTGGCGAGCGTCAGGCGCTCGGCATCGTCGGGTGAAACCAGCAACGTGATCACGGGAGTGGTCTGAGCCTCTCCGGCGGCATTGCGTTCGAGAGTATGCCCGGAAGCGATGACCGACACATTCTGCAAGACCGTTGTGGTTTGAGATTCGTTAGAGCCGTTGGGCGTGCCGGTAAGAAGTACGTCAACCCGGGTGCCGGGTCCCACGAAGCCCGCCACCGAGACAACTTCATTGACCCGCACCGAGACTGCGCGCATTCCAGGAGGAATCAAGGAAGGCAGACCCGCACCGGCATTTTCAGGGGCCAGCTTGCTGGGCAGAATGAATTCGCCCCGGGTGATGGGAATTATGACGCCGCGGCCCATGACTTGCGAGCGCTTGCTGTAGGTTCCGCCGGGAAGCGCCGAAGCGGGGTACCGGACCGTCCGGACGTCATGCTCTTCGACTCTGGCTCCGACCTGAATATCGTCGGCCGCTACAATCACGTCCGCTCCGGGCTCATTGTTCGACGCGCTTCTCCCCTGCAAGTTCTTGTAGACGAAGAGACTGACGAAAGCCCCCAGGGCCAGGGCCAGAACTCCGATCATCAACAAACGCGTGCGGTTCATAGTGCTCCATCAGGACAAGCAAAAGCATTCATCCACGCCGGAACCCGGCGAGAATCGTCCCTTCTTGTGCGCTGGCAAACTTACTGAATCGAACTGGCTACGCTGGAGAAAACATTGTTCGCGTTGGAGCCGATCAGCCGGATGGTGCCTACAACGATCACAAGGATCACGGCCAGCATCACCGCGTATTCCGCGATATCCTGTCCCTCTTCGTCGCGCCAAAATCTTGTCAAATGCTGCATCATTCTTATTGCCTCCTAGGGAAACATCAAGCCTACTTCAACCGGGTTATCCCAGTCGTGGCAAAGATATAGCTCGCGGGATCCGCATCCGTTTCCGTTGCGGGTCCTCCGAGGCTAATCTGTCCCGACCGAGAATTCCCCCTCATAATACCCTGCAAAATGCTCGGAAGTGTAATTTATTGCGTACCGTAAGTAACCACGGTGCAACCTGGCACTGGTCCTTATGGACTTGGGTTCGGCGGGACGGAGCCTGCCGCGACAGTCTCACTTTGAACGGGTTCCGCCGGAGTGGTCAAGATCACCGCCACGGAGTCTTCGTAGGCAACGGTCCAGCCTGGAACGCTTCGCAATCCCACGGCGAGGGCGGAGCCGGGCGGAACCAGGACGGTACCGATCCCCCAGCGCTCGAGGGGCTGGCGCCAGGAGCCTTTTAGC
>Ga0209040_10000683_pt1 | contig 26211 bp, 26 predicted proteins | sample BogFormECP12_OM3_FD_188240 | JGI IMG/M metagenome (GOLD analysis project Ga0209040, IMG submission 188240) | Bog forest soil microbial communities from Calvert Island, British Columbia, Canada - ECP12_OM3 (SPAdes) (version 2) | ecosystem: Environmental > Aquatic > Freshwater > Wetlands > Bog ... | reverse complement strand
TTGTGTAGTAACACGACCCAAATCGACTCATCCCACGTTTGCGCTGGTCAACACCAAAATTCGGCGATCCGTGTGCCCACTATCTGCGGAAGTCAGGCCTGGGGCGGCGATCCACGGCACTTCGGTGCGAATGCCACTCACCGTAAACATCCCGGCCGGAATGCCGCTGGAGCCGGGAATTTACGAGTGGCGTGTCGAGGTCGAAGACTTTGAGATGGCCACGGCCGTCGAGGCGCTTGTTGTGCTCGGGCCGGGCCACCCGTCGGCGCCATCCGAGTAAACTGCGAAAGAGAAGCGCGAAGTCCGCAGATCAGAGCTGAAATCTGTTGCGCTGGTGTTGACTCCGCAGAGTACGGTTGTTTGACAGGCGATTCGTCGCACCCGCGCAAAGCCTGGGCGGCCTACTCGTTGCCGAAGGCGTCGTAGAGTTCCGGCAGGAAGCCCGCCAGGTGGTTCATCTCCTGGGCACAGTGCACCAGCAGATTGCGACCGCTGGTTTCCGGGTTGCCAAGTATCCGCGACGCAATGGGACGCACCGCCCGGGATGCCACGCCAGGGGCCTTGGGCACGGCGATGTGTGGTCCGCCCATCCAGAACCGTGAACGCATCTCGGCCCCGCCTTGCGTCGACCGGATGTGGTGGATGAACCATCCGACGTCCACCGGGGCGTCCCCGGCGCCCAGCCGGGCACAGACCGCCACCGCATCGTCGCTGTCGGGGGGACAGCCCATTTCCTCCGGTGCGAGGAATTGGATTGCGCCATTGAGCAACGATGAGCCGATGTACTCGCTGATCAGCGACCAGCGGCCGATGTAACGCTGGGCACCCTGGCGGCCGGCATCGTCTCGGTCCTTCCCGTCCTTCCAGGCGGCGGAAAGGTGGGCTCGCGGATGCCACAGCTTGTAGCGGCGAGTGTCGCAACCGTGCCAGCCGAACCACCATGACCACATCGCGGGGGTGACCCCCGGCATGTCGGTGCGTACGGATACTTGATAGCTGCCGTTCTCTAGAACCCCGTAGCCGTTTTCGGTCTGCTGGTAACCATCGTCGGCGACGCCGGCGGCATCCTCGAACGCCAGCAATGCCATCCCGCCTTGCGGGCCATGCTGCAGTGCCTCGACGACATGCTGTGGAAGCGGCGCCATCTCGGGCTTGAAGAACTTGCCGAACGACGTATTCGCGTCGCCGTCGCGGTAGCCGAGGTAAAGGTCGCCGGTCATCAGATTCTTCCCATCCAACTGTTGAACAAACCATCGGGGTCATATTCGGCACGCACCTTGTCCAGACGGGCCATGGCATCGTCGGTGGCGAACCGTGCCGGACGCTGGCCGAGGTTTTCGTCGGCAAAGCTGAATCCCCTTGGCCAAGTGGGACATTGCGGCCATGTTGGACCGCGCCCAGTCGGCGTACTTCGCTTCGTCGGCGGGGTCCTTCCAGGAGCCGTAGAGCGCCAGGTAAATGTCGGCCTCGATGCTGTAAGCCATGTCTTGGCGGGGTGGGACGGGGCCCCAGTTCAGCCAGAGGAAGTGCGCTGGATGCGGTGGCAAGGTGTCGAGGATGGTCCGGATCCCCGGCAGCAGGTCTTCAGCCGGCGCCGACGTCCACATGTTATCCACCGCGTAGTGATGGTCCGGCAGATAGTGGCTCATCGCGACGTCATACCAGGTGGGTAAATCGGTTGGCATATAAGGAACTTTCACGACCGCCTTATCTGCGACCGGGCAGGTGCCGAACAGGGCGAGGGCATTTTCGGCCTCCGCCTCGGAGTCGGCGAACGCGGGCGACACAAACGAGATGACAGGCTGATCGATGCCCATGTTCGGTTCACCGCGCGAGGCGACGGCCTGCAACTCGACCCGAGGGTCGACTTCGGCGCTGACCGCGCGGGCCCAGGTAAAGACTTCCTCGGCCAGATCGAATGGGTAGAGGTACACGCTGGTGCCGCAGACGGCCGGGCGCGGATACAGCTTGAGGTAAAACGACGTGACAACGCCGAAAAAGCCTGGGCCGGCGCCCCGGGCGGCCAGTAGAGATCGGGGTGATTGTCCTCGTCGCAGTGCACCTGCTCGCTGTCGGCGGTAATCACGTCGAGGCCGACGACGCTCTCGCAGGCCGGGCCGTAGATCCGGCTGTTCCAGCCGTATCCGCCCTGCAACAGGTAACCACCGAGACAGACGCCTTGCAGTGGCCGCCCGGGAAGAACAGCTTCTGCTCCTGCAGGTCGGCCATGAGCAGGCTGCCGCCCTTGCCCGGGGCGACTACGGCGCGGGCGTTTTCGGCGTCGATGTCGGCGTGATTGAGGCGGCTGACTTCGAGCAGGACGGCGCCGTCGCGCAGGTGGCTGGCCGCGAAGCCGTGCCCGCCCGAAACGATGCTGACCGTAAGCCCGTTGGCTTTCGCGTAACCAAGACCCGCGATGATGTCGCCGGCATCGGCGGCCTGCACAATCACCTCGGGGTAGCGCTCGGGCATTCGTTGATGCCAGACGGTGCCGCGGCGAGCCGCTTCGTACCCGTCATCGTTGCGGAAGAAGTGCCGCCCAGCCGGTAGCGCGCTCATTCCATCTCCTCAGATCCACTTTTCGGTTCTGGGCAGTCCGCAATGCGGAACACTATAGTTACGATATGGCTCGGACGGAGCGAAACGCACCAACCAACCGGGATGAAGGCATCCAGGTGTTGCGTCGCGCCGCCGCCGCGCTCGACGAGATCGCCGCCGAGCCGGGACAGCTACGTCTCGTCGACATCGGTGAGCGGTTAGGGCTGGCCAAGTCGACGGCTCGGCGCTTGCTGGTCGGCTTGGTTGAGGTCGGGCTGGCCAGCGTCGATTCGCACGGCCGTTTTTCACTCGGTGAGCGCTTGCTGGGATTCGGCGGCGACGCCGGAGCGCACATCTCCGCGATCTTTCGGCCCACGATCGAGCAGGTAGCGCGCGCAACCGAAGGCGAGACGGTCGACCTGTCGGTACTGCGTGGCCAGCGAATGTGGTTCGTGGACCAGATCGAATCGTCGTACCGCCTCCGGGCCGTTTCAGCGATCGGCGTCCGATTCCCGTTAGACGGGACCGCCAACGGAAAAGCGGCGCTTGCGGCACTCGACGATGCCGACGCCGAGGCGGCACTCTCCCGTCTCAGTCCCGACGTTGCCGACGGGTTGCTCCGCGAAATCGCCGAGATCCGGCGCACCGGAATCGCATTCGACCGCGGCGAACATACCCCAGGGATCTCGGCGGCCGCCATCGCCCAGCGCGCCGTGGGCGACAACGTGATCGCGATCTCAGTGCCGGCGCCCACCGAGCGCTTCCTCGAGAAGGAACAGCGAATCGTCTCAGCATTGCGCGCGGCAGCCGACTCGCCGGCCTGGACGAGGTGAAGCCGCCACCCGGTCGCCGCAGCCCGCGGTCAGGGGCTCAGTTGGTGACGGAACAGCCTGAAAGACTGAAAAATTCGCCGATGGCATGAGGTAGGAAGCTAGGCGATTGAAATTACCAGCCGTCGATCAGCCAGCGCGTCCGAGGCGGGCGGTTTCTTCCACGAGATCGGCGGCGCTGGAAATGCTTTCCGCGGGTTTGGTCATCTGGGCGGCGACCTCGGCGGCTCGAGTGGCACATTGCGGAGTGAGGATGGAGCGTAGGTCCGCGACCAATGATTTCTCGGTGGTGGCCGAGAATTGCCGCCCAGAGCCGACTTCCAGCTGCTTGACCGCCGCCGCCCAGATCGGCTGATCGAGCCAGGACCAGAGGATCAATGTGGGGATTCCGGCCCGCATGCCTGCGGCCGTGGTGCCGGCGCCGCCATGATGCACGACCGCGCGGCAAGCCGGAAGGATGGCCGCGTGGTTTACCGCGCCCACAACCTTGAGGTGGTCGACATGCGGGATGTGGGTGAAGTCATTGGGGCCGCTGCAAATCAACGCCCGCTCGCCTAACTGCGTACAGGCCGAGCTGATCATGGCGAGCGTGTCAGCGAACGATGCGACCGGCGTGCTCCCAAAGCCGAAGTAGATCGGCGGCGTTCCCACGTCAATCCACGACAAGACCTCGTCGTCGGCATCCGCCGCCAACTCCAGCGTGAGCGCGCCGACGAAGGGCCGTCGGCCACCGGATTCCACCCATTCGGCCGCCCGCCCGGGCAAGCAGAGCTCGTCGTAGGCCTGGATCTCCAGCGAGCCTTGTTCCACGGGTTCGGTCGCCTCCGGCAAGCCCAGCGCGCGGCGTTGGGCGCCTTCAGCCTCCTTCGTTATGCTCGAAGACAGCCACCCAGACGGCAAAAGCCGCGCCGGGAAGAAGTGCAACGCGGCCAGCGGAATGTCGTAGTGCTCCGCGACGTTCGCGGCCAGCGTCTGCTCGTTGATACCGGCCACGAGCACGTCGGCCCCCTTTGCGAGCGATGTCAGCGTTGCGCTTTTGTCCGCCCAGACCCGAGTAACGTGCTGCAGCATATCGGGCAACGCCCTGATCGGATTCTGAAGCAGGCGAACGAAGCCCGACGCTGCGTTCATCTGCTTCTGGGTGTCCGGCCCGTAGGCGACCGCAGCAAGCCCCGCCGATTCGACGAAGCTGAGCATGTCAGGTGCAACCGCCATGCACACGTCGTGGCCCCGGCGCAGCAGCTCTTGTCCGACGGCGGCGCAGGGCCCGACATCGCCCCGACTTCCGTAGCCTGCCAGCACAACCTTCATCGGCGGAACCTATCTCGCGGTGAATGCCTACACGTCCAAGCAGGAATTGTCCGCGCCGGCGATGCCGGAATGAGATCCGCGACGCTTCGACCGCGCGACACTAACATTGCCCGGTGGTCACTGCAACGCTGCCGCATTGACCGGAGCCTTCGAGCCTCCGCACCGTCCCCCAGCTGCGGTGGTGTCGATATCCTGCACCGGAGGGCCGATTCCGGGCGCTTTCCGTCATCTTTGGCACTTCCTGACCGCCGACACCCATGATGGCCGTCATAGAGCAAGCGTGTCTGAGCCGGCCCACAACGACCGTGCGCCGCCATCCGCCGACGCGCCCCTGCCGATCCACCGCTTGGAAGGAAGTTCGTCGATGAACGAAACAACGTCGCTGATGACCGCTACCGAGTTCGATGCGACTGCGGCCCTTGATGACTTGTTGGCCGACGTCGGATTATCGGTTGCCGACGCCGGCGGGCGGGTGACGTTTGCCGGTCAGGATCCGATCATCCCGGCCCGTCACCGGTTGGCCGCGGCGATTGGCATCCCGATGATGGGCAATGCCGTGGCGGCCGCCGCCATGCATCGCCATCGTGGCGGCCCCGGCCAGGATCTGCACCTGGATCTGCGCCAAGCCGTGCATCACATCAACCCCAGCTTTGCGTGGGAGCCCACGCTGGCCGGCGAATTTCCCTCGATTGCGTTGCTGTTGGACAACCCGTTCGGGTTGATCCCGTACCGCACCCGCGACGGGCGCACCGTGATGGCCTCAGCGGTGTATCCGCACCAGGCGGCCAGGTGGTGCCGTTTCCTGGATGTGCCGCCGGACTTCGCCAGGGTCGCCCAGGCGTTTACCGGCTGGGATGCCTTCGAGCTGGAAGACGCGGCCAATGCGGCCGGGCTGCCGGCGTGCGTGGCCCGCACCCCCGAAGAGTGGCTAGCCCATCCGCACGGGGCCCTGCTGACCAGTCAGCCCGTCATCGGCCTGACCCGCATCGGCGACGCCCCGCCCCGCCGGCTCGGCGCCTCCGATCGACCGCTCGGCGGGGTACGGGTGCTGTCGTTCACCCATGCCGTGGCCGGGCCCACGGTGGGACGCGTCCTTGCCGAACAGGGCGCCGACGTGTTGGGTGCAACCCGGCCCAACGATTTCGAACATGACTGGGTCTACTTCGAAGCCAACATCGGATCCCGCAGTGCCTGGCTGGATTTGACCAAGGACACCGGTAAGGCCAACGTCGACCGGTTGCTGCGCGATGCCCACATCGTGGTGAACAACCATCGCGAACTCAAACTGGAGAAACTCGGTCTCGATCCGCACGAACTCGCCCGCACCCACCCCGGGCTGGTGCATGTGTCGCTCACCTGCTACGGATCCAGCGGACCGTGGGCGAATCGCGGCGGCTTCGACATGAACGGCTCGGCGGCCTCCGGGCTGATGGTCCTCGAAGGCAGCGAGGACAACCCGCAACTGCCGCCCACCGGGCTGATCAACGACTTCATCACCGGCTACATGGGCGCCCTCGGCGCTGCAGCCGGACTGATCAAACAACAAACCGAAGGCGGCAGCTGGCACGTCACCGTGAACCTCACCCGCGACGCCATGTGGTATCAAACCCTCGGCCTGGTCGACCCCGCCGACGCCGGCTGCGACGACGAGCACACGATCGGTGAACCGACGGCGTACGACACCGACAGCCCGATGGGCCGCGTCCACATGCTTGCCCCACCAGTCACCTTCAGCCACACCCCACCGCGCTGGCCCGACCCCATCCTGGTCCCCCGCGGATCAAGCCTCCCCGAATGGACCAGCCTCGGCCCCTGATACGAGTGACAATTCCTATTGTGGGTGTCGCTGGGACTGACGGCGTAGACGAACTGGATGTCGCATTGCTGGATGCGCTTCACGTCAATCCGCAGGTGAGTTTTGAAGAACTCGGCAGGGTACTCGATATTTCGCCGGTGACCGCGGCACGGCGTTGGCGCCGTCTGGTAGCCACGGGGCGGGCATGGGTGTCGTCGGCGATCGGCCCTCGGTTGCCGATGAAGGCTGCGCTGTTCGAGGCCGAGTGCCAACCCGGCGCCGCGCAGTCGGTTGCGACTGAATTCGCTTCCATGCCAATGGTGTTCAGTGTCAACATCACGACGGGCAAGGACAACATCTATGCCTTGCTAGTCGCTGCCGACCAACCACTGCTATCTGAATTGATCGTGGACGTGCTGCCCGCGGTTCCGGGGCTGCTCCGAGTACAGTCCTCCCTGATCACCAAGTTGTTCAGCGGAACCCGCTGGCGGCTAGGCGGTCTCAGCCCTGGCCAGGCGCGCGCGGTGGCCCCCGAGCCGGGCACAACCGCCCAGGTGCACGAGTTCGATGAGTTCGACCGCGAATTGTTCCTGGCGCTGCAACGCGACGGGCGGCTTAGCTGCCGGGATCTGGCCGCGGCGGTCGGTCAGTCGGAGTCGGCGGTGCGTCGGCGCTTGGGTCTTTTGACCCGGTCCGGGTTGCTGGCATTCCGGACCGATTTCGCACGTGTGGAAGCCGGCTGGTTGACGGGCGTGGCGGTCAAGCTCCGGGTCAGCGGGTCGCCGGTGGAAGCGGTGGGACGCACACTGGTCCAATATCCCGAGACCCGATTCTGCGCCGCGACGGTAGGCGGCGGCGGTGCGGCCGACATGTTTGTCACGATGCAACTCCACGAGCTGTCGGCCCTCGACGCGGTGATTTGTCGGCTGTTAGCCGAATATCCCGGCGTGGCAGTGTTAGACACGCGGGTGGTGCTGCGCTCCGTCAAATCCTGGGGCCGGCTATTGGGACCCGACGGTCACGCCCGGGAGATAGTGCCCGTCGACCCCTGGGCCTCGCTGACTGAAAGTTAGAGCCGGAAGAGGCAATCAGGTCGCCGCAGCGGGCGCTGCGAACAGCGGACCCCACTCATGTCGTGCCGCTGACTGCGCGTCCATGAAGCTAGGTGTCTTCTCGCCCTCGCCCGCCAGGTGAACAAGCGCCCACGCCATCGCGAACACCGGCAGCTTGTGACGTTGTGCCGCGCTGTGCAATTCGTCGAAAGCCGCGTCTGAACGGCACCGGCGAAGCCCGATGAGAATGCCCCGCGCGGTGTCGAGGATGCGCCCAGAGTTCGGGCCACCCGAAGCCGGGGTGGGAACCCAGTTCGCCATCATGCTGTGCATACCTCCAGTTGAGCCCTACCGATATCCGCTATCGGATGGCGTGATGCGTAGAGTTCGCGACGCTGATCCCCCATTGCGCACTGTGCAATGATTTGTGCATCGTTGCTGTTATGCCATAGCACAACCGATTTCGGTATGTGCTTGTGATCGTGTTGATATGTGTCGGGACGGTGACGATCAGTTGCCGAGCACGCGCCGGGTGTAGTCGTTGAGAAAGACGCGGTCGGGGTCGACCTCGACCCGATCGCGTACGGCGCCGAAGCGGTCCCATTGGGGATAGCGTTCGCGCAGCGTGCCGGCGGTCTGATAATGACGCTTGCCCCGATGTGGCCGGCGGCATAATCGTCCATGATCGCCTCGACGGCACGGAAGTAGGTTTCGAATTCCATCCCGCTGTATTGGTGCACGGCGATGTAACAGGTGTCGCGGGGCGCGGATTGTCGCGCTGCGGCTCGTCACCGCGACCGGTGACGTACTGACCGTGTCGAAGGCCTCTGAGGACTACCTGGCGGCGCGGGTATCGCTGGGTGCGCTTGAGGGTTGGACCCTAACCATCCCGCTGTGCTGGAAGCCCTAGAGCCGGTACGGCTGGATTGGCGCTTCATACGATGAGGTAATGGCGGTAGGCGATATCCGGCGCGAAGATGTGCTCGGCGCGATTGCTCTGTTGGACGGTCCCATCGCAGGTCCGAGACTTCTCGACGAACTTCACTTCGGGTAGCGTGTGCCTGTCTGTACGTAACTCGAATCTTTTTTCGAGCCGAGTTACGTACTTTCGCAAACTTCGATTTGGAGGACTCTGATGACCTCGCCGCGCTGCTTGGGAAGCGGTACGGAGTGTGAGTAGCCCTCGGCTGCACGTCGCGTTTGTATGCAGTTTCAATCGCGCTCGATCGGTGATGGCTGAGGCGTTGTTCGCTGAGCAGCTGCGGGAGCGTGGTCTGGGTGATCTGGTGCGGGTGTCGAGTGCGGGCACCGCCGCTTGTGTGGGTGATCGCGCCGATGAGCAGGCGTGTTCGGTGCTGCGTGAGCGCGGTTATCCGGTGCCGGCGGATCATCGGGCTGCGCTGGTCGGTGATGAGCACCTTGGAGCTGATTTGGTGGTTGCGTTGGGTCGCGAACATGTTGGGGTGTTGGGGGCGTGTGGCGTTGATGACGACCGGCTTATGTGCGTCGACGTCCGGAATCCGTGCTTTGGTGCTGATTTCGAGGACGCCTTTGCAGCTATCGATGCCGCGATGCCCGGGCTGCATGAGTGGCTAGACGGGCGCCTGACCGCACCCGGTTTCGGCCGCTTGGAAACTGCCGTGGGCTTTCGCTTTTGGACGGGGATCTCCGGGGATGTGCTGAGGTCCCCGTACTATTCGGACATCTCGTGGCCGACGAAATGGTCCTACGCCGGATGCTCCAACCCAAAGCACGTGCCGCCGGCGCCGGGGTGCGAGTGCGGCTGGTACGCCGATATCGAGGTCGCGGACCTGATCGCGCGGGCACGTGGGTTCCCACAAGTGTCGCGAGACGTGTCACGACTGGGGATTGTGGATCCGCCGTGGTCGTATCTGGTTGTCGGCAAGGTTCTCTTGTACGACGTGCTGCCATTCCGGCCACCACCTTCGATGAAGATCAGCCCCCGTGCCGAGTACCGGGCGCGCGTGGGCGGCATCGTCGAGCTGGGCCTCCTAGACACAGACGGGGGCCCGGAGGCCATGGCGTTCGGCCAGGAGTTGTCGGAGAGGTACGACGTGGACGTCCTAGACATCAGCGATCGCGGGCAGCTTGGCGACTTTGCCCCAGGCATCGGCGGGTGAGCACACCACCGACCAAAAATCTCTAATACGTTGTTGCACAGGCATTTTAGGCTTTATTGGGACGTTGCGAGATCGCTGGCTTGGGAATCCGTTGGTCGCGGGTTCGATCCCCGCCCGCCTCACCATAGATTGACGGCCAGATTACCCGAGTGCGCATTGTTCGCCCGTTCGGTGCACTCCTGACGGTCCTCGCAGCGGGGTTGCTGCTGGCAACCCCCGCCGGCGCGCAACCGCCGTCCAAGCTCACGGATCACATCACTGACAGCACCGGAGTGTTGACGGATTCCGGTCGGGCGGGGGTCAACTCGGCAATCGACCGGCTTCACCGCGATCGGCACATTCAACTGTGGGTGGGCTACGTCGACAACTTCTCCAGGTTCGCCAGTTGCGGGCCGAGCGCATGCAGCTTCGCCGCCCCTTCGATCGTCACCAAACCACTCGCTGGGTCCGCGTTGACGACTCGCTGTAGCCCGGCCGTGTCGATACCACCTCGACCAGCTCGGCCTCCGAGGCTGGCCGCACGGTCGCCGTGGGCGCACAGAACTGCTCGCGGGCCCAGTTGGTCCATCGCGAGGTCATCGCGCCAACTCGCGCACCACGGATTCGGCGACAGTGACGGCATGGCTCACCGTCTCGTAGTCCAGGTTCTCGGGTGTGTCCGACATCAGGTGGTAGTTCGACAGCTCCTTGTAGCGGTCAAACGACGAAAAGCATGCCGTTGGGTAGCCCGCGCGGCTCATGAGCACCGCGTCAGTGCTGTTGCGCGACCGCAGGCCTCGCCGCAGCGGCGCGTCGGCGCCTTCCGCGGCGCGTACGACCAGGTCGCGGAATGGCAGGTGGAAGTAGTCCTCCATCACCGTCGTGCCCTCGCCCTCGAGCATGATCAGCTCGGGCGAGCCGACAGTGTCGAAATTCAAAAAGTACGTGCGGTCACGGTCGAGCTCAGGCTTATGGCGCTGCATGAACCCGTAGATGCCGCCCTGCAGTGTTTCCTCGGCTCCCAGCGAAACCAGCAGCACCCGAACGCCCTTCACCGGCCGCTCGCGCAACCGTTCGGCCAGCGCGACGATCAGCGCGACGGCGGACAGGTTGTCGTTGGCCCCGGGAACGACAGGGCTACGCGCAATGTCAGTGAAGGCGGCGGCCGCGATCGCGCTCATGGCGACCCCCGCGATCATCATCCTGCGGCTGCCGCGCAGCGCGCCGACGCCGGCCAGCGCGGGCGCAAGGATCGGCGGCCACCAGAGCGGCAGCGAGGTCTCCACGCGTTCCACGACCCCGGGAAACCGCTCGACGAAAAATCGCTGCGGGCCTTGGTTGAAGATCTTGCCGGTGTGCGCGGCGTCGTGATGGGCGCACACAACGACCGTCCGCTCGCCCGCGAGATCGCCGGCCTCGGCCACGGCGTTCCATGTCGTCCGGGGCTTTTCCGTCGCCCTGCGCGCAACGCGCGGGCCATTCGAGCAGTCGTCGGCGATCGCCAGCCCGGCACCCAATCCCGCGAGCGCGGCGGGGACCCGCAGGCGTCGGCTGATCAGGCCCGCGGCGCCGGCGGCCACCCCGATCGCCGACAGCTTGACGTGCAGGCGCGGGTAGCCGTCGAGGTACTGCTCCTCCTCGATCCGCGCGTTCTGCGCGCCCGCCGCACCAAGGCGTTCGACGATCCAACTGGCCGCCTGCTGCTCGCCCGGCTCTCCGGCCGCGCGCTCGATTGGCGCGAGGGTCTCGACGACCTCGCGCATTGTGTCCAGCTCGGTCGGCAATGGGGTGATCGCGGTCATGGCCTCTCCTTTGCGCCGGCCTTCAACAATTACGGACCAAAATCAATTAGAGAAATGTGCGCCCGTTGAAATTCCACTACACCCACCTTGCGTTTCGCCGTGCAGCGCCGGAACGTTTCAACTATGTCGGCAGCGAATTCGCAAAGGGCCTCACAATATGGCTTTGAGGTCCTTTGCCCTTGCGATATCGTCCCAGTCGACGTCGAGCTCGAGCAGAATCTCCTTGGTGTGCTGCCCATGCTCCGGAGCACGTGCGGGAGCCGGCGGGGTTTCGTTGAATTGCACGGGCGCAGCGACGATCCGGTATTGCTCGCCATAATCGTCGACATTTGTCACCACGTACCCGTTCGGCTCCACCTGCGGGTCATTGAGGGTTTCTCGCGGCGTCGCCAGGGCGGCCCACACGCCCGGTTCGTCTGCGAGCGCCTTTTGCCAGTGGACGAGGTCTTGGCTGGCAAAAGCTTTGGCGAAGATCGCGGTCGCTTCGGCCGCGTTGGCTATCAGGTTGCTGGACGGCACAAATCGCTCGTTGGTGGCCAGCATCCCCAGCCCCATACGCTCACAGAAGCCGGCCCAGAATTTGTCAGGCTGCAAAAAGACCAGGTGAATCCACCTGCCGTCTTTGGTCTTGTAGCGGTTCACAAGTGGATTGATGGCCAAGCCCGGCGGTGCGCCGGGAATGCCGTCGATATTAAAGAAATCGGCGGCCGAAATCGACGGCGCGATAGCCCACATCGCCTGGGCCAGCAGCGAGGAGTCGACGATGGTCGGCTCGCCGGTCCGTTCCCGGTGGAACAACGCCGCGCACACCCCGCCGGCCAGCGTCGCCCCGCCCTGCAGGTCACCAAACGCCGGACCCTGAACGGCGGGCGCTTCGGTCCCGAATGGGGTCAGTGTGTACGCAACTCCGCCACGCGCGAGGTAGGTGGCGGCGTCGAAGCCGCCGCGGTTACGATCCGGGCCGCGCACCCCCAGACCCGTGCCGCGCGCGACAATGATTTTCGGGTTGAAACCGCGGACGTCCTCGACGGTGAGCCGGGCCCGCTCGAGCGCTCCGGGCAGCCAATTGGTCAGGAAGACATCCGCACTGGCCAACAGACGGCCGAACAACTCCCTACCAGTCTCGGATTTGACATCGATCGCGATGCTGCGCTTTCCCCGGTTGCCCAATTCAAGGATGAAGTCGACATCAACACGGGCGGCTTCGCGAGTGAAACCGCCGACGACCAACGCCCGTCCCGGATCGCCCGACGTGACGCCTTCCACCTTTATTACGTCGGCGCCCCAGTCCGATAGGGCGGCACCGGCTGACGGTACGTAGGTCCAAGACGCCAGCTCGATAACCCGGACACCGCTGAGCACGCCTGACCCACCCATCTCCCTGCCAACCCCCTCTTCCTTGCTATTTTAAGTATTCTAGTTACTGTAGGGGATACTGTTAGCCCGGCTGCAGCCACGTCAGTTTTTGGTGGCAGTATTTCGTGGAAGAGATGCGATGGAGCCGACCATTGGTCCGATCCCGATCCGCGATGCGGAGCCCGCGTGGCGAAGAGCCGCTGCGCCGGCCGATTCATCCTGGCTTCCCAGCCGCCCCAGACGCTTTGGTAGCGAACGGCTTTGGGCCGCAATGCGGGTAGCCGTGGTAGGCAGAGTGTAGGCACTGGCACAAAGGACGGGCTATGGGCAGGGTGACGGGCAAGGTGGCCGTGATCAGCGGAGCCGCGCGCGGTCAGGGGCGTTCGCACGCGCGGATGCTGGCCGCCGAGGGCGCGGACATCATCGCCGTGGATATCTGTGCCGACATCGAAACCAACGAATATCCGTTGGCGCGGCCGGAGGATCTCGACGAGACCGCCAGGCTCGTCGAGAAGGAGGGACAGCGGGCCGTCACCGCCGTCGCCGACGTCCGTGACCGCACGGCACTGTCCGCCGCGATCGACCGCGGCGTCGCCGAGCTCGGGCACCTGGACATCGTGGTCGCCAATGCCGGCATCTGCCCGCTCACCGCGGGCTTGCCTCCAAATGCGTTTGCCGACGCGGTGGACGTGGACCTGGTCGGCGTCCTCAACCTCGTGCACACGAGTCTCAAACATCTGCAAGCCGGCGCGTCGATAGTCGTGATCGGTTCAAACGCGGCATTCATGTCGTCAATGAACACCAGCGGCATCGACGGCGGCCCCGGCGGAGCCGGCTACGCTTTCGCGAAACTCGCTGCCGCGCACTACGTCAACGATTTTGCCCGCGCCCTGGCTCCCTTCTACATCCGGATGAACGCGGTGCACCCGACGAACGTCAATACCGACATGCTGCACAGTGCGCCGATGTACCGTGCCTTCCGGCCCGACCTGAAGAACCCGACCCGCGAGGATGCCGAACCGGTCTTCCCGCTGGTTCAGTCGATGCCGATCCCCTACGTCGAACCCGAGGACATCAGCGAGGCCGTGCTGTTCCTCGCCTCCGACGCGGCGCGCTACATCACCGGGCAGCAGCTGCGCGTGGACGCCGGCGGCTTCCTCAAGGTCAAGCCGTGGTCGGGCGCGTGACGGCGGTGCGACCGATCGTGCTGCTCCGCAAGGGAAATGGAACGGTGCCGTGAACGAGGATCACTCCGCTGAAACGCGCGCAACGCAGCGCCGCCTCTACGAGCTGATGGTGTTTATGAAGGCGGCCGACGACCGGCTGTCCAAGGGCATCAGCACCGGGGAGTTCATGTGCGTGTACTGGCCGTCGCGTGGCCAGGAGGCGATCGCCGCCGCGATGGGCGTCTCGCTGCGGCCCGATGACCAGCTGGTGACAACCTACCGCGGGCTGCACGATCTCATCGGCAAGGGCGTCCCGCTTGAGGAAATCTACGGCGAGATGATGGGGCGCACGGTCGGCGCCAGCCGCGGCAAGGGCGGCACCATGCACATCGCCAACCCCGACAAGGGTGTGATGCTCTCGACCGGGATCGTCGGCGCGGGACCGCCGGTGGCCGTGGGGCTGGCGATGGCCGCCAAGCGCAAGGGCCTCGACCGCGTCACGGTGGTCAGCTTCGGCGACGGCGCCACCAACACCGGCTCCTTCCACGAGGCGGCCAACATGGCCGCCCTGTGGGATCTGCCGTTGGTCTTCGTGTGCCAAAACAATCTCTACGCGGAGATGACCCCGACCACGGACACGATGAAACTCGAACAGGTCGCCGACCGGGCCGCCGGCTACGGCATGCCGGGCGTTCGCGTCGACGGCAACGATCCGCTGGCGGTGAAAGCAGCCCTCGACGAAGCAGTGCAACGGGCGCGCGATGGTGACGGCCCCACCTTCATCGAGTGCGTGACATTCCGCTTCCGCGGCCACTACTTCGGTGACCGGATGCCGTACATACCCCAGGACCAACTGGCCGCAGCGATTGCGGCCGACCCGGTGCCGCGGTTTCGCAGCCACCTCGCCGGAGCCGGTGTCTGTAGCGAGGACGAGCTCGACCGCATCGACAACGAGGCGCAAGCGACGGTGGAATCTGCTTTGCAGACGGTCATGAGCGCTGATGCCCCGTCGATCGACGAGCTCGACCAAGACGTGTATGCGACCCCGATCAAGTTTCCGGTCTGAGGACACCGCAGGTGGAAGAAAAAGAGATGACGATGCGCGAGGCACTGAACCTCGCGCTGGACGAGGCGCTAAAGGCCGACGACAGAGTATTTTTGCTCGGTGAGGACATCGCCGATCCGGGCGCGTCCGGACCGACCGCGGGACTGTCCACGAAGTACGGCCACGACCGGGTCCTGGATACACCCATCTCGGAAGCCGCGATCGTCGGCGCGGCGATCGGCGCCGCCATCGACGGGATGCTGCCGGTAGCCGAAATCATGATCATGGATTTCATCGGCATCGCCGCCGACCAGCTGATCAACAACGCCGCCAAGCTGCGATTCATGACCGGAGGGCGAACAACGGCGCCGATCACGATCCGCACCCAGGTTTACGCTGGGCTGGCCACCGGTGCCACGCACTCGCAGAGCCTGGAGGCGTGGTTCATGCACATCCCGGGGATGAAGGTGATCGTGCCCTCCACGCCGCGCGACGGCAAAGGCCTGCTGACGGCGGCGATCTTCGACGAGGACCCTTGCCTGTTCATCGAAACGATCCGCCTGCAAAGCAAGAAAGGACCCGTCCCCGTCGAACCGGGATTCTCAATTCCCCTCGGCCAGGCCGACATCAAGCGGCCCGGCACCGACGTCAGCTTGATCAGCTACGGACGCAGCGTGCACGAGGCGCTCGCGGCCGCGGCCACTCTGCAGGAGCAGGGGGTGAGCGCCGAGGTCGTCGATCTGCGCACGCTGGTGCCGCTCGACGTCGAGACCATCGTCGAATCCGCACGTCGCACAAAAAGAGTCGTGATTGTGCACGATGCGGTCCAGTTCGCTGGGCCAGGAGCCGAGATCGCCGCGATCCTGCAGCACGAATTGTTCGGCGAACTGGCCGCACCCATCGAGCGGGTGGGCGCCAGGTTCGTCCCCAACCCGGCCGCGGCCGCGCTCGAAGCGCAGGTGTACCCGTCGTCGGCACGCATTGTCGAAGCCGCCCAACGCGTCCTGCAGAAGGCGGGAGCGCATGACTGACTTCGTCATTCGCATTCCACGGGTGTCGGTGGCCGTCTCGGAAGCCGAGCTCACCGACTTGCTCGTCGGTGCGGGCGAGCATGTCGAAGAGGGCACGCCGCTCTACGTGATCGCCACCGAGAAGGCGGAACAGGAAATCGAAGCCGGAGCCTCGGGCACCGTGCAATGGACAGGCCATATCGGAACCACCTACGACATCGGCGCCGAGATCGGCGTCATCACTTCATAACGAAAGGTATTGGAAGGTAAGCCATATGGATCTCAACGAGACCCGCGAGAGAATCATCTACGAAAAAGAAGGCCCGATCGCTCGCGTAACGCTGAACTGGCCCGAGAAGGCCAACGCGCAGGACCAGAAGCTGGCCGAGGAAGTCGACGCCGCGCTGCTGGACGCGGACCGTGACTACGACATCAAGGTGCTGATCCTGAAGGCCAACGGCAAGGGCTTCTGCTCGGGGCACGCCATCGGCAACAACGCGGTCGACTACCCGGCGTTCGTCGAGGCCGCAAAGGTCATGGGCACGCCGTGGAAGCCGCAGACCGACCTGTTCGTCAAGCCGATCCTGAACCTGTGGGAGTTCTCGAAGCCGACCATCGCAGCCGTGCACGGGTATTGCGTCGGCGGGGGCACGCACTACGGGCTGACCACCGATATCGTCATCGCCTCCGAGGATGCCTACTTCTCCTACCCGCCGCTGCAGGGATTCGGCATGCCCTCGGGTGAGTGTTCGATTGAGCCGTGGGTCTTCATGAACTGGCGGCGCGCAGCGTATTACCTGTACCTCGCCGAGGTCATCGACGCCAAGAAGGCGCTGGAGGTCGGTCTGGTCAACGAGGTCGTTCCGCGCGACAAACTGGAAGCGCGTGTCGAAGCCATCGCCCGCCATATCGCCCAGGCGCCGATGACGACGCTGCTGGCGACCAAGGCCAACCTCAAGCGGGCCTGGGAGCTGATGGGCATGCGGGTGCACTGGCAGAGCTCCAACGACCTGGTCGCGCTCGCATCGCTCAGCAAGGATGTGCAGCAGCTGATTCAGCAGGTGTTCAAGGATAAGGTGCTGCCGTCCGAGCAGGCCCGACGCCAGGCCGCGGCGGCCGCATCGACCGACGGCGCCGCAGCCACATAGTTCTTCAGGGGCCTGCTCGTGAACATCGCCGATCATGCGATCACAGCGCCGGAGTCGCCGGCCTTGATTGTCGACCGCGGCGCGATCACGTTCGGCGAGCTGTATGCCAGAAGCCAGCGGGTCGCCGCGGTCCTGCACGATGCCGGGCTGCGCCGCGGCGACGGCGTGGCACTGGTGCTGCCGAACCGGCCGGAGTTCTTTGAAATCACCTGGGCTTGCCAGCTTTCCGGGCTCTACTACACCGCGGTCAACACCCATTTCACACCCGACGAAGTCGCCTACGTTATCGACGACTCCGATGCAAAGGCGGTGTTCGTCGACGGCTCGATGGCCGCGCTGGCAGCGCAAGTCCGAGACGTCAACGCCGCCGTCGAGGTGCACCTGGTTGTTGGGGGGAGCCTTGCCGGGTGGCAGTCCTATGAGGACGCCCTGGCGGCGGCGGGCGATGCCCCACCGGTGTCGCACGGATCGGAAATGCTCTATTCCTCGGGCACCACGGGGCGGCCCAAGGCCGTCCGCCGGTCGCTGCCGGTCGACGGCAACGGGTCGTGGGCGCAGTCCGTGCTGGAGATGGCGCTGAGTCATCACTACGGGATGGATCAGTCGAGTGTCTACCTCTCCCCCGCGCCGATGTACCACGCCGCTGGCATCAACTACACGATGGCGGTCAACCGGGTCGGGGCCGCGTCGATCATCATGCGCAAGTTCGATGCTGAGGCGGTGCTGCGGCTGATCGAGACCCACCGCGTCACCCACGCACAGTTCGTGCCGACGATGTTCGTGCGGATGCTCAAGCTGCCCGAGGCGGTACGGCGGAAATACAACGTCTCGAGCGTGCGGTGCGTGATCCACGCGGCAGCACCGTGCCCCGTCGATGTCAAGCACCGGATGATGGACTGGGTCGGGCCTATCATTTACGAATACTACGGGGGCACAGAGGGATTCGCCGGAACGACGATTGGCCCAAAAGAATGGCTGGCCCACCCCGGCTCCGTAGGCATACCGATGGCCGCGGTGCACGTGGTGGGCGACGACGGAGAGGAGCTTCCCGTCGGGCAGTCCGGCGAGCTTTACTTCGAGGGTGGCCCCGACTTCGAGTACTTCAAGGACCCCGCCAAGACCGCGTCGGTCTACAACGATCGCGGCTGGCGCTCTTTGGGTGACATGGGTTATGTCGACAAGGAAGGATACATGTATCTGACCGACCGATCGACGTTCATGATCGTCTCCGGCGGGGTGAACATCTACCCCCAGGAGGCGGAGAACCTGTTGGTCATGCACCCCAAACTAGTTGACGCGGCGGTGTTCGGCGTTCCCAACGACGAGTTCGGTGAGGAGGTCAAGGCCGTCGTACAACCGGTCGACGGCGTCACGCCTGGGCCCGAGCTCGAGGCTGAGCTGATCGATTACTGCCGAGCCCATTTGGCCGGCTACAAGTGCCCGCGCACAGTCGAATTCGACCCGGAGTTGCCGCGGGACCCGAATGGAAAGCTCTACAAGCGGCGTATCCGCGAACGCTATTGGCAGGGGCGGGCGTCACGGATCGTGTGACCTGCACGGATAAGGGGTACTGATGGTGAGCACAGAAGTGAACTGGACTCCGCTTCCGGTGCCGTGGGCGGTTCGAACGGCCGATCGGATTCCCAAGCAGCGGTATTACGACCCCGAGTTCTACGCGCTCGAGAACGAGATGCTGTGGCCGCGTGTGTGGCAGATGGCATGCCGCCTGGAGGAAATCCCCAAGCCGGGCGACTACGTCGAGTACGAGATCCTCGATGAGTCCATCATCGTGGTCCGCCTTGACGCCGAGAACGTGCGCGCCTACCACAATGCGTGCCGCCATCGTGGGGTAAAGCTGGTGGAAGGCAACGGGAATCGACGTACCTTCGTCTGCCCCTTCCACGGATGGTGCTGGGGCATGGACGGACGCAACACCTTCGTACTGCGGCCCGAGGAGTTCGACGAGCACAACCTGAACCCGGAGGATCTGCGCCTGGTTTCGGTCAGATGCGAGCTCTGGGGCGGCTGCGCGTGGATCAACCTCGACGACAACGCCCCTGGGTTGCGTGACTGCTTCGAGCCGTTCGCAACGATCTACGACGCCTGGAAAGTGGAGTCGCTGCGGGTCGAGTGGTGGCAATCGTGCCGGCTTCCGGTCAATTGGAAGCTGGCGACGGCGGCGTTCATGGAGGGCTATCACGTCCCGCAGACCCACCCGCAACTGCTGCCGTCGTCGCAACCCAACACATCATCGAAACCACCGGGACTGGCCCAGACGAGCCTGTACTTCATGCGGACACTCGGTGAGGGCATGGCCGGCATGACGCACGAGAACGACATCCGCATCGCCGAGGGCCTGCAGAACATGGAACTACCGGCAGACTCGGCCGCGGCGATGGCCACCTGGCGCAGCACGCTCAACGACGCCATCGTGAACTGGCACCGAGCCCGCGGCTGCGACATGCCCGACCTGAACGAGCTGCAGCGGCGTGGCATCATCGAGGCGATCAACTTCTGCTTCCCGCACTACTTTGTGCTACCCCAGTACAGCAGCGCCTCCTCCTACCGGATCCGCCCGCTTGGTCCCGAGGAGACGCTGTTCGAGATCTGGTCACTCACCCGCATCCCGCCGGACCAGGTCACCGGCAAGCCGACACCACCGGAGCCCATGGCACCGGACGACCCGCGCTGGCCGCCGATCCCCGCCCAGGACTTCTCCAATCTGCCCAAACAGCAAAAAGGATTGCACTCCAAGGGCTTTGAGTACATGCGATTGTCCAGCCGAATCGAAGGACTGATCTCGAACTTCGAACGCGTCATCGACGGGTTCCTCGCCGGTCTGCCGTACGGCGCGCTGGTACCCGCGATCCAGAAGACCAACACCACAATCGACGTTCCCATCGCCGATCTCGGCCTTACCGCCGCTTCGGAGGCACGATGAGCACCCAGTGGGACCGCTCCGTCGACCTGCTCATCGCGGGCAGCGGCGGGGGCGGCATGGCGGCTGCGCTGGCCGCACTCGACTCCGGGATCGAGCCGCTGGTGATCGAGAAACAGGCTCTGGTGGGTGGTTCCACAGGGCTTTCCGGTGGCATGGTGTGGCTGCCGAACAACCCGCTGATGCGCGCGGACGGTATCCCGGACTCGCACGAGGACGGTCTGGCGTACTTCGACGACGTGGTCGGCGACATCGGCGAGCCTTCCTCGCCCGAACGTCGCGAAATGTACCTCACCGCGGGCTACGAGATGATCAACTTCCTGATGCGCAAGGGCGTTCGGTTTGCGCGGTGCCCGGGCTGGAGCGACTACTACCCGAACCACAAGGGCGGCAACGAAGCTGGCCGCGCGATTGAGGGCGTCCCGTACGACGCGGCAGCGTTGGGCAACTGGAGCGACAAGGTCCAGCCCTCTATGGCCAAGGGTTACGGCGGGTTCGTCCTCAAGACGAACGAGCTGCGCGCGGTGCAGTACTTCAATCGATCGCCGCGCGCGTTCGCCGTGGCCACACGGGTGTTCGCGCGTACCAGGGCGGCCCGGCTCCGGCATCGAGACATGCTCACCAACGGTGCCTCACTAATCGGTCAGATGCTCAAGGTGCTGATTGACCTGCGCGGCGAGCCGCCAATCTGGACCAATTCGGCAATGGAGGACCTGATCGTCGAGGACGGCCGTGTCGTCGGCGCGCGCGTCTCTCATAACGGCGCCACGCTGAATATCGAGGCGCGCAAGGGCGTCCTGCTCGCGGCGGGCGGCTTCAGCCGTAATGCGGACATGCGCCGCCGCTACAGCGGCGACCAGCCCAACGAGGCGCGGTGGTCGATCGCGAACGCCGGCGACACCGGCGAAGTGCTGCAGATGGCGATCCGGCTTGGCGCGAAAACCGACCTGATGGACGAGGCCTGGTGGCTGCCTTCGGTTTTCATCGCCGACGGAGGTGACGCCGCAAAGGCGCTCGGAAGTGGTCGTCAGCGGCCTGGGGCCATCTACGTCGACGGGACCGGCAGACGGTTCTGCAACGAGTCGAACTCATACGTCGAGGTCGGCAAGGCGATGTACGCCAATAAGGCGGTGCCGTGCTGGATGGTCTTCGACGAGGGCTATATACACAGATACGTCTCGGGAGCGAACCCGTTCAAGAAGCGTAGCCTCCCCGAAGAACTGATCGAGCGGGGCGCGGTCATGCGAGGTGACACCATCGGCGATCTCGCGCGCCAGATGGATGTCCCGGCCGGCACGCTGGAGCAGACGGTGAAGCGCTTCAATGGTTTTGCGGCCAAGGGCCTCGACCCCGACTTCGGTCGCGGCCAGTCGGCCTACAACGACTGTCTGGGTGATCCCGGGTATCGTACGAACGCCGCGCTCGGGCCACTCGACCGGGCACCGTACTACGCCACGAGGGTTGTTCCCGCCGATGTCGGAACGTGTGGAGGACTGATCGCCAACGAGCACGCGCAGGTCCTCGACGAGAACAACCGCGTGATCGACGGGCTGTACGCGACGGGCAACATCACTGCGACGGTGATGGGCCGAAATTATCTCGGCGCGGGCGGAAGCATTGCCTACACGATGGTGTTCGGCTACGTCGCCGCGCGTCACGCCGCCGGCCGCAAAATCGCCGGCGAGAAGAGCCGCTAGTCGGCGGGCTTGTCTTCGTCGCGGCCGACGAATTCGCGCGGCTTCATACCTGACTGCAACAGTTCGGCTCGCCGCGCCTGAACATCGGATGCAGCGCCGACCATGTTGGTCAAGATGTGGCTGACCTGCAGGTGCACCCGCATACCCATCAATTCCCAGGCTCGTTTCACGTTGTTCTTCACCGCCATCAGCGTGGTCAAGGGGATCTGCGCGATCTTGCGTGCCATCTCCTCGACGGTGTCTTCGAGGTCTTCCCGCGGCACCACCCTATTGAGCAGTCCCCAGTCGAGGGCTTGCTGCGCGGAGAGGGTCGGCGCCAGCAACAGCCAGTCCATGGTGCGGTGCCAGTTCATCAGCAACCACGGCTCGATCATGGTGTGCCCGCCGGGCTCGCCGAGGCTCTGGGCAAGCGGCATCTGGAAATACGCGTCCTCGGACGCCACGCAGAAGTCGGTCAGCAGCCCAAGATAAATCCCGCCTCCCATGCAGTAGCCGTGGATCTGGGAGATGGTCGGCTTAGGGAACTCCCACAGATACAGCGTCGGCCACAAAAACAGGTCGGCGGTGCTTTTATAGAGGTCCTCGAAGGTATTCCCGAAGTCCGGGTAAGGATTCTCGTCCGGAGCCCAGCGGGCCACGTGCCCACCGCAGAAACCCTTGCCGTTCGCTTTGAGGATGACGACCTTGATCTCGTTGTCGCGATCGGCCTCGTGCAGGCAACTGTCGACTTCGGTGACGAGAACCGCGTCCTTGGTGTTGGCCTTGTCGACCCGGTTCAGGATGATTCGCGCAATCGGTGGTTCGCGTTCATAGATAACCGCTTCGAGGACGCGCCGCTCCATGCCCGTGACATTACCAAAACAGACCTACCTACAGCGATCGGCTGATGATCTCCTTCATGATTTCGCTTGTGCCGCCATAGATCTTGGTGACTCGCGCCGCCGCGTAGGAGGGCGCGATGGGGTACTCCATCATGTAGCCGTAGCCCTCGAAGAACTGCAGGCACCGGTCGACCACGTCAACCGCCCTTTCCGCGGCGATCAGCTTGGCCATCGACGCGATAGCCGGGTCGCTATTACCGTCGGCGTACTGCTGGAGCAGTGGTCGACCGTGGTCTTGATCGACAGCGTCTCCGCTTTAAGCTGCGCGAGCTCAAATCGGTTGTGCTGGAACTTGATCAGTGGCCGGCCGAACGCTTCTCACTGCGTGGTGTAGCGGATCGCCTCCAGCACCGCGCTTTCGGCCACGCCGGCGCACCTTATTCCAGCAAATCATGTCGTTTGCACGCCTGCGGTAACGACATCCCCGCTCGCAACTGCAACCATGCCAATAAGAAGCGCTAACCCTACTGTCCGCAATCGATGAAGAGATGCGCTATGATCGCGAAACTTTTTCTAGGCGCCGCCATTGCCGCCGCGGCGATTGGCACGGCAGCACCGGCCTCGGCCGACCCTGACAGCCCATTCAGTCACCTCTGCATGGGCAGCCAGTGCTCCACACCAGCCCCGGCCGGCGCCCGTCACGTCGACACCTCGCAGGTGAAGGCGGGGGATTCAGCAGGGTTGGCAGGACATGCAGTCCACCCTTTCACCGGGTCACTAGCCACCAGTTGGCTGAGTCTGAGCCGTGGTCGGGTACCGAAACCGACTCGTCACCAGGCTCGGAAGACGCCGGCATGTTGACCCCCCGTTCACCAATTTGGCGGTTGCGCGACGTTCGCGGTTGAGGTGAGCTGGTTCAGTCAGCGCTGGACTGGGCCACGGGCCTGATCCTGACGACGAACGGAGCTCTCATGACGACTCCTTTAGACCGGGTGAACCATCTGGACCTACTGGCCCGGCTCAAGTCCTTTTACCCAGAACTTCCCGAGGCACCCACGCCCGATCTCATCGACCACGAGCGATTCGCCGCCTACATTAAAACCCCGCATGACGTGGGCGGGGAGCCGGCTGCCGCGCTCGAATTCGAGAACAAGCAGTACGAGATCTGGGAAGAGAACACGTACGTCATGTGCGAGGTTCTCGGCTGGCGCGGAATCTGGTTGTCGGAGGAACGACGCCGGATGGGCAACGTCGACCTTGGCCGCACGATCTATCTTGGACTGCCTTACTACGGGCGGTGGTTGCTGGCTGTCGCGCGCATCCTCGTTGAGAAACACCACATCGGCCTGAGCGAGCTGGCTGAACGCATGGCCGAGGTGAAGGCGCGATACGAAGGCGGTCTGCAGGGAAAGCCCCTGGAGGCTCTGCCGGAGTTCGAAGGCGACCCTTCGAAAGTCAAACGCAACCGTCACCACACGCATGCCCTCGGCAAGGGTGACCCGCAGGTGTATGCCGGACAGGCCGGCGACCCGAAGTTCAAGGTCGGCGACGAGGTCGTGGTAAGGGAGCTTCCCGTGCTGTTCTACACCCGCACCCAGGAGTACGTACGAGGTGCGAAGGGTGAAATCGCGGTCGTTTCGTACGAAAGCCCCGCGGCCGAGGACGAGACCTGGGACGGGCCAGACCAAAAGCCCGAGTGGTTCTACATCGTTCGGTTCAACCTCTCCGAGCTCTGGCACGGCTACACCGGTCCAAGCAATGACACGGTGCAAACCGAGATCCCTGAGCGGTGGCTCGAAGCGGTGAGCTAGCTGACAGCTTTGGTTCACTGACTTCTTCTGGAAAGGACCTCAGCATGACCACTCATGTTCACGACCACGACCACGATCACGATCACGATCGCACTGCCGCGCCCATGGTGGATGAAATCACCGACTTCGAAGTCCTCGAGATCGCCCTTCGCGAATTATGCATCGAGAAGGGCATTTTCACCGCGGAGGATCATCGGCACTTCACTGAGTTCGCTGAACAGATCGGCCCGACCCCGGCCGCTCACATGGTGGCCCGGGCCTGGCTTGATCCTCAGTTCAAGAAGCTGGTCCTCTCGGACCCGCTGGCCGCTAGCAAAGAAGTTGGCGTCGACTGGCTGCAGCCCACCGGCTTTGGGACGCCGAGCGACTTCACCGCGTTCCACGTGCTTGAAGACACGCCCACCCTGCACCACGTCATCGTTTGCACGCTGTGCTCCTGCTATCCGCGTCCTATTCTGGGCAATTCGCCCGAGTGGTACCGGACGCCGAACTTCCGCCGTCGCATCGTGCGGTGGCCGCGCCAGGTTCTCGCAGAGTTCGGACTGTTCCTGCCCGAAGAGGTCGAGATCCGGGTGGAGGACTCCAACCAGAAGCACCGTTTCATGGTGATGCCCGTCCGCCCTGAAGGAACCGAGGGCTGGACCGAGGACCAGCTGGTCGAAATCATCACGCGTGATTGTCTTGTCGGCGTTGCGTTGCCCAAGGTTGGCGTGACATCGAACGTGATCACCGAGACCCGCCCGGCCGTCCACCCCATGACCCACTGATGGAAAATATGCACTCGGCCGAGGAGACCAATATCGCTCCATTGGCGAAAATTGTTGAGCGCAACCAGGTCTGGAGCCGCATTTCGGCAAAGTACGGCGTCGACAATCCTGTGCCGCCATGGAAAACCAGCCTCGACGGCATTTGTGACGCACTCGATCAAAGTGCCTGCGGCCCTGAGGTGCTCAGTTTTGTCGACCGGCGCAACGAAGAGGACGCGCTGTCGGCGACTGTTTACTCCGATCTGCCTTACCCGGAGAACCGGTTGGTTGCGCTGGCGCACTCATTGGTGGTGCGCGGCGTCATCGATGAGGCCGAGCTTGAGAAGCGGATGGCGGCTGTCCGGGCGAGGCTGGAATCCTGACCATCAGGCTCGCGCCAGCAGCCAGGCGTGACCCTGGCCTTCCCTGGCGGCAACAAGGTCGAGTTCCGCGAATGCGGCGCGCAGCTCGCCGGGTGCCGCGCGAAACGGGCCCGGGGTCGCGTCGACCTCGCTGAGTGCTGCGATGGCCAGCAGCCCGCCCGGTGCCAGGCGCTCGACGATCGCCCGGTCGAGACGACGGTCCCGGAATTTGTGGCAGAGGATGACGTCGACGGGCGACCCGGCCGGCAGACCCGCGTCGAGGTCGACGACATCGAACCGGCAGCGATCGTCGACCCCACTGCGCCGGGCCAGATCTCGCGACTGGCTAATGGCCACCGGAGAGATGTCCAACCCCAAAACCTCCATGCCTCGCCGGGCCAGCCACACGGAGCCGAGTCCCTGACCGCAAGCGAGATCGAGGGCCCGTCCGGCGGTCGAGAATACGTCCGCGTAGGCCGCGAAGGCGCTTGGCGGCTCGACCGCAGCGACCGGTACCGGTCCCTGGCTCGCGTACCGCTCGTCCCAGCGGCACCGGTCCTCCCACGTCACAGCCGCCACCCTAGGGGTAGCGAGCGTCCTCATACAGAAGCTGGCTCGATGACCTCGGCCGCTAGGCCGAGGTGCTGATAAGGCGAGGGATCT
>Ga0209040_10000682_pt1 | contig 26213 bp, 20 predicted proteins | sample BogFormECP12_OM3_FD_188240 | JGI IMG/M metagenome (GOLD analysis project Ga0209040, IMG submission 188240) | Bog forest soil microbial communities from Calvert Island, British Columbia, Canada - ECP12_OM3 (SPAdes) (version 2) | ecosystem: Environmental > Aquatic > Freshwater > Wetlands > Bog ... | reverse complement strand
ACCAGGCTCAAATCGGCGCGAGAAAATCCGAAGAGTAGAAATCGGCCGGGGGGCCCTCGATGAACACCCCGGCACCGGTGGTGCCGGAGAGCACCGCCTCGCTGAGGGTGACACTCCCGGTGCCGGCTCCGTCGGTGTCGATCGTGCCTGCGGCGACGCCGGGGTTGCCGGGCCTGCACCTGTCCGTTGGCGGGGGAGTCTCGACCAGCCTGACGAAATAGCGAACGCCGGGCGTCGCCGTCGTCAGCTGCACTTCCGCGGTCACATTCGACCCGGTCGTGCTGATGATGGAAACGGCTGAGCCGCTGCCCGACGACGGCACGTGGGTGTCGTCGGTGAAATCGCACCTTCTGAGGACTTGACTCATCGGCACCACGGTCGCGCGCTCCGCGCTGACCCCGGTGGGGCCGTCGGCCGCTGCGATCCCTGAGCCGGCAGCCAGCATCGCCGCTGCGGCCATCGGTGTGGCGACGTGTTTGAGCTGACCCATCCTGACTCCGTCCCTTAGTGATCCCTTGGTGTCGATTCCACCCCGGCCGGCACGACGAGAAGCTCGAGTACTTGTAGGGAAAGCTTGCCAGTTCGGGATGGCATGTCCAGCCCGTTTCGCCGGCCAATATCCGCTCAGCGTCTTTTTCGCTCCGATCGGCGTACCGCAGAGATCGGCGTACCGCAGAGATCGGCGTACCGCAGAGATCGGCGTACCGCAGAGATCGGCGTACCGCAGAGATCGGCGTACCGCACGAGGTCGCCCGGTTGTCCAAGCCGCGGGTCTACCAGATCAGGCGGGCCTACCAGGTCAGGGACGGTCGGCGCCGGCGGGGACCCTGCGGCAAGGCCTTAGGCCGCCTCGAGTGGCACGCCGTCGTGCCTGCCGTGTTCGGTGCCCCGCTCCGCGTCGATGATCGCGTTGATCGCGCCCCACCGGCCTTCCACCCGGCCGATCACCCGGTTCAGCTGTGAATCCTCTGCCGCGATCGCGAGCACCTGATGGGCCGGGTAGCCGTGCAGTATCCGGGCGAGGTCGGTGGCGCAACGGCCGGTTGCGGCCACCCGGCAGCCGGCCCGAAGCAGGTCCCGCGCAATGCGGCAACCGCGATCGGTGCCGGCGTGCAGCACCAGGAACGTCGCCCCCTCACTAACCGATCCCATCATGATTGCCACCTCAAATCCTCGTGTTTACCGTCACTTTCATCCAACTGCGGCAAGCTGGGTTCTTGATTAGCACACCGTGTGACGTTGGCATGCGTTCACTTCACGGGCGCGTCACGGGCGCGTCACGGGCGCGGTGAGGTCGTAGTAGGTGACGCCGTCGATCGTCGTTTTGGTGAAGCTCTGCTTGACCCACGCGGCGATCTTGTCGCCCTCGGTCTCCGGCCGCTGACGCTGTGGCGCGCCCGGGTTGTCTCCCGGCATCCCGGGCCCCTTGGCCTCGATGTAGTAGTGGATCCGGCCGTTGGCGACGTACTGCTGGAACTGCGCCAGCGTCGGCGACGGGTCACCGCCCATGAAACCGCCGATCGGCATCACGGCATCCCCGGTGGCCAGTTGGTAGCCCGCCGCCTCGTTGGCGCCGTCGGTTGCCGCCACCCACGGGTAGGCGCCCCCGCTCTGCGACAGCATCTGCACGATTCGGCCGCTGGGCTTCTCACCCGTTCCCGGCGGTCCGCCCGCCGGCCGGCCGCCGGGCCCGCCGGGTCCGCCCGCCGGCATCCCGGGGAAGTGGCCGCCCCCGACGGACGGGCCGGCGGCGACGATGCCGCCGTTGTGCGGGGTGCTGACAGTCTGGATCGAGTAGGCGAGCGGCCCGGCCAGCGCCGCGACCGCGGCCGCGGCCGCCGCCCACCACGCGATGCGGCCCCCGCCGCCGACCCGGAGGACATACGCGGTGACGAGCGCCACGGCGGCCATCACGCCGCACCCCAGCACCGCCCACCGCAGCGGCGGCACGAACCCGGGGGACCTGCCGAGCAGCACCCAGGCCCACACCGCGGTGAGCGCGACCGCGCCGGCCAGCGTCAGGGCGACCCACCGGGATGATCGTCGCGCCCACAGCTGGGTAACGCCGATGCCGGCCAGTGCGGCGACCGCCGGTGCCACCGCGACGGTGTAGTAGTCGTGGAACATGCCGGACATGAAGCTGAGCACCGCACCCCCGCCGATCAGCCATCCGCCCCACACCACGTACTGGGCCCGGCGCTCGTCGGTGCGGGAGGCTCGCCCGCACAACACGATTCCGGCGATCAGGAAGATCAACGCCGCGGGCAGCAGCCACGAGATCTGACCGCCCGCCTCGCCGCTGAACAACCGGGCCGGCCCCGCGTGTGAGCCGAACGAGAAGCCGTGGCCACCTGGCCCGCCGTGGAAGTTGCCCGTGTGCCCGCCCAGCAGCCGCGACATGCCGTTGTAGCCGAAGGTCAGGTTCAGGAAGCTGTTGTCGGTGGACCCACCGATGTACGGCCGGTCCGCGGCCGGCGTCAGCGACACCAGCAGGACCCACCAGCCCGCGCTGGCGACCATCGCAAGCAGCGCGGCGCCGAGCTGGATGATCCGCACCCGCAGCCGGACCGGGCCGGCGATCAGGTAGGTCAGCGCCAGCGCGGGTGCGACCAGCATGACCTGCAGCTGCTTGGTCAGAAAGCCGAATCCGATGAGCGCGCCGCACAGCACAAGCCATCGCGTCCGCCCGTCGCTCACCGCGCGCATCAGCGCCCAGACCGCGGCGATCGTCACGAACACCAGCAGTGCGTCGGGGTTGTTGTACCGGAACATCAACGTCGCCACCGGGGTGATCGCAAGAACCCCGCCCGCGATCAGCCCGGCGGTGGGACCGAACTGGCGCTTGACGATCACATATACCAGCGCCACCGACGCCAGGCCCAGCAGCACCTCCGGCAGCAGTATGGACCAGGTGTTGACCCCGAAGATCCGCGCGCTGATCTCCATCGGCCACAGCGACGCCGGCGGCTTGTCGACGGTGATCGAGTTGCCCGCGTCGGATGAGCCGAACAGGAACGCCTTCCAGCTCTTCGTGCCGGCCTGCACGGCGGCCGAGTAGAACGCGTTGGCCCATCCCATGCGGCCCAACCCGACCGACCAGAACACGGCTGTGCCGGCCAGCAGCGCCGCCAGCGCCGGGCGGCCCCAGCGGGGGTTCGGCGCCGCGGTGGGCTCGCCGGTGGGACGGTCCCCGCCGCCAGCGTCGGCGACGGTCAGCGCGGGCGCGCTCATCCAAGCTCCTTGATGTCGGCGGAAGCGGTCCTGGGTCAGCGATTGCGGTGGGGGTGGAACACCCATCCTCGCAGCAGGATGAATCGCACGACGGTGGCGACGAGGTTGGCCGCGACGAGCACCGCCAGTTCGAGGGCGCGCGACGGGTTGCCGACCGCGTTCAGCGCGGCGAGGGAACCGCTGGTGACCGCGAGAGCGATGCCGAACACGACCAGGCCCTCGAAGTGGTGGCGGCCCGCCCGGCCGCGTCCGCGCACCCCGAACGTGAACCGTCGGTTCGCCGCCGTGTTCGCGACGGCGGTGACCAGCAGTGCGAGCAGGTTGGCGGCCTGGGCACCCATGACGCCGTGCAGCAGGGTGAAGAGCAGCAGATAGGCGATCGTGCTGGCAGCGCCGATCGCGCCGAAGCGAACCGCCTGACGCAGCAGCGACGCGGGTGCGCCGGCCCTTGCCGATCCCAGCTGCGCGGCGATGTCGGCGACCGGAATCGCGCCGGTGGCAAAGCCTTTCACCAACCGCGCGACCCCTTTCAGGTCCGCCGCGGCGGTGGCGACGATGTCGACGCGGCTGTCGGGGTCGTCGACCCAGTCGACCGGAACCTCATGGATGCGCAGTCCGGAGCGTTCGGCCAGCACGAGCAGCTCGGTGTCGAAAAACCAACCGGTGTCGATCACGTGCGGCAACAGTTCGCGCGCGACGTCGGCGCGGATCGCCTTGAATCCGCACTGAGCGTCGGAGAACTTCGCCGCCAGAGTCGATTTCAGGATCAGGTTGTAGCAGCGTGAGATCACTTCCCGTTTGGCGCCGCGCACCACACGCGAGCCGCGGCTCAACCGGCTGCCGATCGCGACGTCGGAGTGCCCGGAGATCAGCGGCGCGGTCAGCGGGGCGAGCGCGGCCAGATCGGTGGACAGGTCGACATCCATGTAGGCCAGCACGGGCGCGTCCGACGTCGACCAGACGAAGTGCAGCGCGCGGCCACGGCCCTTCTGCTCCAGCCGGACGACCCGCACGTCGTCGAGTTCCTCGGCCAGCTCGGCGGCGATCCGGGGGGTGTCGTCGACGCTGGCGTTGTCGGCGATCGTGATCCGCGTGGCGAACGGGAAGTGCTCCGACAGATACCGGTGTAGGCGACGGACGGACGGCGCCAGCGCCGTCTGCTCGTTGTACACGGGCACGACCACGTCGAGAACCGGCACACCCGCGTCACGGGCGAGAACCACCGCGTTGGGGCGGGATTCAAAAACGCGCCGGGCGGCGGGGCGCCAATCGTCAAGGGCAGTGGGGAGTTCCATCACGCTGTCCGTCATGGCTCCCATCGTCATTGGTGACGGTTTGTGCACGGTGGGCACAAGCTATGTGGCTGCTGTGAATCCTGCGTCGGCTGATACCTGGCCGTTGTGGGAGAGCCGGGGCAGCCGCACGCGGAATTCCGTTCGTCCCGGCACGCTGTTCACGTCGATGGTGCCGTGATGCGCCTTGACCACCGCGTCGACGATCGCCAGGCCGAGGCCGGTGCTGCCGTCACGCCGCGACCGGGAGGAGTCGCCGCGGACGAACCGCCCGAAGATCTCGGGCTGCTGCTCGGGTGGGATGCCCGGGCCGTCGTCGACGACGGCCAGTGTGGCGCCCCCGCCGCGGTCGGCGGCCAGCGACACCGTCACCGACGTCCCCGCCGGGGTGTGGGTTCGGCAGTTCGCCAGCAGGTTGGCCAGCACCTGGTGCAGGCGTGGGCCGTCGCCCGTCACGACGACCGGTTCGTCGGGCAGGTCAAGCGACCACTCGTGGTCCGGCCCGGCGATGTGTGCGTCGCTGACCGCGTCCACGACCATGCTCGACAGGTCCACCGGCTCCTCGACGAGAGGCCTGCCCGCGTCCAGGCGGGCCAGCAGCAGCAGGTCCTCGACCAGATGCGTCATCCGCTGTGTCTCCGACTCGACCCGGCTCAGCGCGTGCGCGACGTCCTGCGGCATCTGGCCCCGTTCGCGTTGCGCCAGCTCGGTGTAGCCCTGGATCGCTGCCAGCGGGGTGCGCAGCTCATGGCTGGCGTCGGCGACGAACTGGCGCACCCGCGTCTCGCTGGCATGTCGCGCCGACAGCGCGGCCGCGATGCGCTCCACCAGCCGGTTCAGGGCCGTGCCGACTTGGCCGACCTCGGTGTGTGCGCTCGCCGCGTCGACGTCGACGATCGGCGTTGGCAGGTTCACCTCGCCGCGTCCGAGTTCGAGATCGGACACCCGCCTGGCGGCGGCCGCCACGTTCGACAGCGGTGCCAGCTGCCGCCGGATGATCAGGACGCCCGCGATGGCGGCCATCACCAGCGCCGACGCGGCGAGGATGCTGAAGATGATCAGCGTCGACACCAGCGTCTTGGCGATGCCGGACACCGGCAGGCCGGTCACGATGATCTGGCCGCTGTGGGTCCGCAGCGCGACCAGCCGGTACTTGCCGACCCCGTTGAGGTCCACCGCGGCGGGATGGTGGCCGGCCCGCAGTGCGGCCAACTCGGGGTACGCCGAATCCGGCACGGGGATGCGGAAGCCGTTGTTGCTGACGATGGCGGCGGAGACGACGTGACCGTCTGACACCAGCGCCCCCAGCGTTCCGACGGCCTGGCCGGGCGCGTTGAGAAAGTCCGGCCCGCTTCCGCGGTGGCGCATCGGGGGCGGCATCCCGGGGGGCGCCCCCGGCGGACGGCCGAGGTCGTTGATCACGACCGAGCGGTGTGCGGCCTCCATCACCTGTTCATCGAGCTGGTGCACCAGAAAGCCGCGCAGGGCCAGTTGGGTGCCGGCGCCGATCCCGATACACACGAAGGCCAGCAACGCGATCAACGTCGCGAGCAGGCGGGTGCGCAGCGACCAGCTGCGCGGCGACCGCAGGCGATTGAGCAAAGCCGGTTTGGTCGATCCCCTGGGCTGCTCAGCGGGGCGGCTTGAGGACATAGCCGGCTCCGCGCAGCGTATGGATCATCGGCTCACGGCCGCTGTCGATCTTCTTGCGCAAGTAGGACACGTACAGTTCGACGATGTTTGACCGCCCCCCGAAGTCGTAACTCCAGACCCGGTCGAGGATCTGCGCCTTGCTCAGCACCCGCTTCGGGTTGCGCATCAGAAAGCGCAGCAACTCGAACTCCGTCGCGGTCAGCGAAATCGGTTCGCCGCCGCGGGTCACGTCGTGGCTGTCCTCGTCGAGAACGAGGTCACCGACCACCAGTTGCGATCCGGCGGCGTCGGTGGTCGCGCCCGTGCGCCGGAGAAGTGCACGCAGCCGCAGCACGACCTCTTCCAGGCTGAAGGGCTTGGTCACGTAGTCGTCGCCGCCCGCGGTAAGGCCGGCGATGCGATCCTCGATCGCGTCCTTCGCGGTCAGCAGCAAAAGCGGCAGCCCGGGAATCTGCTCGCGCAGTTTCCGCAGCACCTCGAGGCCGCTCATGTCGGGCAGCATGATGTCGAGCACGACGACGTCGGGCCGGTGTTCACGCGCCAGGGCGATCGCGGTGGCGCCGTCCCCGGCGGTCGAGATCTCCCATCCCTCGTAGCGCAGCGCCATCGACACCATCTCGGCCAGCACCTGTTCGTCGTCGACGACGAGGACGTGGATCGGGCTGCCGTCGGCGCGACGCATCACGACCCGGCCTGAGTCAGCTTCGGTGGCCACGATTGAAGAGTATGGCGCCACGGACTAGGGCAACGCTGTGCAAAGTCTATGCGCCGGCTGTGAACACCGGCGGTGCGTGCGCGGCCGACCCGATCCGGGTTTGCGTTGACGGCACCGAGTGGACATTGGGTCCAGGTTGCGTCCGGGCCATTGAGCTGGCGGAGAATTAGCCGGTCAGTCAGGAGGTTTGGGCTCTCCAGCCGCCGGGAACCCGAATATCGCGGCGGGACGGAAACGGTCCCGGCCGCCGGGAACGTCAGCCGATGAGGGAGGAATCCATGGCGGAGAAAAGCGGGCCGAAGGAAGGCTTGGAGGGCGTCGTCGAGGACGTCAAGGGCAAGGCGAAAGAAGCCGTCGGCACGGTGACGGGCCGCGGTGATCTCGTCGAGGAGGGCGAGGCCCAACAGGACAAGGCCGAGGCTCAACGCGATGCCGCGAAGAAGGAAGCCGAAGCCGAAGCGGCACGCGGCGGCGCGAAGGCCGCCGAACAGCGCCAGAAGTCCAATCAGTAGCTGCAACGTCGACGGGCCCGGTCCACAGCGGTGGGTCGGGCCCGTTGCGTGTGTCAGGCGAACGGCGTGCGCAGCACGTAGCGGCTGGTGGGCACCGTGTCGATGTTGACGTTCGCGCCGAACGCCGATGTGCTGGCGACCATCCGCGTCAGCCGATCCTGCAGGTCCGCGTCGTCGGCCGCGCCGAAGAACGCCTGCAGGTCCGTGATCGCCTCGGTCGGGAACAATTCCTCGACGATGCCGTGGATCGCCGGGGCGTCCCGGGTCAGCGGCCGCACCACCACGTTCTGGGTGTAGCCGAATGTGGCCTGTGTCTCGATCGCCACCGGGGTGTGATCGATCTGCCATCGCGCCAGCCAGCTGTCCCCGTCCAGCCCGGCTGGCCTGCGCAGCAGCGCGATGTTCGCCAGACCCGTTGTGCGCTCACCTGATTCGGTCACCGGCGGGACCAGCGGCACGGACTCCGTCACCAGATACGCCGCGGCGCTCTGGCACTGCTTTCCGAGCAGCGCCAACCCCTCGCGGACCTGCTCGCCGTATGACTGCTGGGTCCACAGGCTCGCCACCGCCACCACGGGTGGGTCCATCGTCGTGAGCGTCATCAACGAACCCCGCACCGCGTCGTCGCGCACATTGATCGCCAGGCCCGGTACGCCGAGCGCGAGGATCTTGTCCGCCACCGGCCCGCGCAGCGCCTTGCACCACGCCTCATCGCGTTCGGCGTCGCGAAGCAGCACGATCACCTTCTCCACGCGACCAACGTAGCGGTGAATCACCGCCACTGGAGTCCAGTCAACCAATTGCGGCAGCAAATTTTCGTTCGCGAAGGTGAAAAGACCGGGCGGATCGGCGCGCGCCGTGGGGACGAGCGCGCCCCGCGGTCGGCCCGCGCCGGGACACCGAGTTTGCTGGCCTGAAAATGTGATTTACGCCGCACTTTTCCGGCCAAAGGTAAGAAATTGTTATCTCCCCGCCGTGGACCGATGGCCTGCGTGTTGTTGCCAAAAGACTCTTTCCGCACGTAGACCTAGGTATGATTCTTGCTGTCGAGGCATGACCATTTTGCAACGACACGGTTTCTGAGAAGGGTCTGAGAGTTGAACGAGGCGCCGCGACGAGCCCCCGCCGAACTTGTCTGACGCACGGCTTTTCGTCGCTACACTCGACGGCGGGTCTGGGCCGGCAGGCGCACCCAGACGATCATCGAGCAGCCGGTGGCTGTCCTACCGGCGGAGGTATCAATGAACTTGGCAAATGACGTGATGAGCGCCCGTGCTCTCACGTCGACACAAGGCGACCTGCTGCTCGACGCCGGCGCGGACTTCCGGTTCGCCGAGCTGGGCAACCTCGCCGTGAGCCGCGGCCCGATCGGCGATGTCGCTGTCCACCCCGACGGGCACACGCTCGTGGCGACCAACTACGGCGACAACAGTGTCGCGGTGATCGACGCGGACACGTTGGCCCTCCGGGCGCTCGGCATCCTCGACGGCGAGGCGGTGGCCACCGCTGCGGCGGGCGGGCGCGTGTACGTCGCTACCACCTCGCCGAGTTACGACGCGGTTTCGGTGATCGACGTCGACACCGAGACGATCGTTGCGACCTACCCCCTCGACCTCAGCATCACCGCCCTCGCCGTCTCGGGGGACGGTCGGCGGATATTCGTCGGCCGGTCCGGACGAGCCGGCAGCGACCTTGCGATTGTCGACACGGCCACCGGCGCCGCCAGCGCGATCGACCTCGCCGTGGCGCCGGGCGTCGTCGTGGACGCGCTGCGGGTCGGCCCGGATGGGAAGCGGCTCTACGCCGCGCTGTCGGATGCGTACGGCAGCGATCTGTGCGTCGTCGACGTGGCCGCGTCCCGAGTTCTTTCAACGGTCCGGATCGGGTCGCCGATTCGGGATCTTGCGGTGAGCCCCGACGGCGGCACCGCCTACGCTCTCGTCTGCCACCCGCGGCACGGGGCTTGGTTGGACGTCGTCGACACCAGAACCGGCCGCGTCGTGACGACCGTCGAGATCGGCGGGTTCCCCACGCAGATGACCCTCAGCCCCGACGGCACCCGTGCCTATGTCGTCGATCGCCGCGACGTGCTGGTGATCTGCACCGTGGCGGAAGAGATCGTCGGGACCATCACCGCCGGCGCGTTGCCGTCGTGCGTCGCGGCCGGTCCGGACGGCGGCCGGCTCTACATCGCCGATTACGCGGGCGGGGTGACCATGGTCGGCATCGCGCCGGCGAAGACAATGCCCCTCTTCCAGGCGATGGCGATGCAGTGGCCGACCATGCCCGAGGTTCGCGAACTCGAGCCCGCGGCGGTTTGAGGGCTGCGATCCGCTCCCGGATGGAGTCCGGCCGCTGGATCTCTCCGGGGAGCCGCCGTAACGTCGTGCGTAGCGCGGAGTGATGTCCGCGAACCGGGAGGTCGGCCGTGCAGGACGTGGTCTTCGTCGCGGCGCTGGCTGTGCTCGCTGCGGTTGCGGCGGCATTCGCGGTGGGATGTGACCGGTTGATGGGCCCCGACGAGGCTGCGATGTCCGAGGCGGGCCGCAAGGCCGGCACGGAAGAGTGAAGTCGAGTTGACTTTCGACGACGTCACCGGAATAGCTGTCGCCGTTTTGCTTGGCGCCTACCTGGTCTACGGCCTTGTCCGGCGCGGGGACGTGTAAATGTCCGCGGCAAGTTGGGCCCAGATCGCGGCGGTGTTCGCGCTGCTGGTCCTCAGCACCCCGGTGCTGGGCGGTTACCTGGCCAAGGTGTACCGCAACGACACAGCACCCGGCGACCGGGTGTTTCTTCCGGTGGAGCGGGCGGTGTACCGGCTGTTGCGCATCGACCCGCAAGGCGAGCAGCGTTGGCTCGCCTACGTCGGCTCGGCGGTGGCGTTGACCGTGGTCGGGGTGCTGCTGAACTACCTGCTGTTCCGCGTGCAACATGTGCTGCCGGGCAACCCGGACCACCTACCGGGTGTGAGCCCGCCGCTATCGTTCAACACCGCGGTCAGCTTCGTGACGAACACCAACTGGCAGAACTACACCGGCGAGTCGACGATGAGCCAGTTCAGTCAGATGTTCGCGCTGGTGGTGCACCAGTTCCTGTCCGCGGCCATGGGGATGGCACTGGCCGCCGCGTTCATCCGCGGCGTGATCCGCACTCGCACAACGACGTTGGGAAACTTCTGGGTCGACACGGTGCGGTCTGTCGTGCGGGTGTTGGTGCCGCTGAGCTTTGTGTTCGCGATCGTGCTGCTCGCGGCCGGGGTGATCGACAACTTCCACCCGATGCAGGTCGTGCCGACAATCTCCTCGATGAGCACGGGCGCCTCGGCTCAGCAGAGCATCCCGGGGGGTCCGGTGGCGAGCATGGAGCCGATCGAGATGATCGGCGACAACGGCGGCGGCTATTTCGGCGCCAATATGGCACACCCGTTCCAGAATCCCAACCCGGTCGTCAACGTGCTGACGATCTGGCTGGCCGCGGCGATTCCGTTCGCGTTCCCGTGGGCGTATGGCCGGCTTGTCGGATCCATGCGCCAGGCGACGGTGCTGATCGTGGCCATGGCCACCTTGTACGCGGCGTCGGTGGTGGCGGTGGCCGCTCTGGAATCCCATGGCAACTCCCATCTCGCGCAGCTCGGGGTCGCCCAGGACGCGGCGGGGACCAATCCGGGCGGCAACCTGGAAGGCAAGGATCTGCGGCTCGGGGCGACCGGGTCGGCGTTGAGCGCCGTCACCATGACCGCCACCTCGACGGGCGGGGTGAACTCCGCCATGGAGAGCTACACGCCGCTGGGTGGGGGCTTGTCGTTGTCGGACATAATGCTCGGCGAGGTGATTCCCGGCGGCACCGGCACCGGCCTGTACGGGATGTTGATCTTCGTGCTGATCAGCGCGTTCATCGCCGGGCTGATGGTCGGGCGTACCCCGATGTATCTGGGAAAACGCCTACTGGCCGGGGATATGACCCTGGCGGCTATGTACATTCTGGTGCTGCCGGTCACCGTGTTGACCTTCGCCGGGATTTCGCTGCTGCTGCCGTCGGCCGCCCACCAGATCTCCACGACGGGGCCGCACGCGGTGACCGAGGCCGTCTATGCCTACACCTCGGCCGCCCACAACAACGGGTCGGCGTTCGCCGGGCTGGGCGGTAACACCCTCTGGTACAACTCCACGTTGGGGGTGGCCATGTGGGTCGGGCGGTTCTTCGAGATCGTGCCCGCGCTGGCGTTGGCAGGCTCACTGGCCCGCAAACGCACCTACACGGTCACCGCCGGAACCCTGCGCACGGACACACCGCTGTTCACCGCGCTGCTGGCCGCGATCGTCATCATCCTGGTCGGGCTGACCTATTTCCCGGTTCTGGCGCTGGGCCCGCTGGCCGAGCACTTCTCCGGGCACTTCGGGGTGTGACCGATGACGACGCAGACGGCTGTCCCTCCCGGGCGGCATATGGGCCGCGAAACCCGGCGCCTGCGCGAGTTGTCGATATTCGATCCACGGATCGTGAGCAAAGCCCTGGTGGATACGCTGCTCAAGCTGGACCCGCGGGTGATGGTGCACAAGCCGGTGATGTTCGTGGTCTACATCGGCAGCATCTGGACAACACTGTTGTTCATCCGCGATGCGCCCAGGTCGACGGGATCGGACAACGTGTTCACCGGCCTGGTGGTGCTGTTCTTGTGGTTCACGGTGCTGTTCGGCAACTTCGCCGACGCGATGGCCGAAGGCCGCGGCAAGGCACACGCCGATACCTTGCGCCGAGCCCGGCGGGAATCCGTCGCCCAGGTGCTGCAGCCCGACGGCACCGTCGTGGAAACACCCGCGCAGCAGCTGAAAGTCGGCGACAGGTGCGTGGTTGTCGCGGGACAAGCCATTCCCGGCGACGGGGAGGTCATCGAAGGGATGGCGATGGTCGACGAATCGGCCATCACCGGCGAGTCGGCTCCCGTGGTGCGGGAATCGGGGGGTGACCGTTCGGCGGTCACCGGCGGCACCGTCGTGCTGTCGGACCGCATCGTCGTAGCGATCACCTCCCCGCCCGGCGAAACTTTTCTGGACCGCATGATCGCGTTGGTGGAAGGCGCGAATCGGCAACGGACCCAAAACGAGCTGGCCCTGACCGTGGTGCTGATCAGCCTCACGTTCATCTTCCTGGTCGCGGTGAGCACCTTCCAGCTGGTCGCGGTCTTCTCGGGGGTCAAGCAGCCGATCGTGTTGCTGGTCGCCTTGCTGACGCTGCTGTCGCCGACCACCATCGGGGCGTTGATCTCGGCGATCGGCATCGCCGGCATGGACCGCATGATCCGCCACAACGTGCTTGCCATGTCGGGGCGGGCGGTGGAAGCCGCCGGGGATGTGACCACGCTGCTGCTGGACAAGACCGGCACGATCACGTTCGGCAACCGGATTGCCACGGAGTTCATTCCGGTCGGCGGCACCGACGAGCACACGCTTGCCGAGGCCGCGCACCTGGCGTCGCTGGCCGACGAAACCCCCGAGGGACGCTCCATTGTGGAGTTCGCCGAACACCGATACGGCTGTCAGCCACGCGACCTTTCGGGCGCCACCATGGTCGAGTTCAGCGCCAAGACCAAGATGTCGGGCATCGATTGGCAGGACCGCACGATGCGCAAGGGCGCCGTGGCGGCGGTCGGTGACTGGGTACGGGCCAACGGCGGCACGGTGCCCCCGGATATGGACGGCATCGTCGAGCGCATCACCGGCAGGGGTGGCACCCCGCTGGCGGTTGCCGACGGGGCCAAAGTGTTGGGCGTCATTCACCTCAAAGACACCGTCAAGCCCGGCATTTCGCAGCGCCTGGCCGCCATGCGCCCGTTCGGCATCCGCACGGTGATGGTGACCGGCGACAACCCGGCCACCGCAGCGGCCATCGCCGCCGAAGCAGGTGTCGACGAGTTCATGGCCGAGGCCACCCCGGAAGACAAAATGGACCGGATCCGCGCCGAACAGGCCGGCGGCGACCTGGTGGCGATGACCGGTGACGGCACCAACGATGCCCCGGCGCTGGCGCTGGCCGATGTCGGGGTGGCCATGAACACCGGCACGCAGGCCGCCAAGGAGGCGGGCAACCTGGTCGACCTGGACAGCGACCCGACCAAGCTGATGGAGATCGTCGGGGTCGGCAAGCAGCTGCTGATCACCCGTGGCTCGCTGACGACGTTCTCGGTCTGCAACGACGTGGCGAAATACTTCGTGGCGATCCCGGCGATGGTGCACGGTGTCTTTCCGGAGTTGGCCGCGATCGACATCCTCAACCTGCACAACCCGCACACCGCGATCCTGTCCGCGGTGATCTTCAACGCGATCATCATCGTGCTGATGATCCCGCTGGCATTGCGCGGTGTTCGGGTCAGGTCCATGGGGGCCACCGCGATGCTGCGCCGCAACGTGCTGATCTACGGCGTCGGCGGGCTGATCACCCCGTTCGTGCTGATCAAGCTCATCGACATCGGCATCGTCGCACCGTTGGGGGTGCACTGATGCTGCGTCGCCAACTCGTGCCCGCCGTCATGCTGACCGTGTTGGCCAGTCTCGTGCTGGGTGTCGTCTATCCGCTTATCACCTTCGGGATCGGCCAACTCGCCTTCCGCCATCAGGCGAACGGCTCGCTGATCAGCCGCGACAACCAGGTCGTCGGGTCCAGCCTGCTGGGTCAGCCGTTCAGCGACCCCGCCGGAAACCCGCTGCCCCAGTACTTCCAACCCCGACCCTCGGCGGCCGGAAACGGCTACGACGCCACCGCCAGCGGTGGAAGCAACCTCGGCCCCAGCGATCCGAGGCTGCTGGCCGCCGTCAGCCAACGAACCGCCGCCTACCGAGCGTTCAACCAGCTACCCCCCAACGCCGCGGTGCCCATCGACGCGGTGACCGCCTCCGGTTCGGGTCTGGACCCCGACATCTCGGTGGCCAACGCCGACCTGCAGGCGCCGCGGGTGGCCGCGACCCGCCATCTGCCGTTGAATACGGTCGCGGCGCTGGTGCGCGATCACACCACCGGACGCGCGCTGGGTTTTCTGGGTGAGACCCGGGTCAATGTGGTCGAACTCAACCTGGCGCTTGATCAACTGCATCGCTGAACAGCTCGGCGGTGTGCTGCTCAGCGGGGTGGGGCGGCCGCGGGCAGGCTGACAATCACGGCTGGGGCGCCGTTCGGGCCCGTTTCCGTCCGCAGCGAGGCGTCGATCGCCTCCAGCAGGTCGCGGGCCACTTCGACGGTGAAGCCGGCATCACCGCGACTGGCGGCAGGGCCGTTCTGAGACGGGTCGGCCTGGAACCGGATCTCAACCCGGCCGTCGCACACCGTCGCAGCGATCGTCGGCGTGCCATGTGGCGAGCTGAGCCGGATCGCGTAGGCGGCCAGCGCGGCGACCACCCTGGTGAGCACCGCGGCGTCGGACACGACATTGGGCAGATCTTCGGGTATCGCCACGTTCACCGCGTGGTGACCGGGACCCAGTTCGTCGAGCGCGGCGGCCACCACCTCGGCGACATCCACCTGACGCATCAGCACATCCAGCGCCCCGGCCCGGGCCCTGGCCACGTCGTCGAGTTGGTCCGCCAGCACGCCGATCCGGTCGACCGCCCGCTCCAGCGTATTGATCGCCTCGGTATTAGGCGCTCCGGCCGGCGCCGCGCGCAGCGCCGCTATGGCCCGCTTGGCGGGGTCGACGCTATCCGAGAGGGCACGACCGGCCGCGGCGGTCAGTGCGGTGCGGCTGCGCTCGCTCTCGGCTTCCTGTTCGGCGCCAGCGGCCCGCTGGCTGAGCCTGCGCTGGCGCAGGTTCTGAGCGATCTGGGCCGCGCACGCGGTGAAGATCTCCATGTCGGCCGCCGACAACTGCGGGCCGCGGCCGGCCAGCATCGATGAGGAGCCCAGATCGGCCTGCACCGTCGCCTGCTCGGGCCGCTGCGGGGGCCGGCCCCCGCTGCTGGCGGTGACCAGCCAGCCACCGTTGGCCGCCGGCCGCGCGGTCGGGCGTTCCAGCACGCTCAGCCCCTCCAGCCCGAAGGTTTCGCGCATCAACTCCAGCAGCTGGGGAAGCTCGCCCTCCCCCCGCAGTTGCGCCTCGGCCATCGAGGTCAGCGCCGCGGCCTCGGCGCTCGAGCGCGCGGCAAGCCTGCGGCGGCGTGCACTGACTTCCACGGTCCAGCTCACCAGCACCGCCACCGCCAGATACACCACCAGCGCCACAACGTCGTTGACGAGCGCGACCCGGAACGAATACAGCGGGCGCGCCAGGAAATAGTCCGCCGCCGCCACCGATATGATCGCGGCCGTCAGTGCCGGATACCAGCCTCCCACTACGGCGATCAACACGATCACCAGCAGATACACCAGCACGTCAACGGACAGGCTCAGCCGGGACCGCGACAGCGCCAACACAACGGTCACGGCCGGCAACAACACCACCATCAACGCCAGCGCCTGCAGGCGCCGGCCTCGACTGACACCGCGCAGCTGCGGGAGCCGCACCGCAAACCGCGTCGGCGTCTCGTCGGTCACCACGTGCACGTCGAGGTCGGGGCCGCTCAGCCGAGACAGCCGACGGGCCACCACTTCCCGCCCGGTCGACAGCCGCCACCAGGCGCTCGGACGGGTTTCGCCGATAATCACTTGCGTGGCGTTTTCGTGCTGCGCGAACTGTGCCAGCGCGCTGCTGACGTCGGCGCCAACCATCTGATGCCAACTGCCGCCCAACCCCTCGACCAAGGCGCGCAGGCTGGCCAACGTGGCCGGGTCCGCCCCCGGTCGCCCGTCGCTGCGCGAAACGTACACGGCCATCAAGTCGCTGCCGGGTGTGCGGGCGGCCAACCGTGCGGCCCGTCGGATCAGCGGACCGCTCTCCGGGCCGCCCGAGACACCCACCACGATGCGCTCCCGCGCCTCCCATGGCGCCGTGATGCCATGCTCGCTTCGGTACCGCTGCAACCCCTCGTCAACCCGGTCGGCCACCCACAGCAGCGCCAGTTCCCGCAGCGCGGTGAGGTTGCCGGGCCGAAAATAGTGCGACAGCGCCGCGTCGATGCGATCGGGTGGATAGATGTCTCCGGCAACCATGCGCCGCCGCAACGCCTCCGGCGACAGGTCCACGAGTTCCAGCTCGTCGGCCTCCCGCACCGCCACATCGGGAACCGTTTCGCGCTGCTGGACACCGGTCATCTCGGTCAGCACATCGCCCAGCGACTCCAGATGCTGAATGTTGAGCGTCGTGATCACATCGATGCCCGCGTCGAGCAGTTCCTCCACGTCCTCCCAGCGTTTCTTATTGCGCGACCCGGGGGCATTGGTGTGGGCCAGTTCGTCGACCAGCGCCAGCTGCGGGTGCCGGGCCAGCACCGCATCCACGTCCATCTCCGGCAGCACCCCGCCCCGGTACGGCTCGAGACGTCGCGGCACCACCTCCAGGCCCTCAGCCAGCGCCTGGGTCGCCCGCCGGCCGTGCGGCTCGATGAAGCCGATCACGCAGTCGACGCCCTGCTCACGCTGGCGATGGCCTTCCAGCAGCATCTCGTATGTCTTGCCGACCCCCGGGGCGGCGCCCAGGTAGACGCGCAGCCGTCCCCGCGCCATCAGCCCGCCCGTATCCGTCGGCGGCACATGTGAAACAGCGTAAACGCACACGTGCGTGCCGGCGGTTTCACCCGTCGTAGGCTCGTTGGCATCCTCGGGGTGGTTGCCCGATTCTTGGCGTCGTGGAGCTCGGCTCACGCCAAGATGGACAACAGCGAGGTACTGGTGACGTGAGGTGGTGTACCGATGGAAAGCACGATGCAGGACTTCCCGCTGACCGTGACGGGGATACTGCGGCACGGCGCCCGGTGGCACGCCGACCGCAGGGTGGTGACCGCGACCGGCGACGGCTACCGCGAGATTTCCTACCGGGAGCTGGGCGAACGGGTCGCGCAGCTGGCCCACGGGCTGCGCCGCGTCGGTGTCGGCGGCGACGAGCGCGTCGCGACGTTCATGTGGAACAACCAGGAGCATCTGGAGGCGTACTTCGCGATCCCGGCCATGGGTGCGGTCCTGCACACCCTCAACATCCGGTTGCCCGCCGAACAGCTGGCCTACATCGCCGGGCAGGCCGAGGACCGGGTGATCATCGCCGACCTGTCGCTGGCGCCGCTGCTGGCCGCGGTGCTGCCGCACATGCCGACCGTGCACACCGTGGTCGCGGTGGGTCAGGGCGACCCCGGCCCGCTGACCGGCTCCGGCAGGACCGTGGTGCGCTACGACGACCTGCTCGACGGGCAGCCCACCACCTTCGACTGGCCGGCGCTCGACGAACGCTCAGCCGCGGCGATGTGTTACACCAGCGGCACCACCGGCAACCCGAAGGGCGTCGTCTACAGCCACCGCTCGACGTATCTGCATTCGATGGCGGTGTGCAGCTCCAACGGGCTCACCGTGGTCGACGGCGACCGGATCCTGCCGATCGTCCCGATGTTTCACGCCAACGCCTGGGGGTTGCCCTACGCGGCGGTGATGGCCGGTGCCGATCTGCTGATGCCGGACCGTTTCCTGCAGGCCGACCGGCTGATCGAGATGATCGAGACCTACCGGGCCACGATCGCCGGCGCGGTGCCGACCATCTGGAACGACGTGCTGCAGTCCCTGGCCGCCAACCCCGGCCGTGACATCTCGTCGCTGCGCGTCGTGCCCTGCGGCGGGTCGGCGGTGCCGCTGGCGATGATGAGGGAGTTCCAAGACAAGTTCGGCGTGCCGATTCGCCAGGCGTGGGGGATGACCGAGACGTCGCCGATGGCCGCGGTGGCCTGGCCGCCGCAGGACGTGAGCGACGAGGAGGAGCACTGGGCGCTGCGCAACACCGCCGGCAGGCCGGTCTGCGGCGTGGAGGCCCGCATCGTCGACGACAACGGGAATGTGCTGCCCGACGACGGAAAGTCGGTGGGCGAGTTGGAGGTTCGCGGGCCGTGGATCACCGCGTCCTACTACTGCGACAGCGACCCGTCGAAGTTCCAGGACGGCTGGCTGAGAACCGGCGACGTCGGCAGCATCGACCCTCGCGGGTTCATCACGCTCACCGACCGCGCCAAGGACGTGATCAAGTCGGGCGGGGAGTGGATCTCGTCGGTCGAGTTGGAGCACTACATCATGGAGCACCCGGCCGTGCTGGAGGCCGCGGTGGTCGCCGTTCCCGACGAGCGCTGGCAGGAGCGGCCGCTGGCCGCCGTGGTCGTCAGGGCGGATGCCGTCGTGACGCCGCAGGAGTTGCGGCAGCACCTGAGCGACAGGGTCGTTCGCTGGTGGTTGCCCGAGCGCTGGACGTTCGTCGACCAGGTTCCGCGGACCAGCGTCGGAAAGTTCGACAAGAAGCTGATCCGGGCCCGTTACGCCGAGGACGCGTTCGACGTCCACGAGTGCCACGACTGACGGGGCGCGGCCGTGTACAGCACGATGCAGGATTTCCCGCTGACGATCACGTCCCTGCTGCGCTACGGCACGGGAATGCACGCCGACCGGCTGGTGATCACCGCCACCGACGACGGGTTCCGCGAGATCAGCTATGGCGAGTTCGGTGACCGGGTGGCACAACTCGCCAACGGCTTGTGCCGCCTCGGCGTCCGGCCGGGTGACCGCGTCGCGACGTTCATGTGGAACAACCAGGAGCACCTCGAGGCCTACTTCGCGGTCCCGTGCATGGGCGCGGTGCTGCACACGCTGAACATCCGGCTCTCCGACGAGCAGATCGAGTTCGTCGCCTACGACGCCGAGGACCGGGTCGTGATCGTCGACATGTCGCTGGCCGGGCAGCTGGCCGCCGTGCTGCCGCGGATGGAGACCGTGCACACCGTTGTCGCGGTGGGCGAGGGCGACCTCGGGATGCTCGGCCGTGCCGGCAAGCAGGTGATCCGCTACGACGACCTGATCGGCCGTGAACCGACCGAGTACCCCTGGCCCGCCATCGACGAGAGGTCCGCCGCGGCAATGTGCTACACCAGCGGCACCACGGGCCACCCGAAGGGCGTGGTGTACGGCCACCGGTCGACCTATCTGCACAGCACCGCGGTCTGCAGCACCAACGGCATGACGCTCACCGAAGGCGACCGGGCGCTGCCCGTCGTGCCGATGTTTCATGCGAACGCCTGGGGCATTCCGCACGCGGCGCTGTTGGCCGGCGCGGATCTGCTGCTGCCCGACTGCCACGCGCACGCGCCGCGGCTGGTCGACATGATCGAGGCCGCCAAGCCGACCTTCGCCGCCGCGGTGCCGACGATCTGGAACGACCTGCTGCACTGCCTTCAGGCCGACCCGAGCCGCGACATCTCGTCGCTGCGGCTTATCGTCTGCGGCGGCTCGGCGGTCCCGGAATCCCTGATGCGCGCGTATGAGGACAAGTTCGGCGTGACACTGATGCAGCTGTGGGGCATGACCGAAACGTCGCCGCTCGCGTCGTTGGCGCGGCCGCCCAGAGGCATACCGCCCGACGAGGCCTGGCGGCTGCGGGCCACGGCGGGCCGCGCGCTGTTCGGCGTTCAGATGCGCATCGTCGACGACGACGGCAACGCGCTGCCCAATGACGGCGAGTCGGTCGGCGAATTGGAGGTCCGCGGCCCCTGGGTCACCGGCGGCTACTATCGCGGCCGCGATGCCGAGAAGTTCGCGGGCGGGTGGCTGCGCACCGGCGACGTCGGCAAGATGAACCGCCTCGGCTATGTGACGCTGACCGACCGCGCCAAGGATGTGATCAAGTCCGGCGGCGAATGGATCTCCTCGGTCGAATTGGAGAACCACATCATGGGCCATCCCGCGGTTCTGGAGGCGGCGGTTGTCGGCGTGCCCGACGAGCGGTGGCAGGAGCGCCCGCTGGCCGCGGTGGTGGTGAAGGCGGATGCCGACGTCTCCGCGGCCGAGCTGCGGAACTTTCTGCGCGACAAGGTGGTCCGCTGGTGGCTGCCCGAACGGTGGACGTTCGTCGACGAGGTGCCGCGGACCAGTGTCGGAAAGTTCGACAAGAAGCTGATCCGCGCGCATTACGCCGAGAACGCCTACGAGGTCGTCGAATGCCGCGACTGAGTCCATCGACCGAACCGCCGCCCATCGCCGGGGTCCGCAGGTCGTTCGTCATGGCCCGCGGTGTGCGCTTCCACGTCACCGAGTCCGGCCCGCAGGACGGACGCCCGGTCGTGGCGTTGCACGGCTGGCCGCAGCACCACTGGGTATATCGCGATCTGCTGGCCGACCCGCCGGCCGGGCTGCGGATCATCGCGCCGGACCTTCCCGGGTACGGCGCCTCGGGGCCGGCGCCGCACCGGTGGGCGAAGGAAGACGTCGCCGCCGACATCCTCGCCCTGCTCGATGAGCTCGGCCTCGACCGGGTGCTGCTCGTCGGACACGATTGGGGCGGCTACGTGGGTCACCTCCTGGTCTTGCGCGCCCCCGAGCGATTCGACGGCTACCTCGCGTGCAACATCGCCCACCCATGGCAGACCCCGCGCGCGTTGGCGCCGCATCTGTGGCGCTTTCTGACCTATCAGCCGCTGATGGCCGCGTTCGGTGTGCCACTGCAGCGGCACACCAGGTTCATCGAACGGCTGGTCTTCCGCATCGGCGCGACCCGCGACGCGATCGATCCGGCCACGGCCCGCGTCTACGCCGACCGGTTCCGCGACCCGGTGTGTGCGCGCGCGGGCAGGGACACCTATCGCACGTTCTGGTTGCACGAACTACCCGAAGCTGGACGGCGTCCCGAAACGCGCCGCGCGGCGGTGCCGATTCGCGCGCTGTTCGGCGTCCGCGACTTCGCCATCCATCAGTCGCTCGCGGCGGCGCAAACTGCGAACGCCGACGACTACACGCTCGAAAAGGTCGACTGCGGGCACTTCATCATCGATGAGCGGCCCGACCTGGTGCGGGCGCGGCTCGTTGCGCTCGCCGGCGAAACTCAATCCTGAAAGCGGTAACCCATGCCGGCTTCGGTGAGCAGATGCTTCGGGTGCGACGGGTCGTCCTCGAGCTTGCGGCGTAGCTGCGCGAGATAGACCCGCAGGTAGTGCGTCTCCTTGGCGTACGCCGGGCCCCACACCTCCTTGAGCAGCTCCTCGCGCCCGACGAGCTTGCCCCGGTTGCGCACCAGCATTTCCAGCATGCCCCACTCGGTCGGGGTGAGGTGCACCTCCGTGCCGTGCTTGGTGACCTTCTTGGCAGCGAGATCGACTGTGAACGAATCGGTTTCGACGACCGGCTCATCGGAGTCGGCGGCGGCCGCGCCGCGGCGCACCGCGGCGCGCAGGCGGGCCAGGAACTCGTCCATCCCGAACGGCTTCGTGACGTAGTCGTCGGCGCCGCTGTCGAGGGCTTCCACCTTCTCGGTGGCGTCGGTGCGGGCCGACAGCACGATCACCGGCACCGTCAGCCAGCCCCGCAGCCCGGCCAGCACGTCGATGCCGGACATGTCGGGCAGCCCGAGGTCCAGCACGACGACGTCGGGGCGCTGCTCGGCGGCGGCCCGCAACGCGCCGGCTCCGGTCGCGGCGGTGGTGACTTCGTAGCCGCGGACCGACAGGTTGATCCGCAACGCGCGCAGGATCTGCGGTTCGTCGTCGATCACCAACACCCGTGTCACGACTGGTGATCCTCCGCGGCCGCAAGGTCGATTTCCACGGTCAGGCCGCCACCGGGGGTGTCGGTGGCCTGGATCGTGCCGCCCATCGCTTCGACGAAGCCGCGCGCCACCGACAGCCCGAGCCCCACGCCGCTGGTGTTGTCGCGGTCGCCGAGCCGCTGGAACGGTTCGAACAACTGCTCTGCGGTGCCGCGCGGGATGCCCGGTCCCTCATCGACGATGTTGATGATCACCCGGTGGCCGACCTGCCCGGCGTTGACGCGGACCACGCTGTCGGGGGCGTACCGCAGCGCATTGTCGATCAGGTTGGCGAGCACCCGTTCGAGCAGCCCGGCGTCCGCCATCGCGACCGCGTCGTTCACCTCCACCTTGACCCGGTCGATGCCGCCACGGCCAAAACCGGTGGCGCCCTTGCTGATGCTGACCAGCGCCCGCTGCACCACTTCCTCGAGGTACACGCGGTGCAGCTCGGGACGCACGACGCCGGCGGCCAGCCGCGACGAGTCGAGCAGGTTGCCGACCAGCGCGGTCAGCTGGTCGATCGACTCCTCGATGGTGGCCAGCAGCTCGGCGGTGTCTTCGGCGGAGAACCCGATGTCCTCGCTGCGCAGGCTGGATACCGCGGCCTTGGCCGCCGCCAGCGGGGTGCGAAGGTCGTGGCTGACCGCGGACAGCAGCGATCGGCGCAGCTCGTCGGCCTGTTCGATCGCCTCGGCGCGGCTGGCTTCCTCCACGAGCTCACGCTGCTTGACCAGCCCCGCCGCCTGCTTGGCCACAGCCGTGAGCACCCGGCGATCGCGGGCGGCCAGCTTCTTGCCGGCCATCAGCATCCAGAACTCGTCGTCGCCCACTTCGATGGCGGCGTCCGCGGTTTCGACGGTCAGACAGGGGTCGTTGCCGACGCACGCCACCAGCTCGGACGTGCCGTCCTCCTGCTCACGCATCAGGCTGACCGCGCGCTGCGAATAGGCTTCGCGGACTCGCTCGAGCAGCGTCTCCAGGTCGGCGCCGCGCAGCACCGATCCGGCAAACAATGACAGCAGCTCGGCCTCCTGCGAGGCGCTCCTGGCTTCGCGGGTTCGGTTGGCCGCCCTGTCGACCAGCGCGGCCACGGCCACCGCGACAGCGAGCAACACGAACTCTGTCACGGCCGAGTCGGGCTGGGCGATCGTGAACGTGTAGCGCGGGTCGGTCAGGAAGTAGTTCAGCAGCAGACCCGACAGCACCGCCGACAGCGCGGCAGGCGCCACGCCGCCCAGCAGGGCGACGATCAGGACACCGATGACGAACAGCGCGCTCTTTCCGCCGATGCCGATGAAGCGGTCGAGGAACGCCACGGTGACCGCGCAGATCACCGACGGAACCACGATCGCGGCCAGCCATGACAGCAGGTGGTGCTGGCGCGAGGTCATCCGCGACCACGAGTACCCCCGCCTGGCCTCCTCGTGGGTGACCATGTGCACGTCGATCTTGCCGGAGTGCTGGACGACCGCGGCGCCGATCCCCTCGTCGAAGATCCGCCCCCAGCGCGAGCGCCGGGAGGTACCCACCACCAGCTGCGTCGCGTTCATCTCGCGTGCGAAGTCCAGCAGCGCGGTCGGCACGTCGTCGCCGACGACGGTGTGCAGGGTCGCGCCGAGGCTGGCGGCGAGTTCGCGGACCTTGCCCATCTGCGGGGCCGAGACACCGGAGAGGCCGTCGCCGCGGACGACGTGGACGATCATCAGCTCGGCGCTGGACTTCGACGCGATCCGGAAGGCGCGGCGCACCAGGGTCTCGGACTCGGCGCCGCCGGTCACGGCGACGACCACCCGTTCTCGCGCTTCCCAGGTGTCGGTGATCTTGTTCTCGGCGCGGTATTTGGCCAGCGCCGCGTCGACCTGGTCGGCCAGCCACAGCAGCGCGAGCTCGCGCAGGGCAGTGAGGTTGCCGGGGCGGAAATAGTTCGACAGGGCCGCGTCGACCCTCTCCGGGGCGTAGACGTTGCCGTGGGAAAGCCTGCGCCGCAGCGCTTCCGGTGTGATGTCGACGAGCTCGATCTGGGCAGCCGAGCGCACGATCTCGTCGGGGATGGTCTCTTTCTGTTCGATGCCGGTGATCTGCGCGACGACGTCGTTCAGGCTCTCCAGGTGCTGGACGTTGACGGTCGAGATGACCGTGATGCCGGCGTCGAGCAGTTCCTCGACGTCCTGCCAGCGTTTGGGGTTCTTGCTGCCCGGGGTGTTGGTGTGGGCGAGCTCGTCGACCAGCACCACCTGTGGGTTGCGGGCGAGCACCGCGGGCACGTCGAGTTCCGCGAACCGGGTGCCCCGGTATTCGATGTAACGGGGCGGGATCGTTTCGATGCCCTCGATCAGGTCCGCTGTCCGCTTGCGGCCGTGTGTCTCGACCACGGCGGCGACCACGTCGGTGCCACGCTCCAGGCGCCGATGAGCCTCGCCGAGCATCGCGTAGGTCTTGCCCACGCCGGGTGCCGCGCCGAGGTAGATGCGCAACTCTCCGCGCTTGGGCTTGACGCTGGCCGCCGTATGCGTGCGCGGCTCATCGGTGCTCGTCACATGCTCATCATCCACCGGCTCATCATCCACCGGTCGAATCAGCTCTTCACGGCGTATTTCCGATCGAGCTCCACGTTGGCCTGCAGCACGTTCATCCGGGGCTCGCCGAGGAAGCCCAGCGTGCGCCCCGCCTCGTTGTCCACGAGCACCGCCCGCACCTGGTCCGCGGTGATGTGTCGCGCCTTGGCGATCCGGTTCAGCTGGAGATCGGCGTACTCGACCGAGATGTCGGGATCCAGCCCGCTGCCGCTGGCGGTGACCGCGTCGGCGGGAACGACGGGATTCGCCGGGGCCGCCCCCCGGATCGGCACGATCTGGCCGATCGAGTAGTCCTCGCCGAACTTCGCGCACTCGACCCGCACGCCCTCGTAGGTTTGCAGGAACGGTTGCTTGGTAGTCGCACACGGCTGGTTGACGCTGACCACCCTGGTCGGGTGGACGACGTTGCCGCGGGAGTCACGCGGCCCGATCACCGACAGCACCGCGCCGACACCGTCGCCGGTGCAGAACGGGCGGGAGCCGTCCACACCCTCGAGCTGCCCGACGGACTGACTGTTGGTGCACACCGTCGTAAGCAGGCTGGCCTTGAAGCCGGCATCGGCCGGTTTCTTACCCTGCGCTAGCAGCGCCGGGTCGGCGGGCGTGTCGACGACGCTTTCCGGCCCCAGGTTGCTGGCACCTGACGCGGTCGGGTCGTACCCGGTTCCGGCGGCCGACGGGCGGCTCTGGAAGTACTGCGGCAGCGGGTTGCCGTTGTTGTCGGTGAACAGCTGACCGATCAGCGTGCTGCCCACCGGCTTGCCGTTGACGGTGACGATCGACCCTTCGGCCTTGTCGTGCAGGCCGGGGATCTGTGCCACCAGCCAGATGAGCAGCGGGTAGGCGATGCCGGTGATCACGGTGAACACCAGAAGCAGCCGGAAGGCGGCCCAGTGCTGGCGGACGAAATTGGGCAGTTTCATGTCAGGACATCCCCGGGATGAATTGGATGACGAGGTCGATCAGCTTGATTCCGATGAACGGGGCGATGATGCCGCCGACGCCGTAGATGTACAGGTTGCGGCTCAACAGTTTCGAGGCATTGCTGGGTGTGTATCGCACACCGCGCAGCGCCAGCGGGATCAACATCACGATGATGATCGCGTTGAAGATCACCGCCGACAGGATCGCGGACTGCGGGCTGTGCAGCCGCATCACGTTCAGCAGATCCAGGCCGGGGAACATGGCCACGAACATCGCCGGGATGATCGCGAAGTACTTCGCGATGTCGTTGGCGATCGAGAACGTGGTCAACGCGCCGCGGGTGATGAGCAGCTGCTTGCCGATCTCGACGATCTCGATCAGCTTGGTCGGGTCGGAGTCGAGATCGACCATGTTGCCGGCTTCCTTGGCCGCCGACGTTCCGGTGTTCATCGCCACCCCGACGTCGGCCTGGGCGAGCGCGGGCGCGTCGTTGGTGCCGTCCCCGGTCATCGCGACCAGCTTGCCGCCCTCCTGCTCGCGTTTGATCAGCGCGAGTTTGTCCTCGGGGGTGGCCTCGGCAAGGAAGTCGTCGACACCGGCCTCGTCGGCGATGGCCTTCGCGGTCAGCGGGTTGTCGCCGGTGATCATCACCGTGCGAATTCCCATCCGCCGCATCTCGTCGAAGCG
>Ga0209040_10000680_pt1 | contig 26275 bp, 31 predicted proteins | sample BogFormECP12_OM3_FD_188240 | JGI IMG/M metagenome (GOLD analysis project Ga0209040, IMG submission 188240) | Bog forest soil microbial communities from Calvert Island, British Columbia, Canada - ECP12_OM3 (SPAdes) (version 2) | ecosystem: Environmental > Aquatic > Freshwater > Wetlands > Bog ... | reverse complement strand
CTTCCGCAACGCCTCCAACTTCGAAGCCCGAGGCATCCTGCTCTGCCCGCCCAAGCCGATCACGTGATGGGGTTCATCCCACGATTTCGCGAAGACCCAGAAGGTTGAGGTTGCCTCGGCTGCTTGTCCCAATGCCATTTGGATCGCACCTTCGAGTTTGCACGCCCGGGCCTCAGCGAGCGGGTCGCCGAGCTTTGGTGTTGCCCGGTCGAGCAGCATGCGTGCACTCACGGGATCGCCCGCCACGAGTTTGGCGTTGGCCGCAGCGAGGCGTCGTTCGGCACGCAGGCGCTCGTCGAGCGTCAGTTCCGCCGAACGCTCCAGAAATGCAGCGCTACTGGCCCACCCGCCGCGCCTGCCTGCCCGCTCCGCGCAGCGGTCGAGCTAATCAGCGACCAGCTCATCTGGTCCGACGACGGCGGCAGCGAGGTGCCACGCCCTGCGATCGGCGTCTCGGTCTGGGTCACTGACCACCGCAAGGGCCTGATGAGCGCGTCGGCGCTTGGCTCGTGAAGCGCCGTGGTAGACGGCCGATCGCATGAGAGGATAAACGAAGGTCACCGTCGATCCAATTGCGAGCAACCGGCTCGTCTCAGCGGCCGCCACAGCTTGTGGGTCGATTCTGAGCTCGGCAGCCGCCGCCCACAACAGGGCGTCGCCAACCGACGAGGAACCGTCCCGGAGCTTGATCACTCACGAGGCCGAATGCCGTCTCAAGCGCCGTACGCTGCGGAGCCGGCAGCCTCTCTGCGTAATCCAGCATTGGTGCCACCAACTGGTGGAGCCCCGCGAACGCCAGCTCCAGTTCGGATTCGATCCGCTCGCGCTCTCGACACGAACGCCATCGGCCCGGGCAGCCGCGTAGTCCAAGAGCGCGGTCTTCCCGATCCCCGCCTCTCCTCGTAGAATCAGATTGCCGCTGTGCCCCGACCGGACATCTCGAAGCAGGCGGTCGATGGCCGCGCACTCATCGGCCCGGTCGAACCAGCCCGGGTCGCTCCAGGTGACAGCCACAACGGGAGGCTACCGTACCCGATGTTCGCGATCAGCTGGACAGCTCGGCACCGCGACTTCCCGGGTCTTCCCGCGATGACCCACCGCGCTCGAGGCCTCAGATCACTCAGCCAGTAGCTGGTCCCAGAAGCGATCACCGATGCCTGGGCCTCAGGGAATAGCCGCACATTGGAGATCAGGTCCGATACATCGAATGCGGGCACGAACAAGAACTGGCTCTGAAGAACCGCGTGGGCGCCTTGAACATGGACAGGACCAGAACTGATGAATGACGGCTTCCGTCCATCCAGTCGATCCACCTGAGTGCCTCAGAGCCTGAAGAGTCGCCGGATGTTGCGGAGAACCTCCCCGCTGCCAGCAAACGTGCCCGCCAATGCACTGGTTCCCGGAATGTGATAGGTCGCCGTCGGAGACAGCTGGTCGGACGCCGTAACCGGGGTATTGGCTAACTCATCCTGCTCGTCTCCGGATGCCCAGCTCCGCAGCACCACTATGGAGCCGGGCGATCACGGAGTGTGAGAGGCGTCGAGAACGCCCTAGCCGGTGATCACCATCCGGTCGACAACGTCGGTGACCCCAGGCGCCGCCCATGCCGTGTCCACCGCCTTCTGCTCGGCGGTCCACGAGGCGACGGACCCGTCCAGATAGATCGTGTGGCCGGAGCTGGAGACTTCGATCACCGAGTCGTCGAGGATCGCACTACGACGAAAAGCCCTGTTGATGCGATCGGCCACGTCACTCGGGATGGGGTCGGCCATGATCTTGATGTTGTTTGTGACACCGAGTACACCGTCCACCCTTGAGACAGAATGCCGCGCTGCGTCCTTCTGGTAGTGGCGGCGGACTTCGCCCGTGAGGGTGACCCAGCCGTCGGTGACGTCCACGCTGACGCTTCCCTTCGGGACGAACCGATCGGAATCGAGGGAGGCCATGCAATCGGCAGCGACATCCCCGTCGGCGATGGATTCGCCCACGAGGCCGACGAGCAGCTCATTATCGACGCGGCGAACGCCGCCAACACTCCACGTGTCCTCAGAGGCCTGCAAGAGGTCGGAGTAGGTAGGGACAGCCCCCGTCAGAGTGACCTGACCGTCGTGCGCCTTGACGATAATGCGACTGTCATCAAGCCACGCATCCCAGTTTAGCTCTTCTTTGACGTCGCTTTCCAGCAGGTTGTTCGGCTTGTGCATTTCGGACCCTTTCGATTGAATAATGGACCTTCTCGACCATCTTGCGGATCGCGGCGGCCGGCCCACATCACGCGAGTCCGGGATACCCGCTGGCGACGCCGAGTGGGTGACCCCGGCCCCCAGAGCCTTGGATTCCGGAGGCTTATGGGGTCCGGTCCGGTACGGTCCAGTCGCCCGCTGGGACTCCGAGAGGCCTGGGGACGCCCCAGATTCACGTGAATACGGGGTGAATCGAAGGATTGCACTGAGTCATCGTTTCTATCAAGCCATTTCGCGGCATCCCGTGATGCCGGCTGATCGTTCATCGGGGTCGTGATGGAATCGCCCCCTTCGCTCTGGCCGAAAGAGAGGAGAGCGCGGACGGCATGACGCCAGTTGAAGTATTCGTTCACGGCGCTTGGATGACCCCCCGATGCTGGAAGCACTTCCTCGGCCGATTTGAGGCGGCTGGGTTCAGATGCCCGGCCCCTGCTTGGCCCTTCACGCCGGAGTCCCCCACGATGCTCCCCACAAAAGGGCCCGATCCTGCTCTGGGGCGGGTTGGAATCGGCGATCTCGTCGAACGCTACACCGACGCACTCACGTTCTTCGATCAGCCTCCGATCCTCATCTCGGGGTGCCTCGGCCCGAGTGAAGATCGCTCGACCGATGTGGTTCCGGTTCCCAACGATCTGGTCATCACTCGTTCGGCTGATGTCTCGGGGGCCATTCAATGATCCGGAGAAGGGCTCAGCCCGGACCGAGAGCTGACACCGATTCCCGCATCTTGGACGAACTCCACGAATGGGTACTGAGTCTTCCGTGGGTCGTGGAACGCTCCTTCAGCCTCGGTACGCCGGGCGTCCGCGCCTTTGCCGCCGACTGCGGAGTACTGGGCATTCGACGGTTGTGGATGATAACTGGCCTGGAGCTAGGACCATCACGCCGTGAGCGTCGCTCCCATCCTTCCGCTGGACGCGGCGGTGGCCCTCGAGGGGATTGGATGGGGTCGACCACTCACTCTGATGCCGGGTGACAGCGTCCTAATGTCCGTACGTATGGACATCGACAACCCTGCAACCTTGCAGGCAACCATTCTCAGCGCGTATTGCGATGCGATGTCGTAATGGCCGACGTAGGACCGACATCCTTGCTCTGTGGTGGGAATGCCGGGCCTGGGCGAGATGCGTCTCCAGCCCTAGGCCTCGAGACGCCAATCGACGCTAGCGTTGAGCCACCGGTTCGACATGACACATGCCCAAGAATCCCCCAGCCACCGGTCGGCCAAGACCGTTGTGTGGCATATCGTGGCGATCGGAATTAGTGGCGTCGCCATCTATGTCGTGCTCCCGACTCTCACTGAGACCATTTCGGCCTGGCCGCGACTGTCGACGCTGAGCCCTGGCTGGTTGGCTGGGGCGTTTGTCGCCGAAATACTCAGCTTCGCGTGCACCTTTGCCCTCCAACGGATCGTCCTGCGAACCAAGGAATGGTTCGCAGTAGTGACGGCGGGACTAGCCGGAAATGCGGTCACCAATCTGCTGCCCGGTGGCGACGCTGCCGGAGCAAGCCTGCAGTTCGAGATGCTCGCCACCGCCGGGATCGACCCTGACGCTGCAGCCGGCGGGCTCACCGCCTCATCACTACTGAATATCGGGGGCCTGTTGGCGCTTCCGATCTTCACCCTCCCGGTGGTACTGGGCGGCTCGGCCGTCCGCCCTGGGTTGGTCCATACAGCGCTCGTCGGGCTCGTCGCCTTCGTGCTGTACGTGATCCTCGGGATCCTGCTGCTGGCAACCGACAAGCCCCTCGCGTTCATCGGCCGGATCATCGAGCGGGTCTGGAACAGGATCGCCGGGCGGCGGAAGAAGCTCACTGGACTCGAAGCACGTCTGCTCGACCAACGCAACGCCATCCGCACGGCCCTCGGTAAGAAGTGGCGTCAGGCGGTTCTCCTCGTTGGTGGTCGTCTGGGTTTCGATTATCTCTGCCTGCTCTGCGTGCTACGAGCCGTTGGCAGCTCCGCCCGACCTTCTCTGGTTCTCTTGGCCTACGCCACCGCCAATGTCTTGGCGCTGATCCCGATCACCCCAGGCGGACTCGGCATCGTCGAGGCAAGCCTGAGCGGAATGTTGGTCTTGGCCGGCGTACGGCCGCAAAGTGCCATCGTCGCGACGCTTGGCTACCGACTGGCCAACTATTGGCTCCCGCTCCCGGCCGGTGCCATCGCGTTCTTCGCTTTCCGCCGGCGGTTCGGGGCGATCTCCTTCGCGGGACACAAGCCCACGTCCGAGCATCCCGGCCAATGAGCCTCGACTCAACCGTGGGAGCCATCGCAGAGCGCCATCGGTGGCCCAACCGTCGTGGTCCTGCAACTCCGTCACCGCGCGGGGCGACATGCCAATCACGCGCGTACGGGAGGACGCCCCCACGGTCGGGCGCGATCGTGAAGGAGACGGTCCCTGAGCGAAACGGTGGTCGCACGCGTCCGGATGTCCGGTAGGCCATGGTGCTTGTCGTGCACACGGCTCCTCTCAGGGTTTCTCTGTTTCGGTTCTCCGGGCGAGAGGCCATGTGACACACGATCGGCGAGTTGTCCGGGCGCGGGGGCTAGCCTTGCGGGGGATAGCTGCGGGCTGGAGGCGCCCCACGATGACTGAGACACCGAGGACATTGTGTTCGAAGCCATGGAGCTCCCGTCAGACGTCTGATGCGGCGAGATCGGTGCTCAGTTGCCGCAGACCTACCCGGCGGAGTTTCCGATGACGACCGATGACGGGCCCGCCTCAGCGCCCGGGAGTACTCGATCGAGATGGGCCCGCATCCTGCAGTTGGCTGATCTGAAGCAGGTTCCCTTGAGGACGATCTTGGTCACGGTCGCCATCGTCGTCACCGTCTATTTGGCCGGAAATCTCCTTTACCGCCTTCGGGATGTCGTCATGTTGATGTTGGTCGGGGGTTTCATCGCGCTCTTTCTGAATCCCCAAGTGGTGGCCCTACAACGGTGGAAGGTGCCGCGACGCGGAGTCGCAGTCGCCATTGTGGTTCTGTGGGGCGTCTTGCTTTTTGCCGGCTTGGCAGTTGCGTTCGGTTATCCACTTGTGAATGCCATCACTCACTTCGCCAACGCACTGCCGGCGTACGTCTACAAAGCGCAACACGGAAGGGGCTGGATAGGACATCTGGTTCGTCGTTACCACATCGAGAGCTGGGTACAACGGAATTCGCCAAAGTTGGTGACCTTCGCGGAGAGCCTCAGCAAGCCCGCTTTTTCGCTCGGCAAGGGCGCTGTCTCGGTTCTGCTCGCCTTGGCCGCAACGTTTGCCTTTGTGGTGTTGCTTCTTTTGGAGGCACCAAAGATTCGGTCTTTCCTTCTGACCACAATGTCTCCGGAACGAGCGGCGAGGTATAGCCGAATCGGGGACGAGGTCACGCGATCAGTGTCCGGCTACTTTCTGGGGGATCTCTTGACGTCGATTGTGGCCGGCATCGTAGTCTTCATTACGCTGAGCCTCCTTTCCGTTCCCTACGCCCTCCTCTTCGGGCTGTGGGTCGCTCTGGTGGATTTCCTGCCGACGATCGGGGGGGCACTCGCGGGTATCCCGACTGTGCTTTTCGCCCTCGGTCACTCATTCTCAGCCGGACTGATTACCGCCGCCGTCTTCCTCATCTATACGTTTTTTGAGAACCACTTCTTGAACCCGATCGTCATGAGCCGCACGGCCAAGGTCAATCCGTTGCTCGTCCTGGTGGCAGTTCTCGTGGGTGCAGATATCGGAAGCTGGCTTGGCGGGGTCTTGGGCGGCCTTGTTGCTGCCCTCCTTGCCATTCCGATCGCCGGTGCCGTGCAGGTGGTCGTTCGTGAGCTCTGGCGAGCCACTGCGCCGGACAACGGAGCCGGCCCAGCTCAGGCGCCACTCGCCCAGCCGGCCGGAAACTCCGCGCCCGAAGCCTGAATGGGAACCTCGCGACGGGCGCGTGCGGTGCCCACCAGTTCAGCACCCACAAGGAATCGTCAGGCGCTGACGAGCAGGTTCGGAGGAGAGCAGGTTCGGAGGACAGTACCTGGCATCAATCTCGGTGGTGGAGGCTGCTGGGCTGGTTGGTTCTTCCGGGATACGACGGGGTGGAACGGCTTTCGGCCGCAGCCGGACGTCATTATCCACAAGCCAGTAATGCGGCGTCATCACGCGAGCGCGGGATGATTTGAGACGTTGATGAGTAGACGCTGTCGTTGAGGCTCCGATGGCGCCTCGTCCGGCACGCGGGTTGTCGAACAACCGGAAGGATGGTGGACATTCATGGGCGAGCCTGGAACGCGTCTCGAGCAGGCAGGAGCCCGGCTCAACAGAGCTGAAACGGTTCTTGAGGCGGCTGAACGGGTGGTGGCGGCAGCCGAGAAGGCGCAAGCGGCAGCGGAAAGCGCCCGTGCGGCTCTTCGCACGGTAAACGTTATCGTCATCATGGGGGCTGCAGTCGCCGTCGTGATCGGTCTCGTTGTCTCGAGGAAGTGGCGCTGAGGTCGGCCGTCGATTTGCGGGTCTAACATCCAACATCGGGGTGCTGGGGTGGAGTCCGTGGTGCCCATGCTGAATCCGGTGTCCGGTCGTCAGCCGGCTCACGGTGGTGCGTGAGGAGATCTTCGAGCAGTCCACCCCTGAACGATCGGATCGGCGCGAAGCTGGCCCTTGATGGGAGACGGCCACACGGATCAGGCTCAAGAGTGGTCAGCCGATGGCGCACGGTCGGTCGGCCCTCCGGCCCGATCGCGGGTCGCAGCTGCCAGCGCCCTGGCCGTGTCCGCGACAACGCTGGTGCTGCTGGTCTTCTTCACCGCCCGCAACCTTCTCTACGTGTTCACCTCGCTGGTGAGTGGCACACTCGCCATCTCGGCATTGTGGATCGCTGCAACCAACCACAAGTTCCGGTGGTGGGCTGGATCCGCAGCCGTGATCCTCGTCGCCGGATCGGTTGCAAGCCTTGTGGCAGCTGGTCGGGGTCTCGTGGCGGTGGCCATCGCGCTTGTTGGCATGGTGGCCGCGTGGGCGCTCGGGACTTTGGCGCTGCGATGGGAGGTCCGCAAGGTTCTCGCCGAGCGCTGGCAAGAGGTACCGGCCACCCGACATGGCATCCTCCTCATGAACCCAAAGTCGGGGGGCGGCAAGGTGGCTCGGCTGCACCTCGCCGACGAGGCGCGTCGTCGTGGCATCGAGCCGGTGTTGCTCCATCGGGGGGATGACCTTCAGGCCCTCGCTGAAGCCGCCGCCACCCGCGCCGATGCCCTGGGTATGGCCGGCGGTGACGGCTCACAGGCGGTGGTGGCGGCAGCGGCCGCCAGCCGCGGACTGCCTTTTGTGTGCATCCCGGCCGGTACCCGCAATCATTTGGCCCTCGACCTCGGGATCGCCCGTGACGACCCTGTCCGAGCACTCGATGCCTTTGGTCCGGCCCGCGAGACGACTATCGATCTGGCAGAGGTCAACGGTACCGTCTTCGTCAACAACGTCTCGCTTGGCATCTACGCGCGGATCGTGGCGTCGGATCAGTATCGGGACGCCAAGCGCCGAACCGTGGCCGAGCTGCTGCCCACCCTGTTGGGACCAGAGGCGGCACCATCCGGGCTCACCGTTGATGGCCCCGAGGGACCGGTTGTGGATCCCCAGCTCATCCAGGTGTCCAACAATCCATATGCGCTGGCAAGCCTTACCGGGTTCGGCTCGCGCCCCCGTTTGAGCACCGGCGCACTCGGTGTGGCGACCCTCTCCCTCCGACATCCAGCCGATGTCCACCGCCTAGTGGCCCTGGAGGTGGCCGGTCATCCCGAGCGCTACGGGGGATGGCAACAGTGGACTTCCCGAGACCTTGTGGTCAGTGGACCTTCCACACTGGCGGTTGCGGTGGACGGTGAGGCGAACACCTGTACTCCTCCACTTCGTTTCGTGATCCGGCCGAAGGCCTTGCGCGTTCGCATCGCCCCCGGCCAGCCCGGGGCATCGCCGGCCTTACTGCAGGCGCCCGTGGGGGTCTCCACGGCCGCGGGTCTCGCAAGGGTGGTGCGCGGCCGACCGAGCGGGATCGTTGTCCAACACGCGGCCGGCGAATCGTGATCCCCTGAAGCGACAAGAGCGCACAGATTCCCAAGTCGGATCTGGCGATGGTCGAGGTTCTCGAGCCCCGCTCAATGCACTCGAAGTGCGGAATCGGCGCCATCAATGCTCGCGATTCAGCGACTGGAGGCAGCGGGCGCTGGGAGCACCGAGGATTTCGGCCCAATGGCGAGGTTGAGGGGTGCCACCGGATCAATGCCCAGAAGTTCGATTGGCTGCTCGATCGGATGGTGGTCGACAACACCCGATTCCGCGATAGAAGACCAAAGCCCGGGTGAACGGACCTCGTCAGTTGTGCATGGCCGGGACTTGAGCCTGGTTCCCGGCGGGGAACTACGCTTCCGATCAATGCCTTCGGCTGCGCTGCTCGATCGATCCGAAGAGTGTGAGACGCTAGAGAAGCTGCTAGGTGCCGTTCGGGGGGGGATGAGCCGAACGCTTGTCATCCGGGGTGAGCCCGGCATCGGCAAGACCGCCTTGCTTGAACACGTTGCCGCGAGCGCTACCGGCTTCGAGGTCAGAAGGCTCACGGGGGTCGAGTCGGAGATCGAGCTCGGTTTCGCGGCCCTCCACCAGTTGCTGATTCCGTCTCTGCCTGATCTTGGGCGCCTTCCAGAACCGCAGCGTGATGCCCTCGGTTCGGCGTTCGGACTGGTCGCCGGTGGAGCGCCCGATCGCTTCCTGGTTGGCCTCGCCACCCTGACCCTGCTCGCTCATTCTGCTGGAGAAGTCCCGATCCTGTGTGTCATCGACGATGCCCAGTGGCTCGATCAAGAGTCGGCCGAGGTCCTGGCCTTCGTCGCACGTCGACTCCATGCGGACAGAATCGGCTTACTTCTCGCCGTGCGGGAGTCTGACGGTCGACGCGACATTTTCGACAGGCTGCCCGAGTTGTGCCTCAATGGCCTTCCCGAGCCCGACGCCCGGCGACTCCTCGCTTCCGTTGCAGCCGGACCCTTTACGCACCAAGTGGGTGATCGCATTGTCGCTGAAACCGGGGGCAATCCGCTGGCGCTCGTTGAGCTCGGTAGCGAACTGACACCACGGCAGCTCATTGGACGTTCGCTGTTCCCGGAGCCCCTCCCGTTGGGGCGTCGGCTCCAGGAGCGTTTCTTGCGTCAGGTGAGAGGTCTCCCGGTCGAGACCCAGCGTCTGCTGCTGCTCGCTGCCGCCGAACGCCTCGGCGATCCCGATCTCCTCTGGCGGGCAGCGGGCCGCTTGGGCATCGACTATGCCGCCGCCGATCCGGCCGAAGCTGCCCGCTTGCTGGTCTTCCGTCCACAAGTCATCTTCCGCCATCCGCTGATCCGCTCCGCCATCTATCACGGGGCCTCTCCCGCCGAACGCCGCGCCGCTCATCAAGCGCTGGCCGCCGCCATCGACCCTGAGCGAGACCCCGATCGGCGAGCGTGGCATCGTGCCGCCGCCGCCGCCGTCCCGGACGAGGAGGTGGCCGCTGACCTGGCGCGCTCCGCCGAACGGGCGACCAGCAGGGGCGGCTATGCGGCTGCGGCCGCCTTTCTCACACGTGCCGCTGAGTTGACTCCGGATCTGCTGCGACGTGCGGAACGGCTCCTTGCAGCCGCCGAGGCTGAGCTGATCGCCGGGGATACCGGCAGGGCTCGAGAGCTGCTCAAGCAGGCACAACCACGGCTTCGGGATCCTCTCCGTCTCGCCGAGGCCCTGCGATTGGAGGGCGCGATCCAGTTCGCCCTCGGTGAAGGGGACAAAGCCCCCGCCACCCTCTTGGACGCGGCACGAGCCCTAGCATCCATCGATGCGCGGCTGTCGCGGGACACGATGCTCGAGGCGCTGGAGGCAGCCTTCTACGCCAGCCGATCGGCCATGCTCGATGTCGCACTCGCAGCCGATGAGCTGCCACCGGCCCCGGTGTCAAAGCCGAGCGTCGCAGACGTGCTCCTCGAGGGTTTCACGGCCCTGCTCACGACGGGCCACCGGGCGGCTGCCCCACTGTTACGCAAAGGCATCGAGACGCTTGGCTCGGACGAGCTTCCCGCAGATCAGGGCTTGCGGTGGCTCGGACTCGGTTGCTGGGCCGCATGTGAGCTCTTGGACGAGGAAGGATGGCACACGTTGGCCACCCGGTGGGTCCAGCTTTCTCGAGATCAGGGGGCGCTCACGAGATTGCCAATTGCGCTCGATCACCTCGGAGAGTGGGATGTGGTCACCGGACGCTTCGCAGCCGGTGAGGCAGCCAACGCGGAACGATCCGAAATCCTGGTAGCAACCGGCAATCCCGAACTCCTCGGTGCGTCGGCCATCGATATGCTCCTGCCGGCGTGGAAGGGGTCGGAGGACGACACTTGGTCCGTAGCCTCGGCCGTGATATATGAGTCGGGCGCCCGTGGCCTGGGGGTAGGGGTCGCCTATGCGCATTGGGTGCTCGCCGTGTTCGAACTTGGAGTCGGAGACTACGAGGCGGCGCGGACCCACGCCCTCATGGCCTACGAGGGGAACTTTCTCCATATCGGCGCGTTCATCCTGCCCGACTTAATCGAGTCAGCAACACGGAGCAATCACCGCGACGTGGCCGATGCCGCCCTCGACCGGCTCCAAGAGCGAGCCCTCGCCGATGGAACCGAGCTGGCGAAGGGGTTCTTGGCTCGCTCACGGGCGATGGTGGCCGGTGACGGCGAAGCAGACGCCCTCTACCAGGAGGCGATCGCGTGCCTCCAACGCACCCAAGCCGGCCTCGACCTAGCTCGAGCGCACCTTCTGTATGGAGAATGGTTGCGTCGTCAACGCCACCGCCTGGATGCCCGTGAGCAGCTTCGCATCGCTCATCAGATGTTTCTGTCGATGAGGGCTGAAGGTTTCGCCGAGCGGGCTCGTCACGAGCTGCTTGCCACGGGTGAGAAGGTGCGGAGGCGGGGGACTGACACCCAACATGAACTCACTCCTCAGGAGGCCCAAATCGCGCAGCTGGTGAGTCAGGGCGCCACGAATTCCGCGATTGCGGCACAGCTCTTCATCAGTTCCAACACCGTCGATTACCATTTGCGGAAGGTCTATCGAAAACTGGGAGTCTCAACCCGCACTCAGCTCGCCCGCCTCCTTTTTGAAGAGCCGTCACCTCTCAGCGCCCAGTGACCCCCACCCGCTGATTCAAAAGCCAACCCGTTCTGTTTGTCAGCGATTCCTCCAAAGTAGGCGGCCTCGTCGATCTGCGCCCGGCCTGGCCGCGGTTCAACTCCTTGCTCCGGACCAGGACTTTGGCGCCAGACGGATATGTGAGCGGCAAATCGGTGCCTACGTGTTTCGTCGTCCTCCGGGTACGAATGCGCACCGGGACCGGGCGTATGCGGTTCGAGCCACCACTCCGAAATGGAGTACAGGCCGGCGCTCTCTGCACCGTCCGTCTTTAAGACGGCGGCCAGGCACCCCATCGGGTAGGCGCGGCCTTCGCCGGCGGCGAGAACGATCCACTTGCGGCGCATGGGCGATGTCGGCTCTGCCACAGGTACCTCCGCACGGTGTCTGTTTCCCTGCGACCGAGCTGGGCTTCGGCTTCGTCCGACTGCTCGTGGCTCAATGCAAACCCCAACACGCCCCTGCTGCGATCAACCCGTTGAAATCCGAAGAGCCTCACAACGACGATCCCCACGAGAGTGCCCGCGACGCACGCAAATTCCCCAAGCTCCCAGCGGTATGAGAGAGTCCGGCAGCGCACATAGCAGCGCTCTCCTGAGGATCAGCATGGTTGCAGCAACCGTGCCCGAATCGATTTGGGCGGGACGAGGTACCGACTCGGGTCGATGTTCGGTGCGACGTGTGGTTGGCGGCTGCGGCACACCCGAACAGAGCTCGTGATCAGGCCAACTTACGAGAGACACGATGACGGACCCGATTGATAAGGACTCGACGAAGACGGCGGTCCAATTCTCTCGGCGCGGCTCCTTTGGCATCGATGCCCCGTATCTGTTGGCTGTCCCCGCTCTCCTTGTCGTGTGGGGGATAGTCCAAGCAGTCCTGAGCGGCTCTCCGTGGCCGCTCGCCGGGGCCGCCCTGTGCTCATCTGCGGTGGTTCGGCGCCTACGCATCACTGCGTTGCAAGTTCATCGTGTGGGCTCATCTACTCGATGGGCCCGGGCTCACGGGTGAGCAGGACGTCCTTGATTTGGGCTGTGGACGAGGGGCGGTCCTGCTGCTCGCTGCGGGTCATCTGACGACCGGTCGAGCGATGGGCGTCGACCCGTGGCGCAAGGGTGGACCAATCGGGCAACGACATCGAGATCACGCGCAAGAATGCAGTCGCCGAGGGAGTTGGCGATCGCGTCGAACTACGAACAGCAGATATGACTGACGTACCCATTGAGAGCGGTTCCGTCGACGTCGTCACCTCCAACTTGTCGATCCACAATGTCAAGACCGCCGTCCGCCGTGATCGGGTGATCGATGAGGCAGCACGAGTGCTGCGCCCCGGCGGCCGGATGCTGATTGCCGATCTGGGGTCGACGAAGCAGTACCGCCGACGCCTCGTCGCACTTGGAATGATCGATGTGGAACGTCGTGGATTGGGATGGCGGATGGGGTGGAGTGGACCGTGGCTCGCCACCCATCTCGTGACGGCGACGGTGCCGCCACCGGAGCAGTCGCAACCCCCTGAGTGAGTATCCACTGAGGCCTGTTCGTTTAGGGGTCCTGGGTGTCCCCGACTCGATACTTGGCGACGTACTTCATGTCCGGACGAGTCTGGGCCGCCTTCCGCGCCCTAGTGGGCGTTATGCCGTGCGCCTTTCGGACCCTGCAAAGCCTGGGTGGGAGGTCTCGCCGACCGATCGGGGAATCGTTCATCGGTTCTACAAGGCATTGAGGTATCACGCCTTGTATACTGGTCGTATGGCGAATCTTGGTGAATCGAAGGTGTCGTCGAGGGGGCAGATGAGTCTGCCTGCCGCGACCCGGCACCGCTGGCATCTTGACGAAGGTGGTGTTGTTGGCCACATCGACCTCGGCGACATGGTCATCCTGTTTCCCGGGGGGATTAAACGGCTCCGGGCCGAGATGCTCTCGAGCATCACTGAGGAGACCTGGGACGAGGCAGCCAAGGGATTCGGCGATCCCGACCTGGCCAACGTGTGAGTGACGTTCTCGTCGATGATCGACTTCTCGGGGCGCTTCTCCGACATGAGCGCGTCCGTGGACTTCGATCGCGAGCCAAATTCCACACCACCGGCTACTGGTACTTCAGGCTTTGCAGTGCGTATTTCGCGAGCGATGCCGCCGGCGTCCTGTCCCGCCCGTTTCGAGGGCTCCCTGAGGACCGTAGAGCTCAGGCCGAAGCACAGCTCCTGGAACTCCCCGATTCGATCGGGCTGCTCAGCCTTCGGACACTTGCGCCGACGATGGGCAATCTTCGGCGGAGCCACCCGACACTGAACGTGCTGGCGCTCGAAGCGCTTGCTGCTGCGGCGACCCTCGAGGCCGATGTGTTTGCAAGCGCGCATTCACCCCAACTAGAGGCGGCGCTCTCCAAAGAAGGGCGGCGCTACACGATTCTCGTTTCCCAATAGGGCAGGTCAAAACGCCCTACTTCCGAGAACAGGTTATCGCCTTATCGCCCCCACAAGGCAGTTCGAGGACCGAGCCACCCGTACTCGGCATCTCCCGAAACACCACTTGACCTGGTGGGCCGCCCGGGTCTCGATCCCGGCACCTTGGGATTAAAAGTCCCCTGCTCTTCCCGATGAGCTAGCGGCCCTACTGGACTTTTACCTTACCCCACCGGCCGTTGGACTACATTTGGACTACAACTCCAGGCTAACATCGCCGTATGGCACGCGGCGCGGGGAGCATGACCGAACGCCCGGTGGGGTCAGGCAACTGGCGCCTGCGAGCATACGCCGGTCGTAATCCGCTCACGGACAGTCCGATCCAGGTCACCCGCACCTTCCGGGGGACCGAGCCCGCGGCCCGCAAGGCGTTGGCCAAGTTGGTCACCGAGGTCGAGTCCGGGCAATTTGACCGCACTCGGGTCACGGTGGGCGAACTGCTCGACCGTTGGCTTGAGCACATTGAGGCCAACGGCAAGGCGAGGCCGACCACAATGCAGGGATATCGGAGCAGGATCGAGCATCGCATCCGGCCGGCTTTGGGAAAGGTGAAACTCACCAAACTCGATCCGGCAACGCTCGATGCCTGGTACCGGCGGTGGCTGGGTGAAGGGCTCTCCGCTTCCACCGTGCACGGGCACCATGCGATTCTCTCAGCCGCCTGCCGGCAAGCGGTGAAGTGGGGATGGATTGAACGAGCACCCACGGACAGAGCCAGCGCTCCGACGCCGCGCCCCGCCAAGATGCGAGTTCCGACACCAACGCAGTTGACAGCACTGGTGAATGCAGCAGAAAGACGCGACCCTGTGCTGGCGGCTGCTATTGCTTTGGCAGCCCTGACCGGGGGGCGCCGCGGCGAGTTGGTCGCGCTTCGGTGGTCTGACGTGGACCTCGCGGTTGGAACCGTGCGCATCGCCCGCTCGATCAGCGTGGTGGCCGGGGAGCGGATCGAGGGTCCGACCAAGACGCATCAGGTCCGCCAGATCGCACTCGACGAGGTAGCCGTGGAGATGCTGCGGCGACACTGGGCATTCGTCAGGGACCGCTCTGAATTGGTTGAGAGCCCACTGGTAGAGGACCCCTTCGTGCTGAGCTATCAGGCGCACTCGGGCACTCCTGTGGGTGGCGATACCCTCAGCCACAACTTCACAGCGCTGTGCGCAGCCGTCGAGAGGGCAGAAGCAACGGCGAAAGGCGGCAAGTTGCCAGCCAGCGAGCGGTATGGCTACCACTTCCACGAACTGCGGCACTTCAGCGTAACCACTATGCTCGCCGCCGGAGTTGATGTCAGGACGGTGTCGGAGCGTCACGGTCACGCCACCGCGACGCAGACGCTCAACCGGTACGCCCATGCCCTCCCGGAGCGGGATCGAGCAGCCGCCGCTGTGCTCGGAAGAGTGCTCACTCCGAGATAGCCCGCGGCTATCGGCCAGACGACCGCAAGGTCGGCCAGTCGGGTTCCGCCACGAGTCCCTGCAGTTCCTGCAGGTCTTCCTCGTCGGGCAGTTCGTCCGGAGACGCCCCGACGGGGGGTCTGAATATGAACACGTCCCTACCCATCACGCCACCGTAGAGATTCTGAACAGTCCATGCTTGTGATCGGCCATCGGGTGGGCATTCCCAGTGGACCGCCAGGTAGGTAGGTAGGTAGGTAGGTAGCGACTCCCACTGTTAGGGGACAGGGTAGCGGCCCTTTTGGTCTGCAAGGCGGGATCCATGTTCCCGTTGGCAACGTCTGACTTGACCACGGGCTACGGTCAGCGGTCGATTCTGGCCATGTAGAACTCCTCGTGCCGGTCGCCGACGGCAGGTGTCAGATTGTTCAGCCGGTCGATCTGTTCCACGCTAAGCAGGAGCCGGTCAGCGGCGGTGTTTTCCTCAACACGCGCTACCCGGCGAGTACCCGGGATGGGGGCGATGTCCTCGCCCTGGGCGAGAAGCCAAGCAAGTGCGATCTGTGGCGGGGTGGCGTCGGCCTCGGTGGCAACGGCCTCGACCTCGTCCACAATACGCAGGTTGCGCTGGAAGTTCTCACCTACGAAGCGGGGGTTCGACTTGCGCCAGTCATCGTCCGAGATATCTTCAACCGAGCGAATCTGACCGGTGAGAAATCCATGACCCAAGGGCGAATAAGGGACGAAGCCGATGCCCAACTCGCGTACTAGAGGTAGCAGTTCGACCTCTGGGTCCCGAGTCCACAGGGAGTATTCCGTCTGCAACGCAGCGACCGGGTGCACGGCATGGGCACGGCGGATCGTACCGGTGCTGGCCTCGGATAGGCCGATGAATCGAACCTTGCCCTCAGTGACCAACTCGGCCAGGGCGCCCACGGTCTCTTCGAGGGAGTCCTGGGATCCACCCGGTGCTGGTAGTAGAGGTCGATGTAGTCAGTCCCCAAACGCTGTAGGGATCCCTCGATCGCCGTGCGGATACTCGCGGGACTGCTGTCAAGGTCGCCAGGATCACGGCCGGTGTGAGAGATGAGGCCGAACTTCGTCGCCACCACCACCTCAGCACGACGGCCTTTGATCGCCCGGCCGACCAACTCCTCGCTGTGAAACGGGCCATAGACCTCGGCAGTGTCGATGTGGGTCACGCCCAGTCCCAGCGCACGGTGGATAGTGCGGATCGACTCATCGTCGTCCAGGCCACCACCTGAGGTATAAACGCCCGCCATGGTCATCGCGCCCAGACCAATGCGAGAGACGTTCAGTCCCCCTAGAAAGATGTGCTTCATCAGATAGCTCCGAACTCGTGGTTGGTGTGGTGAATCCATCTAACAGGGTCCTGTATCGATGCGGAAGTCCGAAAGGTGTACTGGCAGGGCACCCCAGCTCGGGAACGCCAACTGTCGTAGTCGCCTTCGTATCGGACTGAATCTGCTCTGCAGAGACTGAGGTCATTCCGTAGAGCCATCTTGGCACCTTATCCACACGCCCGGATGTGGGGATCAGCCACGGTCGATAACCGACCCGGTCCCGGCGGTCTGGGATGCCCCCTCAGCCCGTCGGCACCGCCCCCACCACGTTGTTGACGTGGACCCCCACCCCAGGCAGTGATCCCTGGCTGGTGGCGTCCCCGAAGGCGAAGACCCCGCCGTCAGAACCGATGAGCCAGTAGCCCCCGCCGTCGGGGGTGGGCACGATGCTCACGATGTTGGTCACGCTGACGCCCAGGCCGGGCAGGGACCCGAAGCTGTGGGCGTCCCCGAAGGCGTAGACCGCCCCGTTGGCCCCGACCACGTAATAGCCCTGGCCGTCGGGGGTCGACGCGATCCCGGTGACGTTGTTCACCGAGACCCCGATGCTCGGTAGCGACCCGAAGAAGGGGGCGTTGCCGAAGGTGAACACCCCGCCGTCCTTGCCGACCAGGAAGTAGCCACCTCCCCCGGGGGTAGCCACAATCCCGACGATGTCGTTCACATGGACGTTCATCGAGGGTAAAGAGCCGTAGAAGCCGGCACTCTGGCCGACGGGGAACACGAAGACCCCCCCATCGGAGCCGACCAGGTCATAGCCGCTGTAGCTGTTGGTGGGCACGGTGCCCACGATGTCTGAGACGCTCACCCCGAGGCCCGGGAGTGACCCGAAGAAGCCGCTGGACTGGCCGACCGGGAACACGAAGACCCCGCCGTCGGAACCCACCAGGTTGTAGCCGGTGAAATTGTTTGTGGGCACGATGTCCACCACGTCATTGACCCTGACTCCCAGCCCGGGGAGGGACCCGAAGAAGCCCGAGGCCTGGCCAACGGGGAAGACGAAGACCCCGCCGTCGGACCCGGCCAGGTCGTAGCCGGAAGCTTGGACGGTGATCGTCTGGGTGACCGTGGCCGAAGGCCCCCCGTTGTTCGATACCGTCTGGCCGGTGAAGACCTGGGTGACCGAGGTCCCCTGGGAGTTGGTCACCGTCAGGGTGGCCGAGTAAGAGCCTGAGGCCGCGTAGGTGTGGCTGATCGTCGGGCCTGTGGTGGTGGTCGTCGTCCCGTCCCCGAAGTTCCAGGCGTAGGAGGCGATGGTGCCGACTGGCGACGTCGAGGCCGAGGCGTTGAACGTCGTCGGCGTGCCGGCTACCCCCGGGTTGGCGCTGAAGGCCGCTGTCGGAGCCTGGTCGGGGGTGATGGCGACGCCGTCGGGGTTGCTCCCCACGGTGATGGCGCTGCCGGCCGTGTTGGTGGCGGTAGCGATCGGGGTGACTCTGCCAGAGGCGACGGTGTCGGCTACGTACACGGTCTTGCCGTCGGGGGTGATGGCAACGTCATTGGGGTTATTCCCCGCCGAAATGGGGGACCCGACCCCATTGGTGGCTGTGTTGATCGGAGTCACTGTGCCGGAGTTGAAGTTGCTCACGTAGGCCGTCTTGCCGTCGGGGGTGATGGCGACGTCAACCGGGGTCGTCCCGACGGAGATTGGAGAGCCGGCGGTGTTGGTGGCGATGTCGATAGGTGTCACATTGTTCGAGCCGCTATTGGCCACATAGGCCGTCTTGCCGTCGGGGGTGATGGCGATGCCCTCGGGAAGACTCCCGACGGGGATGGGTGTGCCCAGCGTCCTAGTGACGAGGTTGACGGGGTTCACGTGGTCGTTCCCGTTGTCGGTCACGTAGGCAGTCACGCCATTGGGGGTGATAGCAATATCGTAGGGACCGTCGAAGCCCGAGATTGGGGACCCTGGCGCGTTGCTAGCGGTGCTGATCGGGGTCACGGTACCGTCGTTGTTGTTGGCCACAAGGGCCGTCTTCCCGTCGGGGGTGATGGCGACGCCGAGGGGCAAAGTCCCCACGGTGATTGGAGAGCCAGCGGTGTTGGTAGCGGTGGCGATCGGGGTCACGGTGTTGGCGTTGACATTCACCACATAGGCGGTCTTGCCGTCTGGGGTGATGGCGAGGCCGAACGGGCCACTTCCTACGGTGATTGGAGAGCCAGCGGTATTGGTGGCGGTGGCGATTGGGGTCACGGTATTGGAGCCGCTGTTGGATACGTACACGGTCGGCGGTCCCGAGATCGCTTGAGCAGGCAGCTCGGCCACGAGGGTAACGCCACACATCACCAAGAGGGTGCTGATCAACAGGGAACTCAAGTGATGATGCGACCAGTTTGCGATCCCCCGTGCTCCACTCGCGCCCATCGCCAACCCCCTGCCCATATAGCCTGCCGAACGATAGCAGCGGTCCTTATGGTTGATCGCGATCGGATGACTGCTTCCCAGAACCACGACTGCAATGTCTTGCTCGGGGGAGGAGCTGGATCAGTTGTCCCAACCCGCTCGTCGGCAGGTGCGCACTAGCTCCGCTATGAGAGGGTCGGGATCGGTCGCCATGCCACTACGCCTACTTCGTCATCTTGGTGCCGGGCCGGTGCTTTCGGAGCCGCTACGGGATCGTCCTCATCACTGTACTGGGATGCATTTCAATACGAACGCGCTCGGCAGTCCCCGCCTCGACCCGGCAGGGAGGCGGCGACGTCGGCCTAGACGAAGCGTGCGCCGGGCAGCCCATATGGAGCTTCAGCCCGAAGGACGCTGTGTTGATCCTCGGGCCGCGGTCTCGATTGCAGCGATGTTGATCTTTGTCATGGTCATCATCGCGTCCATCGCCCGCTTTGCAGCGGCCTCGTCCTGGCTATTCATCGCCTCCAGCAGGGCTCGAGGCGTGATCTGCCAGGAGAAGCCCCACCGGTCTTTGCACCAGCCACACGCGCTCTCCGTTCCGCCGTGTTCGACGAGCGCATTCCAATACCGGTCGGTCTCGGCCTGGTCGTCGGTCAGCACCATGAAGCTGACGGCCTCGTTCGGGACGAAATTCGGCCCACCGTTAAGTCCCACGAATGGTCGGCCGAGCACGGTGAATTCGACCGTAAGCTCGTTCCCGGCCGATCCGTCGGGGTAGTCTGACGGAGCGAGGTGGATCGCGTCAACGTGGCTGTTTGGAAAGGTCGTCGCGAAGAATTCGGCTGCCTCACGGGCCTCACCGTGATCGAACCACAAGCACGTTCTCAGTTTGTCGGACATTCAAAACCTCACTTCTCTCTCGGCTGCCGTGAACGTCTTCTCGGACTGCCCGTTACGTCTTGTTCATTCTCCGTAACGCCGTGGCCACTCCGTGACCACGGTATTGTCGCTCGTAGCTTTAGCGTCGCAGGTGCTCGGGGGCAGCCCTCATCCGGCCTGGCCCACCTTTCCTTTCCTTCCCGAGTTACCCACCGCTCGAAGACCCTCTTTCGAACACGAATGCAAGCAAGGTCAGCCTCGCCGTACGCTGATCGCCGTGGGACCAGAGGCTGGGCAACACCGGGGGTTGAGCGAAGTGAGGCCGTCACGGCATTTTGGGGTGGGGGAGATTCGATCAGCCGCACCAAGACGCGGACGCAGTTCGAGAGCGGTTCGGTCCCAACGAAGCCAAGTACCTTCTTGAATTTGTGATCAACATTGTGGTTGAGGCCGACACGCTCCACGAAGAGTTTCCTGATGTCCCTGTTGTCCCTTCCGAATCGCTGTTGAGAGAAGTGATGGAATCACGCCATCCGGAACTCAGTAGTAAGGCGATCTCGGCGATCTGTTGGTACTACTCCTACAACTGGAGGTAATCGCTCAACATGAGATCCATTGGGTGGTGAATCGCAACATGTATCGGGAATACTCGCCGTACCGATTCGAGGTTTGATCTGCATCAATCATCTGGCCGGCGCCGACGTTCCCGACCGCCGGTTCGGTGAGGCACTCGGCTCTCAGGCTGCCGGAGCCGCCCGGGCAGCGGTGCGCTTCTGGATCAACGCTCCTAATCCAAGCACCGTAATCCCGATTCCCAGGCCGAGGAAGGTGAACAGCACTCGGCGACCCTCCGCCGAGAGGTTTGTCGGGTGAGTGACATCATCTGCGATCAGGACGAGCGCAGCCATAGCCGCACAGTAGAAGGCATAGGTCGCAGCACGAAATGAGGCGGCAAACGCTCCCAGGGCGACGACGATCACTTGCAGGACGTGCTTGTTGTCAATCGTCAAAAGGAAGAGCGTTGCCAACAGGGCGCCGATCACTGCGCCAGCAATGCGCTGCTCGGCGGCAAGGGTCGCTTGATTGAGGCTGGACTTCATGGCCACCAACGTGGCGATGGGCATCCAGTCGGCGTTGGGAAGATGCAACCCGAAGGCGATTGCCACCGAAAGGCTGATGGCGAGGGCCTGGATCACGGAGAACAAGATCACCGGTCGGCTCAGCTTCGTTGAGGTCATGTCGGTTGAAACCTCAGGGAAGTTGGGGTCCTGGGACTTACGTCCCCGCAGGATCCACACCACGGCGGTCAGGGCGATCCACAGGGCAGCACCGACCAGCCAGGCCAAGGCCTGTTCCCACCATCCCGATGTTGCCGCAGTGAGGTGCCGACCGGCGGGCTCGGAGATGGCGACCAGGAACCAGGAGTCGAGCATGAGCCCCGCCGTGAACCCATGTGGTCCGAACTTGAGGGAAAGACCGGCGGCCAGGGTTACAACAAAAGCGGCCAGGACGACGATTCCCCAGGGGCCTCCGCCGATGGCGAATCCCAGGGCGGTGAGTGCTCCACCGATCACGCCGACCGCCGCCATTGAACGGAAGCGGCGCCGGTATGACCCGCCTGGGTCGCTCAAGGCACAGCAACATGGCAAAAACGAGGCTCAGCCAATACTTTTCCAGGCCGATGGCGGACATCACGGCCAGGGGAATCAACATGGCGACGATGACCATTAGGCCGCGAGTCGGCTTGATGCCCCGGCGGTTGACACTGAATATCGCCGCCAGATTCATCCGTTCCCACCTGCGTCCGATGCCCAGATCAGATGGCTCCTTATGGGAGCTGGTCGAACTTGCAGGTAACTCCTGCGGGGCGCGTAGATCGTAGCGCTTCGACCCGGTCGATACCCGTGGGTAGCTTTGGTCACGGCGTCCCGGCAGATGTCGGGATTCTTATTCCCCGAGAGGCACCCCAAGCCATGGCACTCGTCGAGCACACCGCCGAAGACCGTCCGTTCGACAGCCTGCCTCGTTCTCGACGGAGACGGGTGGTTGCGGTTGCCGCACTTCGCACGGCGGCAACCGTGGCTCTGGTCGTGGCCATCTACTTCCTCGTGCCCATGGATCGAAGCCTTGACCCTGGCACGGTCATCGGATTGGTCCTCGGCATCCTGGCGTTCTTTGCAATCGTCGGGTGGCAGGTGTGGAAGATCACCCGCTCTGACTACCCAACCGTCCGTGCAGTTGAGGCGCTAGCCCTCGTTATCCCGCTCTACGTCCTACTGTTCGCCACCGTCTACTACCTAATGAATCACGCCAACGGGGCCACCTTCGGAAGTCCCCTCAGCCGAGTCGATGCCATGTACTTCTCCGCGACAGTTTTCACGACCGTTGGATTCGGCGACATCACGGCCAAGACCGAGGCCGCCCGGGTCATTGTCACGATCCAGATGATGTTGGACCTGGTGATCATCGGACTCGTTGTCCGCCTGATAATCAATGCCATCAAGGTCGGTCAACGGCGCCATGATCCGCCGAACTAACGATTCCAAAGTTTAAGAGCGGGTATCACCTACCGCCGGTTCGGTGGGGCGGTTCCGCACTGCTGTAGCAACCAATGGACAGGCATAGCATGGTCTCGATGGCGGGACGCCAGCCCGCAGCGAGCTTTGGCAAGCGAATAGAGGCCTTCGCCCTCACCCCGCTCCTTTTCGTTGCCACGCTGGGAATCGGCTGGCTGGTTTGGAGCGTCTTCGAATGGCGCAACGGTCGGACGCCGAGCTATCGACTCCTAGGGTTGCGGGTCGTCCGACTGTCGGATGAACGACCAATAGGACTGGGGAAATCCCTTGAACGCGGCAGCATCTGTTGCCTATTGGTCCTACCGACGATCGCGATCTGCTGCGTCATCGGCATCTCCTTTCTGTTGGGTGCCTCACCCCCAGACGGCCTTCTCCGTGATCCTCGCACTTCGCCCTGGGATCACCTCACAGCAACGAAGGTCACCAATGAACACACTCGGCCTTGGGCAAATGGCGATTTTGGCCATGGGGTTTTGGAACCCATCGATCTGGCAGGCGACACACGGGCATCGGGCACGCACACAACGGACAAGCCCACTAACACTTAGAGACAACGGCTGCCGTTCCACTACCAGGCTGTCGTTCCATCACGAACCACTCGAAGTGCCGGCATCTGGGTGCCCCCGATCGCCGGGTCGGTGTCGCACAATTGGCCTCTGTGGCGGCGCGTTCTGGGATGCCCCGCCGGGGCTTGACTTTCAACATAGCTCTGTGGCTAAATAGCAACTATGGCAGATGACCAATCCGGAGTGTTCCGAGCCCTGGCGGACCCCACCCGTCGCCAGATCCTCCAGAACCTTCGGGGTGGGGAGCTCGCCGCCGGGGACATTGCCTCCCGGTTCCCGATCAGCGGACCTTCGATATCCCGACATCTCACCGTCCTGAAAGCGGCCGGCCTGGTCGAAGAGCGCCGAGAGGCCAACAGGATCTACTACTCGCTCGTCGAGGAGCGCCTTGCGGTGTCGGTGGGCAATTTCCTCTCAGTGGTGTGCCCCGAGCAGGTCGTCATCCGTCACAAGCGCAAGAAGACCCCGCGGGCAAGGAGCGTCCAGTGAGCGGGGTTCCGACAATGGTGGGCACGATCGAGCGGAGACTGCTGATCAACTACCGAGTGGATCCCGAGGTCCTCCAGCGCCTCCTGCCCCCGCCCTTCCGTCCCCAAGAGGTGGCCGGGATGGGGATGGCCGGGATCTGCTTGATCCGTCTCGGGCACCTGCGACCGGCGGGCCTGCCTTCAACCATGGGGCTCCGGACCGAGAACGCCGCCCATCGGGTGGCCGTCGAATGGGATTGTCCAGAGGGTCCCTGCCGCGGCGTCTACATCCCGCGCCGAGACACGTCCTCCCGGCTCACCGTGCTCCTCGGAGGCCGTCTATTCCCCGGTGAGCACCATCGGGCCCAGTTCCGGGTCCACGAGGGCTCAGGTCGATATGAGGTGGCCCTCAAGAGCCTCGACGGGTCGGCCCACGTAGCCGTCACGGCAAGAACCGTGCCCAGCCTGGCATCGGGATCTTGCTTCGCTTCCCTTGAGGAGGCTTCGACCTTCTTCGAAGGGGCACCGCTCGGCTATTCGGCGACCCATCGGCCCGGCCGCTATGAGGGTCTCGAGCTGGGGTGCGCCGAGTGGCGCGTGGAGCCGCTCGTCGTTGAGCACGCAGAATCGAGCTACTTCGAGGATCAAGCGCTCTTCCCCGCCGGCGCTGTTGAACTCGATTCGGCCCTCCTCATGCGTGACATTCCGGCCAGCTGGCAAGCACGAGATCCGATCGCGAACGTATCGAGCGTCGAACAGGTAGCACCATGCGGATAGCGATCACCGGGGGCACGGGGTTCGTCGGAGGCCATCTCGCTAAAGCTCTTTCGGCGGCTGGCCACGAGGTGGTCGTGCTTGCCCGCGGGGTCGACCGGCGCCCTTGGGCACAACATGTACTCGAGTTGCCCGGCGTGACCTTCGAACAGACCGGAACCGACGACGAGCTTGGGCTCGTCAGGGCGTTTGAGGGCTGCGATGCAGTCGCTCACTGCGCTGGGATTGACCGTGAGATCGGTTCACAGGCCTACGAGGCGGTGCACGTCCAGGGCACCGCCAATGTGGTCGGCGCCGCCCAAGAGGCTGGTGTTCCCCGATTGGCACTACTGAGCTTCCTGCGAGCCCGTCCTGATTGCGGATCTGGTTATCACGAGTCGAAGTGGGCCGCAGAAGAAGTCGTCCGTTCCTCAACCTGCGAATGGACCGTCTTGAAGCCAGGGATGATATTCGGTCGGGGCGACCACATGCTCGATCACTTGAGCCATGCCCTGTACACGTTTCCCGTCCTCCTCGGCATCGGACAGCGTCGAGTTCGACCGCTGGCAGTCGGGGACGTCGTGAAGATCCTCGTGGCTTCCCTGGTCGAAGGGCGGCTTCCCAATAAGACGGTGGGTCTCGTCGGACCAACCGAGATCGGGTTCGATAACGCTGCTCGCAGAGTGGCACAGGTGCTCAATAGGAAGCGGCCCTTCATCCGAATGCCAATCGCATTCCATTATCTCATGGCGTGGATGGCCGAGCGACTGATGACTGTGCCGCTCATCTCGCTTGCCCAGGTGCGGATCCTCCAAGAAGAGGTCATCGAAGCATCGAATGCACCGGATCGCTTGCCCAATGACCTGACGCCGGCGACGCAGTTCAATCAGACCGCCATCCGCTCCGGGCTCCCAGAGCCCGGACGCTTCGGGCTCGATGACTTGCGATGGTTTTCCGGGCGACGCCAGAAGTGTCCGCTCACCGGTCGGAGTATCGATCATGGTTCGCTGGTGTCCACCAACTTGGGCGACGGAAATGCCCGCCGATAACGTCGCGGACGTGTCCGACGCGGCCCTGGGTGCCGTCCTCGTCTTCGACGGGGACTGCGGCTTCTGTACTTCAGCCGCCTCATGGGCCGAGAGACGGTTCCGCCATGGCGAGCGTGCCGAGCCATGGCAGCTGCTCGGCGCTCGGGGCCTCGAGGAACTCGGCCTCAGCCTGAAAGACGTGGAGGAGGCGGCGTGGTGGGTCGACACCGATGGCAAGCGGGAACGAGGGCACCGCGCGGCTGGGAGAGCAATGCAGGCAGGAGGGGGATGGCGCCGGATCGTGGGCTGGTTCTTTCTCACCCCGCCGACGAGCTGGCTCGCCGCCGGTGTGTACCGGCTGGTCGTGCGGTGGCGATACCGGTTACCCGGTGGGACACCCGCCTGCCGAATCGACAGTAAAGCCTCGAAGGCCACTCGATAATCTCCTGCTAGCCCCCAGCCCTCTCGGCAACGTACCTTTCGAGCGCATCGAGGTATCGATGAGTCATTCGGACCTGCACCCTCCGTGTGACCGGTCCGCCCAATCGGGTCACCAGGTGCCCGGGCCTCGAAAAGGCGGTGATGCGGAACAGGGTGGAGTCACCGTCTTTCTCGACCACGAACGCCTCCTCGCCGGATTCTGGGTGCCCGGGAAGGGTTCCGTAGGCCAGTCCAAATCGATCTGGCTCGTCAATGACGTAGACGATCCGACAAGGTGCAATGACCTGGACCGAACCCAGTCCAAGTTGCACGGGGACGGTTTCGTCCACAGCAAACTGTGAGCCGTGGAAAACCTTGGCACCTGCACCCACATGGGCCTGCCATTGGCGTAGCCCCTCCTTGGCCCGTTCGAAGGCGAGAGCACTGCCAATCCTCCGGTCGTGGCGGTCGTGGCGATAGCACGAATGTCAGTACCATCAGAGCCACCCACCAGTGTAGCGTATGCAGGAAAGGGAGAACCTATGATGCCTATGCTGGAATTTGGAAAGTATGACATTAGTAAACCCTCCAAGAAATAATGCCATCTGCTGTAGATTC
>Ga0209040_10000678_pt1 | contig 26298 bp, 23 predicted proteins | sample BogFormECP12_OM3_FD_188240 | JGI IMG/M metagenome (GOLD analysis project Ga0209040, IMG submission 188240) | Bog forest soil microbial communities from Calvert Island, British Columbia, Canada - ECP12_OM3 (SPAdes) (version 2) | ecosystem: Environmental > Aquatic > Freshwater > Wetlands > Bog ... | reverse complement strand
CCCGACGCATCGACAACGCTACGACCATCGCGGCGATGGATAAGGCCGCAACATTTGGAAAAGTCGAGCGGCTAGCGCAGGGACCGAATCCCCTCGGATTGCACTGCGAATCAGCGCCGAGTGCTGCGTCAATCCTGTGTCAGGATCAATGCCCTGGGCCTCCTCACTATAGGACGAGTGTTGGATGCAGATACCACGCTATCAATACACGAAGGCCAGTCAGCCGTTGCGCAGGTTCGCTGGGGCACAATAATTACACGCTGAAAAAGGTTTGGCTACAGAGGAATCACTGCGCCAGGCGGAGAAGAATTCGGGAGGCGATCGTCTGGAACACTTGCTGTAGCTGGGTGGTGCATTGCGACGAGGGGCAATTGGTCGCAAATACCGCCATTCCCACTGGCTGGGTTGGATCATAGGTCGTACTACTGGGATCGTTGGCAATCTGCTTCAGAAAAGCCTGGTCAACGCTGGATCCTAAGCCGATCGCATAAACGTACATGCCGGGATTTTCGGTGCGCATCGCGTTTGCAGTCTGCAGGGCGCGATAATCTGCATCGGCGGTAACGTTGGAGCGGGTAAACGATTTGCTGCTGCCATCGATGGCCGAAGTGAACTTGGTTACCCCGGTGCAGTAGTCCGGCTTGCTGTCGTACGGAGGATACCCGTGGGAGTCGACGCCTCCCCAGTCCGTTCCATTGGTAGGATCGAAGAAGTCGACCGAACTCCCTGTATCATACCCTCCGTAATTGATAAGCTTTGCGGCGGGACAATTAAACGTATCCTGAATCTCGTTCACGTAACCGTCTGTGAAATAGACGACCACCTTGACTGCGTTCTGCCCAGGCTGGACAGTGACGCTGTCATTCTGCGCCTTGGCGAGAGTCATTCCGCCGGGTCCGAATGTGCCGCCGCTGAATTTCAGCGCATTAACGGCGTTTGTGATAGGCGTCTTGAAGTTGTAGTTGATGGCAACGTCGACGCCGGCGCTGGAGGCATAACTCACCATTGCGACCTCGTCATTAGTGTTATCGAAATAATTGACGAAAGTCGTGACCGCAGGAGGCAGTGCCGTCGAACCACCGTTGCTTGTCATCGAACCCGAGCGATCCAGTACCAGCGTCATGATCAGCTTTCCACGAGTTGCCTCAGCGCTATTGCTGACGGCCAGGGTGGTGTACTTAGGTACAAGACGCATGAAAAATGTCCTTATGTTGGCCGTGGCGCTGACGGTGACCATGGTCTGGCCGTAGCTATCGGTCGTGAAGTTCACAGCCAGCTGCGGAGGATTCGCATCAAGGCCGGAGGTGGGATAGTTCGCGTTGAACGTATTCTGCGCCAGCGTGCGGGCTGTGGCTTGACCCAGAGAAAGGTTCTTCATCGCCTCCAGGCACGCGGCATCCACCGCCTTGGATAACTTTGCCCGGGTGACATAGGCGAAACCCACGTCAATCGACAGGGCCAGGAACATCAGTAGGACAGTCAGGCAGATAGCCAGCAGAATGATGACCTGTCCGCGATCGTGCTTTCGACTTCGGCCATGAGGGATGCGATTCATTCGTCATTCTCCCCGTCAGTAGTACGCCACGTCGTAGAGTTGCGACGGCAAAAAGGTCTTGGACAGAAAGTTACCGATCGGCGTAATTGCCTGGAAGCTGTAAAACACCTCCGTGACATAGACGGTCTGGTTAAGTTGGGGCGCGGCAGAGGCTGGAATCGTAGCCGTACCTCCGATGACGCTCCCTACCCGGCTGAGTGCCGTGATGCCCCCTTGTGCGGACTGTCCCGTAAGTTTCATCACACTGTTGCTGTTGAAGACCGCTGACACGATCACACGCCCATGACTGTTCAGATCCAAAGGCGCCGCCGAGGCTGCCACCGCAGCGGCTGTATTCGGCAGGCTGGTCCCACGGGACGCCATGCTGGAGCCCTGGCCTGACAGGTTGGCGATTACTTGGGCGACGAAGATCGCGCGGCTCAGATCGATCAGCCCAAAGGCGAGGATGAGCATGACCGTCACAGACAAGGCGCATTCGAGGATGGCCTGGCCGGTATCGCGCGCCCCGAACATAATGCGGGATGGGACTGCTAGCCAACGTCCCGCCATATTGCGTACCTCATCCAAGCCGTGTCACCCGGCGGAAACGGCTCGTTCTTAAAACTTACGCTCACCGTGAAGGTATAAACGCCGTTCTTGAAGAACTGCGCAATGATCGGAGTCACAATCTTCAAGTTTGTGGTCAGCGAGATGGTCACCGTGTCTCCGGGACCACCAGCGTTGCCGGTGCCCCCGCTCGCGCTGACGATCTGCAGGTTCGAGACGTCCAAACCCATGGCGGCCTGCTGTGCAACCTGGAAAATCGACTGCACGCGGGAGAGGTTCTGACCTTGGTGGTTGGGATCGGGCACGTGGTTTCCCGTGATGGCGTACCGGCCAGCCTCTCGCACCGCATTTTGCAAGGTCATCTCGATATAAAACAGCCGGGCGAAATCAGTAACGGCAAACAACAGAAGGACGAACATTGGGAGAACCAGGGCGAACTCCGCCATCGTGGCGCCGCAATTTGATTCCCTAATACCGAGATCTGTGCAGCAGGGTTCGCCGTCACGGGGCCAGCGAGACCGACGTCCGGCCTCGGACTGGCAGCCACGATTCTTTTGCGCTGCCCATGCTTTCGATCCATCTCGGTTGAGCATTCCTACCCACCCTGGACTCTATAGGACTCATCGGCAAAATCCGTGCCCGGCTTAGGTCCGGGTTCCGGGCAGTTGGCTCGAGGGGACAGCCGCAGTTAGACGGTGGGACTTCGCGATGCCTGGTCCGGGAGTCAACGCGAACAGACGGAAGAATGTAGGGAAACGGTTTAAGTTTTTCCAGCCTCCGCCGATTACAAACAATGTGGTCACCTAACCGCGAGGAATGGAGGTCGGACTATGTTGGAAATTCTCAAAAACCTGCGGCAGGACGAATCCGGTCAGGACCTGATCGAATACGCCCTCATCGCCGCTTTGATTGCACTAGCCGCTGTCACCGGCATGAAGACGGTTGGAACCGGGATTATCGGCGCGTTTAACAGCGTCTCCACCCAATTGAACAGCGCGCTCGGCTAAAGACGCTGGCCTCCCTGCAGCGCCGCGACGCCGTGACGCCCGAGGCAAGGGTGCAGGTCGTGCGGTGACGGGAACCCCCTGCCGGCACAATTTCGGCCGGGTAACGGCTTTGGTTTAGCCGGCCGTCACCGATTTCAACCCATGTGCGCACCAAGCGCGGGAAATGGAGGTCGGAACATGTTGGAAATTCTCAATCGCCTGCGGCAAGACGAGTCCGGTCAGGACCTGATCGAATATGCCCTCGTGGCCGCCTTAATCGCTCTTGCCGCCGTAGCCAGTATGAACGCGGTGGCGCAAGGGATTGTCGGCGGGTTTGACACCGTCTCAACCCAGTTGAACAGCGCGCTTGGCTGAGCACGCTGGCTTCCTTGCGGCATCGTGTCATTGCTCCCCAAGGTAAGGGTGCCGGTTGTGCGGTGACGGAAGTTCTCATCGCCGCACAGCCGGGAATATCAGGGCCAATCCTATTCGCGAGGCAGACCGTGTCCCAGGTGTGCGAGGTTCGGATTCTTCAGCCTTCGATCGGCCAGAAAATTCATCCTGAGGTCGACGGTTGTGACACCAGGACCGCGCTGCTCCGCGATAGCATCAACCTGGGCACCGGCACGGCAATGACAACGCCTCGCGTCGTACAGGACCAATGAGATGGACCGCCGGCGACTGACGATCGCGCTCCTAGCCGCCTTGGTGCTCTCGGGCGCAGTGACTTTTTTTCTCAATCGCAGGATCAACTTCAGGAATAGAGCGACTGCACCGCAAGTCCTGCAGAAGTACGTGGCCGCAAACCGGCCGGTACAGCCCGGCGAAGTGCTGAAAGCTGACAGCCTGAGCCTGATCGAGTGGCCGGCGAAGCTGCCCCTGGAGGGCGGTTTCACTAAGGTGGAGGACCTGGCGGGCCGGGCGGCCATCTACCCGATCGCGGCCCGGGAACCGATCCTGCAGGTCTATCTCGCGGTGCCAGGTTCAGGCATCGGACTAACAGTCAAGATTCCAGAAGGCATGCGGGCGACCTCAGTCCGCTCGGACGAAATCGTCGGTGTGGCCGGATTTCTGTTTCCCGGCTCCCATGTCGATGTCCTGGTCACCTTGCACGGCGACGCGGTTCCGCTGCCGGAGACGCAGATCGTGCTGCAGGACGTGGAGGTGCTCACCGCAGGCCAGAAGATTGAGCCGGAGCCGGGAGGAAAAGCCGAAACCGTGGGGGTGGTGACCCTCCTGCTGACACCCGGCGACGCGCAAAAGGTGGTGCTGGCGAGCAACCAGGGCTCGATTCATTTTGTATTGCGCAACGGCGCCGACCGCGGCCAAGTCGTTCCCCTTCCCGTCAGCGTGGCTCAGTTGACGGGGGAAGCGCGGGGCCGAGGCATGGCCGCCAATGCGCCCGCGCTGGCACGCATACCAAAGAAACCCGCCTATGTAGTAGAGACGATTCTGGGCGACAAGCGGTCGACCAGCGAATTTGAGAATTAACATGCGACGGGCACGAGAGTTTGCCGATTCCGCGATCTGGATCCTGCTGGCGATGGCGGTCCTGAGCGCCGCGATCAGCGGCCAGACTTCCTTGGCGCCGGTCGCCAGCAACCCGCCGCCCGCACCGGTACAACTCCCAACTGCACCGCCCGCCGCCTCGAACGCGGCCTTGCAGCAAAGGGTGCTGAAGTCCGAGGGCCACGGCGGAGCGGGAACGACAAACGCTCAACCTGAACGGCGCGAACACCAAGACGGTCCCCTGGCGCTGCACGTCATTGTCGGCCGGTCGCTGGTAATCGACACGCCCGAGCGGCTGCGTCGCGTGTACGTGGCGAACCCCGCCGTGCTCGATTCGTTGACTTCCAGCCCCAACCAGATCGTCTTGACGGCCAAGCTCGCGGGAACCAGCAGCGTCGTGCTGTGGGACCAGAGCGGGCGTTCCCAGCTCTATACGGTGCTGGCGGACCTGGATGTTTCCGATCTCGAGGAAAGCCTGGCGCAGGCCCTGCCGGGCGATCACGTGGAGGTTAAGGCGGCGCAGGGGCGGGTGTACCTTTCCGGCGTCGTAGGAAGCGATGCAGCCGCCGATGAGGCGGTGCGGTTGGCGGCAAACTACTCGAAAGACGTAGTTAACTCGCTGGTGATCGATCCCCGCCACATCCCCCAGGTGGAATTGAAGGTGCGTATCGCCGAGGTGGATCGCACCAAATTCGACGAATTCGGCATCAACTTCTTCAGTGCCGGAAAAAATGCTGGAGCGGTTACGACCGGCGCCTTCGCACCGCCTTCCTTCCCCCAAGTCGGGGCCGGGACCACTCAGACGCTGATTCAGGATGCGCTCAACATTTTCTACTTCAATTCTGACTTGAACCTAGGCTTCACTCTCCGCGCGTTGCAGGACAAAGGAATCCTGCAAGTGCTGGCGGAGCCCAACCTCACAACGATTAGTGGGCGTCCAGCGAAATTTCTGGCGGGCGGCGAATTTCCTTATCCCGTCATTCAGGGTTCCAACGGAGGATTCACCTCGGTGACCATTCAGTTCCGGCCCTACGGCGTGCAATTGGACTTTACGCCCTACGTCCATCCGGATGGGTCGATCCGGCTGCGGGTCAACCCGGAGGTCAGCGCGCTGGATTACGCCAACGCTGTGAAGATTTCCGGATATACCATCCCTGCCATCTCGACGCGCAAAGCGGACACGGAAATCGAACTGAAGGACGGCCAGAGCTTCGCCATATCCGGGCTGCTGGACAATCGCATCACGGACTCGCTGAGTAAGATTCCCGGCATCGGCAGTATTCCGATTCTGGGGCAGCTATTCCGCTCTAAGAGCTTGAACCATTCCGTCACCGAGCTGATTGTGATTGTGACTCCGACCGTGGTCGATCCGCTCAACGCTCCCGCCATCCAGCCTCCGGTAATGCCGAAGTGGCCAGTACCGTTCCTCTCGCCGAAAGATTTCGACAGCGGACTTACGTCCCCGAACAAGGTAATGGGGCCGAAACCGGCTGCCGATGGGAAGCAGTGAAGGAGTTGGGCGTGGGCCTGGAGAATCAGATACCCGAAGGAGACGGACTCTGCCTCATGACGGTGGGGCTTGACGCCGCTGCCGCCGACCAAGTCCGCCACGCGGCTTTACAGGCCAAAGCCGGGATGGTAACCGCGTTCCCGAACTACTCGGAAACGCTGCTCAACGGTCGATTGGCAAGTCTACTAAAAAACGCGGAGGCCGTGATCTGTCTAATCGATTTTGACAAAAACAAGGACCTGGCGGTGCAGACGGCTAGCGGAATGCAGACCTTGGCCACCGGCCACACCACGCTGATCGCTCTGTCCGTCGAGGAGAGCCCGGATCTGATCTTGCACGCCATGCGGGCGGGCTGCACGGAATATCTCACCAAGCCGCTGCGGGTGGAGCAATTGGCGGAGCTGCTGCGAAAGCTGAAAGACCGCTGGCAGTCGACGGTCCAACGCTCCGCGCAGCCCGACGGACGGGTGCTGGGGTTTATGGGAGTCCGCGGGGGCGCTGGGGCAACCACCATAGCAGTCCATATGGCCAGTTTTCTGGCGCGGAGGCAGGGCCAGAAGACCCTGATCGTAGACCAGCATCCTTGTCTGGGGCACGTGGCGTTGTGGTTCGGCATGGATGGGCATAGCTACAGCTTCTACGATCTGCTGCAAAACATCTCGCGGCTGGACCAGACGCTGTTACAAGGCTATGTCGCCCATCATTCCAGCGGTGCCGATGTGCTTCCGTCTCCCGACTTGCTGAGCGAGTCCGTCAGGATCGAGAGAGACGTCTTAGGGCGAGCGATTCGCTTCGTGGCTGGTGTCTACGACTTCGTTCTGATCGACTGCCAGGCTGGATTGGACGAACTCAACCTAGTCACGGCCGCCGGTTGCGACGAGTTCTACCTGGTAGCGACGCCGGATGTCCCGGCGCTGCGCGATCTGGCCCGCTACCTGGACCGGTTACGAGAGTTACAACTGGCGCCGGCGAAATTGAAAGTGGTGATCAACCAATATGGTTTGGGTCGGCCGATCACCATAGCCCAGATCGAGAAGGCAATCGATCATCCAGTCGCGCTCACGCTTCCCAGCGATGCTGCGAGCCTGACACGAGCGCTGGATACCGGGCAGCCGGTCACTCCCGAACAAAAGTCGGAATTTGGCAACCAGATCAAGAAGTGGGCCGCGGAACTCGCACCGGCGGTAGTCGCGCGGGTGGAGACGAAACACAAATTCGCATTCTGGATCTAGCGGGATGTGCAACCTGAGGAAGAGCTACCGGGAACCGAATGGCAGACTCCACCATAACCGCACCTCCGCGTAACCCGGCTGCGCAGGATAGTCGCACGTACAAGGACCTGTCGAACCACGGGCAGGATCTGAAGTCCGCGGTGCATCGCGAACTAATCAGCCGGCTGGACCTGGAGAAGCTGATGCGCACGCCCGATGGATTGGCGCGGCAACAGTTGCTGGCAGTCATCCATCAACTGCTGGGGCAGCCGGGGATTCCCCTGAGCGCGATCGAGCGCGATGTGCTGGCACGCGAGGTGCTGGACGAGGTCTTTGGGTTGGGTCCGCTGGAGCCGCTGCTGCAGGACCCCACCATCAGCGACATTCTGGTGAATACCTACAGTACCGTGTATGTGGAGCGGCATGGCGTGCTGGAAGAGACTCCGGTGGTTTTCAAGGACAACGTTCACCTCATGCACATTGTGGAGAAGATCGTCTCCGGCGTGGGACGAAGAGTGGATGAGTCCTCGCCCATGGTGGACGCGCGGCTGCCCGACGGCTCGCGCGTCAACGTGATCGTGCCTCCCCTGGCGGTGGACGGGCCCATTTTATCGATTCGGCGTTTTGGCTCGACTCCCCTGACCGGGCAGGACCTGGTCCACAAGGGCGCGTTGACTCCTGAGATGTTGGAGGTGCTGCAAAAGGCCGTACAGGCCCGGCTGAACATTGTTGTGTCGGGCGGCACGGGCGCAGGCAAAACAACGTTGCTGAACGTGTTGTCGGGATTCATTTCCGAACGGGAAAGGATCGTGACCATCGAGGATTCGGCTGAGCTGCAGTTGAAGCAGAAACACGTGGTCCGCCTGGAATGCCGGCCGCCCAACGTCGAGGGCAAGGGCGCGGTGCATCAGCGCGAGCTGGTCATCAACGCGCTGCGCATGCGGCCGGACCGTATCGTGATCGGCGAGGTGCGCGGCGGTGAGGCCCTGGACATGCTGCAGGCCATGAACACCGGACACGACGGTTCGGTAACCACTATTCACGCCAACAATCCGCGGGATGCGTTGGCCCGCATCGAAACCATGGCGCTGATGGCCAACTTGAACCTGCCCGAGAAGGCATTGCGCAACCAGATCGCCTCGGCCATTCACATCATCGTGCAAGTCTCGCGCCTGAGTGACGGCACCCGCCGTGTGACCCACGTGACCGAGGTGACCGGCACCAACGGCGACATCATCAGCCTGCAGGACGTCTTCCTCTTCGAAAAGCACGGTCTGGGACCAGAGGGGAACGTCCTGGGCAGGTTTTATGCCACCGGAATCATTCCCAAGTTCGCCGAGAAGCTGCAGAACGCAGGCATTCCGCTGCCGGCCAACCTGCTGGACATTTCGCTGGACGTTTAGGAGGGCATGGTGGCACTGACCGTTCTGGTGTTTGTAGGGCTCGCGGTTTTGACTTTCGCCGTGGTGATGCTGCTTACCCGGCCGACCGAGGCCGACCGTGCCGTTCAGGTGCGAGTTGCCGCCGTGCAACGGCATGGCCAGTCGCCGGTCGCCGCCGGCAGCGGCCCGCAGGGGTTTCTGAAGAACCGCGCCCTGAGTCAATATGTCTGGCTCGACCGGTTGCTGCAACGATTTAGCGCAGCCCACAAGCTGGCCCTGCTGCTGGCCCAGGCGGAGAGTGGCTGGAACGTGAGTACTGTGCTGATCAGCTCGGCCGGGTTAGGCGTGATGAGCTTTGCCATTGTGCGGTACTGGATTTCGGACCTGCTGCCTTCGCTGATTGCGGGAGTGGCAGCGACTCTCATCCCCCTGCTCGTGCTGCGACTAAAGCGCAGTCGCCGCATGAACCGGTTTGATCAGAACCTGCCTGATGCTCTCGATCTTATGTCACGTTCGTTGCGCGCCGGCCACTCGGTCAGCGCGGCCATCGAGATTGTCGCAGAAGAGGGGATGGAGCCGCTGCGTTCCGAGTTCGCCCGCGTCCATCAGCAACAGGTGCTGGGCTTGCCCAATCGCGATGCGCTGCTGCAGCTCGGACGCCGGGTACCCTCCACCGACCTGCAAGTGGTGATCACGGCCATGCTGGTGCAAAAGGAGACCGGAGGAAACCTGGTGGAGATCCTGGAAAGGACCGCAGCGGTGTTGCGCGACCGCTTGCGCATCCAGGGAGACGTGCGCATTCATACCGCCCAGGGCCGACTGACCGGAGCCATTCTTTGCCTGCTCCCGGTCGTCATGTACGGACTCATCAATCTGGCCAACCCCGGCTACACCAGGATCCTCATCGAGGATCCGGTGGGGCGGGAGATGACTTATGTTGGAATTGGCATGATCGCGGTTGGCGGGATGCTCATACGCAAAATCGTAAAGATCAAAGTGTGAAGTCATGAAGCCCATTTATCTCCTCAGCGTCCAGTTGAGCGTGTTCTTCGCCACCGCACTGCTCTCGGTGTGGTTCATGACGCGGGCGACACCTGCGGTCAAACGGTTGTACGGCATCACCCGCCTGGTTCCGGAGTCGGTGCATCGTCCCGGCCAGACTTCGCGGGGCGTTCAGGAGGCCACCTTCCGGATCCTGCACGACTTGTTCGGGCGGATGGGCATGACCGTGAATGACCAGCTGCAAATGCGGTTTCGGGCCGCCGGGTTGCGCACGCAAAACAGCATCGACGGATACTTCGCCGTCCGGTTGCTGGGACCGGTGGCAGTACTGGTGCTCTGGACCTTTTTCCGGCAGATCGGTTTCTTCGGGGTGGCACTCATGGCTGCCGGCGCTTATCTCGGTCCCGACGTATGGCTGACAGCCAGAACCAGGCGCCGCAGAGAGCAGGTCCGGCTGGGTCTGCCCGACGCGCTGGACTTGATGGTGGTCTGTGTCGACGCGGGTCTGGGTCTGGACCAGGCCCTGTTGCGGACCGGACAAGAGCTGGGAACAAGTCACCCGGTGATTGCCGAGGAGTTCATGCTGATCAACCTGGAGCAGCGTGCCGGCAAGCCCCGGATTAATGCCTGGCGGGACATGGCCGATAGAACACAACTAGAAACGGTACGAGGTTTTGCAACGATGCTGGCTCAATCCGACCGCTTTGGTACTCCAATTTCGAGGGCGCTCGGCACGTTTGCTGACGATCTGCGCAAGAAACGAAGTCAGCAGGCCCAGGAGATGGCGGCTAAGACCACGGTGAAGCTGATGTTTCCGCTGGTCTTGTTCATCTTTCCCAGCATGTTCATTGTTCTGCTGGGTCCGGCTGCCCTGACCATCTCCCGCAATCTGGGTGTGCTGACTGGGAAATAGTCGCGGTTGGCAGGGATCGTTCTTTAGGAGGTTGGTAGGTGGTGGCGGTCATGGTTTCGCAGATGGTAGTGAGCGCCGTCCTGGCAGCAGCCTTGGCCCACGTCGTCTGGAAACTGCGGCTATTCGTTCAGTAGATTGGCTGCAATCCGATTGTCTAGAAGACTAAAAGAAAGGAGACGCAATGGACAGCGTTACCGTAATTCGCGTGTTTTCCGGGATTCTATTTGTCGTGGTCCTGAGTGTCGTGGTCTGGCGCCGGAAGAAAACAGCCTAGTTCGAACGGGCAATTGGTGGTGCACGTCCGTCGTCGAATCAACATCAGTGGGGGCTCGACTGATGGCACGGATGGGTGGGGCTGGCCTCGAACCTGGGACCGGCCTGCTCGCTCTGCCCGGGTCTGGTCGGCCCACGATGGAGCGGGTTCCGCAGGTCACACGTGTGCAAACGCCAAGTCCGCCGGTCTGAGTCGTCATCGCAGGGAACCGTTCGTAACGAGGGTTATTGAGGCGTGAATGGCGTGACCTATAATTCGGGCGTCTTATGCCAGATGCGGTCTGCAAGTGAGGACTCGGCGGCGCATAAGCCGATGCTCCTCCTTGCGGTCGTGTTCTGTGGCCTCCTCACCTCGTATTACTATGCCTTCTTGTTGCTCCCATCCTTACTTGCACAATCCAATATGGGGCCGAATTTGTACCCCGTCCGGTACGCAAGCCGAGTTGTTCTCTTTGAGCATCAGGATCCGTACAGCGCTGCTGTAACCCGGGAAATCCAACAGGTCATGTACGGCGAAAGTGTCAAGGAGGGCACGGAGATCTTCAATGAGCACCGCTTCGCTTATCCCCTGCTTGCGATCTTTCTATTCGCCCCGATCGCATGGCTGCCTTTTCGGGATGCACAAGCTTTGGTCCTGGTGCTTTCGCTCGTGATTACAGCGCTGGTGACGCAGGTTTGGATACCGCGACGCACCCGACCGGCAACTCAGTTCCTTTGCATCATCCTTGTCCTGGCCGCGCCGCCTATCGCCTGGGCCGTGCAGTTGCGACAGCCTTCGCTTTTGTTTGCCGCGCTTCTGGCGGCTTGCGTTGCGGCCATCCGAAATGGACGCCTGACCGTGGCAGGTGTGCTGGGTGCGATGGCGACGGCCAAGCCCCAACTCGCGATAGCTGTGCTAACTCCGCTGGTAGTGTGGGCATTGTCGGATTGGTGGAGCCGAAAGCGATTTGTAATTTCATTGACGCTCACTGAATGTGCGCTGCTAGCCGCTTCCGAGTGGATGTGTCCGGGCTGGTTGCCGCGTTGGCTGTCAACGATTCGCGCCTATGCTGGTTATGCGGGAGCCAAGCCATTGATTCACCTGTTGCCGGGTCGATGCCTTCCAACTATCGCCGGAGTACTCCTGTTGCTCGCCGTGCTGGTTGCGAGTTGGAAGTGGAGGAACGCCGATCCGCAACTGGCTATAGGCTTCTCGGTCGCGGCCTTCAGCGTCCTGCTTCCCTTTCAGATCTACAACCAAATCATGCTTGCGCCAGCCGTGTTTTGGATTGCGTTCCGAGGCGTCGCGCATGGCGGAACGTTATTGTCGGTGCTTCGCGGCTGGATGCTCGGGCTGCTCTATGCCGAGTGGGGCGCTACTGCGCTGCTGGCGGCCGTACACCTGATCGACCCACGAACAACAGGATCGCTGTGGGCCCTCCCATTCGCACTGGCCTGGGTGTTTCAGCTTGTCTTACTTGTAGGCATGATCACTACTTTACTCACGCGTCGGTGTGCCGTAGCCGCCACGGTGATGGAATCCCGACCCGAAGCCAGTCCTGGTCTTCTCGCAATGCCGTTGCAGCGCTGTGGTGAGCTTCGGCAGGTCAGATAATGCCAGTCTTGGCTCCTGCACCCGATGTTTCACGCAACATTAGCAAGGCCCACCAGGCACCCATCTCGGTCCATCAGAACCGCGCCGAGTTTTGGTCAAGGATAGTGGGCTTCGATGTATTATTGGCGGGTGTTCTGGCGGCGTTTGTGTATTTTTTCGCCACCCGCACGATCGCAGACCCCGATATCTGGTGGCATCTTCGCAATGCCGAGCACCTGCTCCGTACGGGTGAAATGGTCAGACAGGATTTCTACTCCTTTACGGCAGCAGGAGCACCCTGGGTTAACCACGAATGGCTGGGGGAGTTGCCTTTTTACTTTGCTTGGCGGTGGTGTGGATTCCGAGGGCTGTACCTCGTCGTCCTGCTGCTGGCGGAAGCCATCATTCTAGGAGTGTTTTATCTGTCCCGGGCGGTGTCAGAAAATATCAAGGCAGCCTTCTTGGCATCGTGGATAGCGGCATGGCTGGCAACCGTCTCCCTTGGGCCCCGAACCCTGCTGTTTGGCTGGCTCTTTTTGGTGTTCGAGTTGGCAATCCTGACAAAGTTCAGCGCGGGTGTCGACCGAACCTGGCTTCTTCCTCCATTGTTTTTAATCTGGGCTAATACCCATGGTTCGTGGCTGATTGGCATGGTCCTTCTGCTGATTTATTTCGTATGCGGACTGGTGCAGTGGCACTGGGGAAGGATCGAAGCACAACGATGGACCCGCCGCGAGAGAAAAAAGCTTAGATGGATCTTTGCACTCAGCCTGGCTGCGCTCTTCGTGAATCCGTGGGGATACCGTCTGGTGCTATATCCCTTCAACCTGGCATTCCACCAAACAGTGAACATTGCCCATATCTCGGAATGGCAAAGCCTGGACTTCCATTCACTGCGGGGCAAGTTCATGTTCGTCATGCTTGCCGCGACGATCGTGCTTGGACTGGCGCGCCGGACCCGCTGGCGGTTGTGGGAAGTCGTTTTCATCATCATCGCCTTCTACAGCGCGATGACCTATTCGCGCTTCATGTTCCTGGCGGCGATCGTGGTCACGCCGTTCCTTGCGCGAGAGTTGAATGTTCTGTCTCCTTATCGAGCGAAAGCCGACAGACCCATCGTGAACGCCGTTCTACTGTTGTGTTTGGCGGCTCTTTCAATCGCGATCTTCCCTACCGGCGCACAACTGGAAGAGGGCACACGCAGGTCCTATCCGGGCAAGGCGTTACCGTATCTGGAACGCCTTCATCCCGAAGGGCGCGTATTCAATGACTATTTGTGGGGCGGATACCTGATCTGGAACGCGCGCCAGATCCCGGTCTTCGTCGATTCACGTGTCGATATCTTCGAATATGCGGGGGTGTTCCAGGACTACCTGACCGCCAAGAGCGGTGTGGGAAGTTTGGACGTGCTCGCCAAGTATCACATTCGCTATGTGCTCCACAGCAAGAAGAATGAGCCGCTGGCGTACCTATTAATGCACACTTCCGGGTGGAAGGTCGATTACGAGGATGATGTGGCCGTTCTGCTGGAGCGCATCGGGCCGGTTCAGTAGCTTTGGCTTCCACTCTGGTGCGGATTACGACCGGATCGAACAGGTTTCATCCAACACCGCCACGCCGTCATCTGCAATACGCCACGTGCCTGCCGCCTTTCCTGAATTGCCACTCCTATCCTCCCATGTCGACTCACTTCACGCCGTAAGACTCGCCAAGCATGCCCGCGCACGGTAGGATGGCATTGAAATCATCCACCCCGGAGAATCTTATGACACCCGCCCTCGTGGAATTGGATCCGCAAATTTTATGGAAACACTTTGACGCTTTGGCCGCGACTCCGCGCGCTTCAACCAAGGAGGCGGCGGCGCGGAATTATGTGCTGGCGCAGGCCGCCAGACTTGGTCTCGAGACCTCGCAAGACGCGGCCGGAAACCTCGTGGTCAGAAAACCGGCCCGTCCCGGACGCGAAGCCGCGCCCATGGCTCTGTTGCAGGGTCATCTCGATATGGTGTGCGAAAAGAACGAGGGCACAGCGCACAACTTCGATACCGATCCCATTAAGCTCGTGCGAGACGGAGACTGGCTCAAGGCGGATGGCACGACCTTGGGCTCGGACAACGGCGTGGGAGTGGCGGCTGCCCTCGCCGTGATGGAAAGCACCGACATCGCACATGGTCAGCTGGAGTTTGTCTTTACGATTGACGAAGAAACCGGCCTCACTGGCGCGGCGGAGTTTCCTGGTGGTGTGCTGAAATCGAAGTACTTCCTCAACTTGGACAACGAAGAAACCGGCACCTTGTGCATTGGTTGCTCGGGCGGCGTCAAGACAACTGGGCGCCGCAAGGTCGCGTTTACTCCCGCGACGGGCGACTCCGCTTGGCGGATTAAAGTATTCGGCCTCAAGGGCGGACACTCCGGAGTGGATATTCACCAGGGCCGCGGAAACGCACTGCGAATTCTGGGCACCGCGTTACAACGCGTGGTTGGCAATCTGCCGGCCGATATCGCTGCCGTCAATGGCGGGAGCGCACAAAACGCAATACCACGCGAGGCTGCGGCGATCGTCGTTCTCGATGCGGGACGCGAAAAGGAACTCCATTCGTTGCTGGACGCTTGCGAGGCTGAATGGAAAGCCGATCTGGGAGGATTCGACCCGGACCTCCAGATCACGCTGGAGAAGGCCTCACGCCCCAACAAAGCGCTGGATGTGGCGGACGCAAGACGCATCATCGATCTGCTGGTGACGGTGCCTCATGGCGTGGTAGCAATGAGCCCAGACGTCCCGGGACTGGTGCAGAACTCAACCAACTTGGCGATCCTCTCGCTGAACGCCGATGTCGCGGAGATCGTCACTAGCCAGCGCAGCGCCATCGAAACCAGCAAGCAGGCAGTTGCACAAACGGTTGCCACGGTGTTTCGCATGGCTGGATTCGACGTGGAACATTCCGGCAGCTATCCCGGATGGAAACCGGAACCCACCAGCGAAATCGTGAAAAAACTGCAGGCGGTACATGAACAGCTCTTCGGCAATCCCGCGAAACTGATCGCGATGCATGCAGGATTGGAATGCGGCGTAATTGGCGAGAAATATCCGGGGATGCAGATGGTGTCGTTCGGGCCGACCATCGTTGATCCGCACAGTCCCAACGAGCGCGTGCAGATTTCAACGGTGCAAAGCTTCTGGAAGTTCCTGAAAGCAGTGCTGGAAAAGATATGATCTGGGGGCGGTCTCCGTTGTAACGAGCCGCCAATCTGGTGCTCAAATAGCGGAACTTCTTTTCAGGGATTCGAAGCGGGTTTTACCGGCGGGTTCGATGAGACACGGGCACCAGGCGTAACAATCGAATTTTCCACCGTCTCGCAACTGCTCTCATCGGGCCCACTGAAATTCTTCGGTTCACAGAGCTGAGCGTTGTTCATGCTGCGCCGATAGCGGGCGACTTCCAGATAGAGTGGCTTGCGAATCCGGTTCATCACGCCCAGCGGTTTGTGCGCGGGCAGGGAGTGCCAGGGATTGTAGGAAAGGTTCTCGCAGGTCTCCTGGTTCTCCACAAATGACTGCTTCGGGATCTCGATTCGCGCGACCGGCACAAATGGCGAATCGCTCTCTGACCACTCCACGGTGTTGTCTTCCACCGGCATATTCTTTCCGGGGACCTGAAGCTGCACCAGAAACTCGAAACAGGCGCCACCCTCTTTGAGGTGCGCCGTCATTTCGTCACGCAGGAAGTTTGGCCCATTGCGATCGACGTCGGCGGCCTTCGAATCACTACAAGGCCTGGCGCTGTACTTGACCACGTGTTCCGCTCCCAGATTGTAGGCACTCACACTATAGAACTGGGTGTTGAGCAGGCTGTCCGGCGGCGGTTTTAAGGTCTTCATCGCCAACATCATTTCGCGCGGGTGGTAGTTGCTGAAGTTGAATAGCTTGCGCCAATTCTTCTGCGGAAGGTCGGGTGTGAACCCGCCGAGAAAATATCCGTAGTTGCTGCCCTCGCCAAGGTACTGCGTGAACGTGAGGTACTCGGGCAGATTAAGGATAAAGAACTGCGTGGCGTTCATCATGACAAAATCCTGGGTCTCGGCATGAGGCACACCGTCGTCTTCCATCAGCTTCCGGCCCGGAACACCCATCAGCTTGATCGCCATGCCGCGCGCGTCCTTGACCCCGTCCCGCTGAACGAGCGTGCTGCCACTCGAGTAGCGAATCCATGCATCATATTGGCCGGGAGTGGCAAAGATACCCTGCTGGTACTTGGGATCAAGGTTCTCCAAAACGTGGAACGTCGCTTCCACACACCCATAGGTCTTGGCATGAACGTCGCGGCGGTAGGGCTGGACCGCGTTCGCAGAGGTGGATGTCGGATAAGTGACGGCTGGAGTACCGGGCGGATTTCCCGGCAGCGGTTTCGCGGCCATGGTCCGATGGCTGGCGTTGACCATGGAGAGCGCCGACGCCACGATTTGTGCGGTTAGGTAATCCTCGTCAGGCGAAACCACTTCGCCCATTGGGCCCAGCGGCTTGCTGCGCAAAAAGAAGTAGTATCCCAGCGCCGCAAGTACCACCAGCCCGATGATGATACGCGTTCTGCGAGTGTTCACGCCTTCCTCCCGTCCAGCGAATACACGGCTACTGACATACGTGCCGGTTGTCGATCCCTTCCTGCAGGTACTCCATGATGTTCTTCCGGTCCAGCGAAAGCTTCACGTTGTGGGTGTCGCGATGCAACTTCAAGTACTCGATGATCTGCCAGCGCTGTGCTTCCGTCCATTCGGGGCCGATCACGCCGTACTGCGGCGGGCTGCCGGGTTTCCACGGAATATACCCGCGACGGAACTCATGACCGATATTGGAGTTTCCCGTTACGTTGGTGTCCAGCAGAAAACCTCCCTTGGACAGGGGTTGGGTGCTCAATCCCAGGTTCACGGAATCGAAATCGCGCGTGCCAACCCAGAATTTCTTGTCGCGGGAGTCGGCAGGACTCAGCAACTGATAAATCGTGGGGACCGATCCGTTGTGCAGGAAGGGACCCACCGCCCAGATTCCCGCCAGCGGGCGCGGCTTGTATTGCGGCTTGGCTATGGGCAAATCGATTTGGCCGAATCCATCCATCTGCGCAATCTTTTCCGAGCTGAATCCCATGGTGTTGTAGTACTTCGTGCGCATGTAATGGCCCACGAGGCTGAGACCCATGCCGGTGTTAGCTTTTGCGAGGTTGATGGAATCCACGTACTCGTTAATTCTTGATTGCCCGGAAGTAACGCATTCGTCCAGATCGCTTGCGTCGGTCATCAGATCGTGGTTGCTGGATAGCGATGTGTCGTTCTGGATTCGCAACCTGATCTTGGTCGCCAGCGGCTTCAGCTTGTCTTCCTCAGCGGGGCTGAGCGGTTGGCTGGCTTGCGATTCATCTTTCGTGTTGATCCGCTGTGCGATGTCGGCGGCAGCGGCACGAATGTCTTGCGCGCCGGAGATACCAGCGGTCTGGGCAACGATGTCGCTGGCGCGCGCCTTAATCCTCAGCCGAAGGTCCGTCTGCAGCAACGAGCGCAATAACTGCGCGACCGTCACAGAATCAACCCCAAGTTTTCGCAAGTCGATCTGCTTGTCGACGAAGTTGACGGCCGTCGTGGGATCCGTGCCGATATCTTGCACCGTCAGCGGATGCATCACCCACAAGGGAAATGGGTCCTCATAGGGATAGGTCCACTTCGCCTCTGTGTAAGTCGCATGGCCTTGGTTCGATGACTGTTTGTACACACTCGCCATGAATTCGTCCCACGCGGACTCCATATATTTCGCGTTGGCCGAGGTCTTAAGAGGGGCCTTCCATTCCTTGATGGGGTCGGATGCAGGGAACGGACCATGACACTGCGCGCAAGTCATCGCGAAGAGTTTCTGACCTTCGGCTGCCTTGTCCCAATCAATCTTCCCGAAGCAGTCCTCGCTCCACTTCGGAGGCTCCAGACTCCACAAAGCGACCTCGATCTTGTGCAGGTTATCCATCTCCGAGGTTGTGTCGAATCTGTCTTTCGCTGGGATGGGCCCGCCGTATCGGTTCAAGAGGCTCGCTTTCGCTCCGACCCCCAGCGATTCGCCAAGGTTCCTGGACATCGGCTGCCGTACCGAGGCGTTGTACTGCACATAATCGAATTTCCAGATGTCCCACACTGGGGGATAGCGAACGGGAGCATTGCCAATGCGGTAATTGGAGGGGCTCAGTTCATCGCCGAACACGGTATTTCCGATGCGGGCGAGTGCGTCAGTTCGCCCAACTCCCTCTACCGTGGGATACAGCGGATGGAGCGGCTGGTTGTCGTTCCACGCTTGTTTCAAGAACACGCAGATTTGCGAGCGCAGGTCGCCATGCAGCTTCCAAAAACCGTGGGGGTATGTCGGGCCCAATACCCTCACGGCAAAACGATGGAACTTGAACGGGTCAAGATAGGTCGAGGTAAGAGAAGCCAGCAGTTCCAGAGTGAAGTTGCCGGGCTTGGGGGTGGTGAAGGCGTGCATGGCAGCTCCGCCATCGATACGCATTCCATATCGCTTGCCGTTCTTGTTGACGACTAACTCACCCGTATGACAAGCGGCGCAGGTAATGTCCAGCACCGGTCCTCCAAGGCCGGAATCGTAGTGGCTGGTAAAACCTACGGGGAGACGATCGGGATTGGCTGCCGTCGGCGTGCTGTCCACCAGAAAGCCATAGGCGTTCATGCGCTCTGGCTTGGTGAAACTGGTCTTGCCCAACGGTACTTCCAGGTTGACAAACCAGGAGTAAGAGAGGGACTTCACAGTGGTGCCCTGCGGTGAGTAGTAGAAGAGTTGCCTCAGTGGCTCCTGGAAACCGCCGCTCCAGCCGCGCCCCTCACTGAGGTAAATGTGCTGATCGACACTTTGAAAATTGGGACGCTGCGTGCCTGGATAGAGAACCAGGATCGCGATGAAGAGAAACGTAAGACAGACAACCGTCAGCACTGCACCAAGCAGCAACCTCACGAGCCCGCGTAGGGAAATCGTCTCGATATATTTGATCAGGCGCCATAGCCAAAGGAAGAACTTACCGATGTATCGTGGAATCGCCAGGACGACGGCGCCAATGCCCGCCAGCAGCGCGAGCAGCGAATCCCAGGGATGCGCAACTACATGCTTCAGGTGGAACCAGGATCGTTCCGCATCCGTCTGAAGGTCAATCCACAGCCGATGCAGCCCTTGTCTGATCATGCGATCTCCCAACAGCAACCGTTACCACGTTCGCCAAGTCTACCGGTTGAAGTGCAGTGGCTTCCCAGCAATCTTCATCTCGCAAGCAACAAGCCTGCCTGTGCCGGCGAGGGTTATGAATGCGGTCTTACGATCTGGACCTCCGAAGCAGATGTTAGAAGGCAGTGGTTCGGGCTGACCTTCGATCAGCAACTCGATAAAGTCGAGAATTTCTCCCTTGGGCGAAACCACTGTGATGCCGCCGGGAACGTCCGGTCTGGGCCCTTGAGGCAACATGGTGGCGGCGTAGACATTGCCTTCCTCGTCCACCGCCATGGAATCGAGAGTCCCCTGCCCCGGAATTTGTGCTGTCAGAAGGTAAGAGCCGTCGAGCGTCTTGGGATTAAGCTTGATGACGCCGGGGGCCGCCAATTCCCAGTAAAGGATCCATCGCGCGTAGGTCTCGGCAACGTAGAGGCGACTGTCATCGGGCGACAACGCAATGCCGTTGGGCGCCTGGCGATTGGGCAACATCAATGAGATCTGGCTACCATCTGCCGTAGCATAATAAACGCCGGTGATGTCGCGGTCGGTTGGCCTGGTCTTACCCCAATCGGTGAACCAGAAATTGCCTGCAGCGTCGAAGACCAAATCGTCGGGGCTACGGAGGGTCTGGCCGTTGCCCTCGTTGTACAGGGCCGAATAGCTGGAGCCAACGACGCGCTGGATTGAGCCGCCGAGGTAATCGGCGGGCTGAAATGTGGGGACCGAGACAGGGCCGACGGAAATAAAGTCAAGCCCGCCGTCGTTGCATACGTAGACCGCACCATCAGGTCCGATGGCCGCTCCATTGGGACCACCACCCAGATTGGCTACCGTCTCCTTGGTGCCGTTAGACAGGACACGAGTGAGTTTCTTGCCCTGAATTTCCACGACGAGGACGCTACCGTCCTTCTGATAGACAGGCCCTTCCGGATATTGCAAGCCAGTCGTGATGACGCGAAAGTCCGACGTCCTGAAACTCATTTCTGCTCTCCTATGTTCACGGTGGGAAACACCTGGGCGGATCTCAGTCCTGCAAGATGCAGATCAGCAACTTGTGGATCACGCGCAATATTCAGGTACTCGGTTTGCAATACAGCTTCGTTGACGTAGGGATTCGTGGCCAAAACATGGGTCATCTCCGCTCGTGCCTGGTCAATACGGCCCAGATGTCCGAGGGCGTTCGCCAGGGTGATGCGCGCAATATAGAACCGGGGTTGCAGTTCAACGCAGCGCTGCGCATGCTCGGCAGCATCGTTAAATCGCAAGAGGCGGATGTATGTCCCGGAAAGAAAATAGTGCCAGTATGGCAAGGAAGGATGTTCCGGAGTTTCCGCAATCAGCTTCGTCAGGATTTTCTCGGCTTCGAGCGCATCGCGCTCTTTGCCGCCCCAACCCAAGGTCAGGCCGAGATACCCCCACGCCACCAAATTGAAAGGCGCAATCTGCACCGCACGCCGGAGGGCCTCGACCGACTTATCGTATTCGCTGCAATGGAGCCAAACCAGGCCTGCGTTCTCCAGCACCTCGGCATCCTGCGGCGCAAGTTCCACCGCTTTAATGGCAGCGGCATTTGCTTCGGCGCGGTCTTCTTCGGGACGATCCGTCAACACCAGGACCACGCGTTCAATCAGGTATAACGCGAGAAAGGCGTAAGCGCTGGCGTAGCCGGGATCCAACTGAATGGCGCGGCGAAGCAAATCGAGCGATTCCCCGATTCCGGCGGGATGAAAGCCGTAATTCCAGAAGTGATAGGCCTTGCGAACCAGTCCCCAGGCGTCAAGTTCGTAAGCGGAAGCTTTGTCAGCGTGCTCGGAGCCAGCACGAATCAGTTCGCCCCCGGTTGCCCGCACGATGGATTCGGCGATCTCCTCCTGCACCTTGAACAAGTCTTCCAGATGCCTCTCATAGGTTCGCGACCACAGAACCGAGCCAGCAAGGGCATCGGCGAGTTCGCCCATCACCCGAATTCGCGTTCCGGAGCGCCGCAGACTCCCAGTAAGCACGTAGCGGCTCTTCAGTTTGGTCGCGATCTCCTGCAAGTCGGGGACTTCATCCTGGTAGCGAAACGTGGAGAGATTGGAGGCGACGCGGATTCCAGGTACCCGCGACAGAGCGCTGCTGATTTCTGAGCCAATGCCCATCGCCATGTATTCGTCATCCTTGTCGGAAGACAAACTGCGAAATGGCAACACCGCGATCGATGATTTTTCATGGCCCGCTCGAGGTGGCTCAATCCACACCGGCGGATACGATGACCGGCTCGACCCCAGCGGCGGAACCGCTATCGGAGCGTCCGAGGCCTGCGTTCCCATCGAAGACGACACCAGTTTTGCCTGGCGAAACGCCTCCTTGGCGGCTTCCAAGTCCTCGGCAAACGCGGCCATGCTGGGATAGCGTCCCTGCGGAAGTTTGTGCAGCGCCCGCGCGATGATGTGATCTGCGATCGGCGGAAAATGCGGGTGAGTATGACGCAGCGGCCTTGGCTGCTCGTGATAAATAGCCTGCAGCAATTCCAGGGGGTTCTCGGCATAAAATGGCACCCGACCGACAAGCATCTGGTACAGGACCACCCCCAGAGAGTAAATATCCGTTCGCTGATCGATCTCGCCCGCCAAGAATTGTTCAGGCGCAGCGTAATAGGTGGTGCCAAGAAACGCACCCGGGCGCGTCAAGTTTTCATAAGTAGCCAGTTGTCCCGACGGCTGCGACTTCAGTTTGGCGACGCCAAAATCAAGGATCTTGAGGTGGTCCCGCTTGGAAATCAGTACGTTCTGCGGCTTCAGGTCGCGGTGAACAATGCCGGCTTCATGCGCACTGCCTAATGCGTCAGCCATTTGCAGGGTGTAGCGGATCGCTTGCTCCGGCGGCAACCCGCTCAAGGGAATCATTTCCCCGAGAGTCTTGCCGTCTATGAACTCCATCACAATGTAGCTGGCGTGCTCGTCTGAAACCAGATCGAAAATCGTCACGATGTTGGGATGGTTCAGCGCGGAAGCGGCCTGAGCTTCGCGCTCGAAGCGCAAACGCGCGATTGGATCCGACGAGGTAAATATGGGCAACGCCTTGAGCGCAACGAATCGGTTGAGCGACAAGTCCCGGGCACGGTAGACAACTCCCATGCCACCCCTGGCGATCTCTTCCACGACCTCGTAGTGCGAGATGATTCGGCCCTTCATTTGCGCTCTGCTAACAGACCAGCCCGTCGCCTTCCTGCACCTTTCGATGTGTATCGTGGGCGCTGCGCTACCGAGTTCCGGCGCACAGGACCCTTCTCTAACCCAAGACCTTGGGTCACATTGACTGAGGGACTGCGACCCCCGCTCACACTGGGAGTCCAATGCCGCAGCTTTGTTATCCGAATTGGAGCCCCGAAGGATGACGCAATTCCAACCATAACCCGGAAGCATCGGGTGGGGTTGACTATATCAAAGCATAACTCAGTCGCGAAAGAATTTGCTTTTGCGGTCGCTCCCACGAACCGTACCGGAAAAAACATTCCCGCAGTCTCGACTCGATGAGGACGACTGCGCTTCTGGGCAAGTGAGTGAGGAGTTAGCTGACGTTGAACTTCCCTTCCCCCTAAGAGCTGGCAGCTTCCTTCGCTCGACGGCGTTGCAGAAATTTCAGTTGGAGCTGCTTCTTCTGCGGCGTTCGGCGAGAGCGGCGTGAATGAAACTAACTTCCCGGCTCAACATGTCAGTAGCTTCGCGGCAGAGTTCAGGCTCCTGGGTCATGAGATCGAGAAAATCGTTTCGCTCGACATGCAGCACTTCCGCGTCAGTAACTGCCACGGCAGCAAGGCTGTACGGTCGTCCCGTAAAAGTGGCGGGAACTCCCAAAAGCGAACCGGAAGAGAAGACTCGATCCAGCTTGTCCACGTCCTTGACCGACAAACAGACCTTGCCCTTTAACACCAGATAAACCCCCTGGTTTTCCTGATCTGCCTCAAACAAATGATGGTTAGAAGTGTAATGCTCGAGCACTCCAGCCGTCACCAACGACTTCTTCAACTTACTGGACACTTTGAGAATGTTGGACGTCGTCCCCACATTAGGCATGTCGTACTTATGCCAAATGACCCGCGACGCCGCTGTGACTGCAATCACAGGTCTTTGTGAAGCGAGGTTGGGCACGATAGTGGCACTAAAGAGTGGTCGGCCGACTAGACAACAAGTTGCCAGTTCCAATATGAACCGCATCCGAATCGGTACACGAGCCCGCCACCCAAAACGTTATTGCATTGACCCTGATCCACGTTGCTCGAAGAATGAGAAATGACGTCAGGAGTAAGGGAGAAGATCCACAATGCGCATTCTGGTTGTTGAAGACGATGCCCCCCTGGCAAGTTTCCTGCGTAAGGGACTTGAGGCCGAACACTACGCTGTCGACGTCGCGTCAGACGGCGAAGATGGCCGCTGGATGGCTTCCGAGAACGATTTTGATCTGATGATCCTGGATTTGAACCTGCCCAAAATGGACGGCATTGCGGTCCTGCACGCCATCCGCCCCAACAAGCCGTCGCTGCCCGTGCTCGTGCTGACGGGACGCAGCCGACTCGAAGACCGCGTGCAATCACTCGACTCCGGTGCCGACGACTGTCTCATCAAGCCGTTCTCCTATACCGAACTGTCGGCGCGGGTGCGCGCACTGTTGCGGCGCCATCCCTTCACCACCGAAACCCTGCTGAAGATCGCGGACCTCGAACTCAACCGTATCGAACGAACGGTAAAGCGGGCTGGCAAACGGATTGAGTTGACCTCGAAGGAGTTCGGACTGCTTGAATACCTGCTGCGCAACGCCGGCCATCGCATTACCAGGTCCATGATCGTTGAGCATGTGTGGAACCTGTCTTTCGATACCGGAACCAATGTCGTCGACGTTTACATCAACTACTTGCGAAATAAGATCGACGAAGGTTTCACGCCGAAGCTCATCCATACGGTTCGCGGCGTGGGATATGAACTGCGTTGCCAGCTGGAGGTGACAGCATGACGGCCCCGTCGCCCAGCGATTTGGCTGCGAAGCAAACTGAGCGGGCCTTTGTTTCGGACCTATTTCACGCGATTAGCCAGCCGCTTACTGCCCTGGAATGCGGCCTGGAAGTATCGCTGCGCAGGGACAGGACCGCCGCCCAGCTTCGCGCCCGCGTGGAATCGGCCCTGGTCGCGGCGAAACTCCTGCATCAGCGGCTCTTGGAGGCCCGAGCGCTGCAGGACGCCGGAGAGCCTGGCGACACTTCCGTTCCTGTGGCGCTGGAGAGATTATTGCTGCAGCTCCAGGAAGACCTTTTGCCGGTAGCCGAATCCGCAAAGGTTAACCTGGCCGTGAAGTGCGAAACAGCCATGGTTCGCGGCAATGAAGCGAGATTGAGGAACGGGTTCTTCTACCTCTTCGAGTTCCTACTGCGCACTTGCCCATCCCATCACATGGTGGGCATTCGCGCCCAGCGTGTAAGCCTTACTGCTCTCGAGGTGAGTTTCAGCAATGATCGCCCGACCCGATCCGAGACTCTGAAATCAGGGCAGGCCGCAGACCCTGCTGACTTGAGCTTGCGAATTGCCCAACGCACGTTTCAAGCTGCCAGTGGAGATCTGGTGCTGACACAAAACCAATCCGGACAAGTTGCCGGTTACGTGCGCCTGCTCCTCGCAAACTGACTCTTCAAAATGGGAAGCCCGATCCTGTTTTGAACCACTCCCGCCGCAGATTTCCATTCCTAGAGTCTTCTAATCTCCAACTAATTTTATTCTAAGCCGCGCGTACTACAACGTGGGATATGAAGAAGGTCGCGCATCCCTTCCCCGTTGTTGGTTCGCCTGCGACCGCGTCCTCGAGCGAGCCAACCCGAGATTCAGATCACGGCCGGCACGCCGCCCCTGGCTGATGGATTCGATCCAAGGTTCGGCTAAACGCTGAGCCCGGTAGACGTCTGGCGCTTGCCTGACGAGCTCACCCAAAACGCTCAGCGCCATGGGGTGCAGAAAGATCTGCGCCACCTCATCGGCTAGCAACTGCGTACGACGGCCCCGGCGCTGCAAGACAGCGCTAGTAATAGTCCTTTTCTTTCTTCATTCCCGCCGCTACGCACGACGTTGCTGTGCTGTCCCTGGCCAGATGCCACCGAAGACATTCCCTTCCGGGCGGCACCTGTGAATTGGAGATCCCCACCATGGATTCCGTAAAGATCGACGCTCCCAAAAAGCAGCGTACGGCAGAAGAGTTCGAGAAAATCGTGTTTGAACAGATGCCGCAGGTGAAATACATCGCCCGGCGCATTCACGAGCACCTTCCCCAGCATGTCCCCATCGAAGACCTGATCCACGCCGGCATCGTGGGCTTGATCGACGCCCTCAACAAGTTCGATTCTGAGAAAAACGTAAAGTTTTCCTCGTATGCGAAATTCCGCATCCGCGGCGCCATTCTCGACAGCCTGCGCGAAATGGACTGGAGCCCGCGCGATTTGCGCAGAAAGTCGCGGCAAATGGACACAGTGACACAGAAATTGCAAGCCGAACTGGGTCGCGCAGCCTCCGGGCCTGAGCTGGCGAATGCGATGGGGCTGTCGCTGCGAGAGCTGCACCACCTGCTCAAT
>Ga0209040_10000674_pt1 | contig 26360 bp, 25 predicted proteins | sample BogFormECP12_OM3_FD_188240 | JGI IMG/M metagenome (GOLD analysis project Ga0209040, IMG submission 188240) | Bog forest soil microbial communities from Calvert Island, British Columbia, Canada - ECP12_OM3 (SPAdes) (version 2) | ecosystem: Environmental > Aquatic > Freshwater > Wetlands > Bog ... | reverse complement strand
CCCGACGGCGTCCCGCTGGACGACGAGGCGCTCGACGCCCACACGACCGCCTGGGTCGAGGCGGTCAACCGCTCGGGACAAGCCTACCTGACGCCCGCGGTGATCGGCGGGCGCTGGACGGCGCGGGTGTCGATCGGGGCGCTTATGACGGAAGCCGCGGACGTGGACGCGGTCTGGGCGATCATGCGCGAGGCGGCGGAGGCGTCGCGGCCGAAGCGGACGGCGGGTTAAGCAGATTTATCCACTCAGCCTCGCCAGCGTCGCGATGTAGAACCCGTCCGTGCCGGTCGCGCGCGGGGTGAGGCGAAGGCCCGGGCCGAAGGGCGAGGCGCGCTCCGCGAGCGAGGGCAAGCCCGCCGCGCGCGCTTGCGCCGCCGCGTCTACGGGCAGCATGTCGGCGTGGCGCTCGAGAAAGGCCGCGACGCGGTCCTCGTTCTCGGGCCGAAGAACCGAGCAGGTGACATAGACGATCCGCCCCCCTGGCTTCACAAAACGAATCGCGTTCTCAAGCGTCTCATCCTGATCCTTGATGCGCTGGTCGAGCGCGCCCGGCCGGATCCGCCACTTGGCGTCCGGGTTGCGCCGCCAGGCGCCCGAGCCGGTGCAGGGCGCGTCGAGGAGCACGACGTCGCACCGGCCTTCAAGGTCGGCGAGCACGTCGGCCTTGCCGCGCGGGCTGCGCACCTGGACGTTGCGCGCGCCCGACCGCGCAAGCCGCTCGTAAATCGCAGCCAGCCGGCGCCCGTCCGGGTCGGTTGCGTAAATCTGGCCGCGATTGTCCATCGACGCCGCAAGCGCCAGCGTCTTGCCGCCGGCGCCGGCGCAAAGGTCGAGGACCTGCATGCCCGGCTTCGCCTCGGCGAGCAGGGCGGCGAGCTGCGAGCCTTCGTCCTGCACCTCGACGAGGCCCCTGACGTAGGCCGGCTCCGCCGCGAGCGCGACGGCGCGCCCGTCGGGCCGGAGCGGCGCGCGCAAGCCAATCGGCGAAATCGGCGTCGGCTCAGGCGAGAGATGAGCGAGCGCCGCCAAGGCTTTCTCCCGCGTCGTTTTCAAAAGATTGACTCGGAGATCGACCGGCGCCCGCTCGGCGAGCGCCCGCCCCTCGTCGGCCGCCTCCGCCCCGAAGGCGGCCTCGAACTCGGGCGCGAGCCATTCCGGGTAGTCGCCCGCCACATGCGCCGGCGCGTCCTCAAGACTTGCCGCGCAGAGGCGCGCGCGCTCAAGGTCCGTGAGGCGGGACGGCGCGTAGCGTTCGCCCGAGAACAAGGCCTCGATCGTCGAAAGGTCGAGCCCGCGCGTCTGCTTGAGCGCGCCTATGACTTCGGCTCGGGGGGTGGATTCGCCCATGATCCAGGCCGACGAGCTTTTCCGCCTGAGCGCGTCGTAGACGAGGCTTGAAATCGCGGCGCGGTCGCCTGAGCCGGCGAAGCGGTGGGCGAGGCCCCAGTCCTTCATCGCGTCGGCGGCCGGCCTGCGGCGCTCATCGATCTCGGCCAGCGCCTCGATGGCGGCGGCGACGCGGGCGGCGGGGGTCATGCCGCGTCATGCCGCAAAATCTCCTCTCGCGCAAAAAGCGCCGCCGCCTGAGGAAAGCGTCCGCCATTAGACGGTTGGACCATCGCCCTCCCCGGCGGGGGCGGCCCGCAGGTAAAGTCACAGTTTGAAATTCGAGGGGCTTGACGCGCGCTTACCGACCCCCGATCTCCCTGCTATGCTTGACCGCAAGGCAGGGAAGCGCGCCAAATGTCAGATAGGCGAGAACTATACCGGAGCCCGAATGGGGACACGTGGTTTCTCGCGCGCGAGCCAACCAACGGACGGGCGTTCATCATTCATCAGCCGAACGCCCCATCGGGCGGTCGGCTTTCACATATTGATCTGGTGACCTTCCTCAGCAACCAAGCGAATGGACCGGAACATCAAGCGTTGCTGCGCTTGATCGCAACGCTTGTGGAGGTTCCCCCATATGCCGACCGGACCTAAAGGCGAGCAGCGCCCCGCCGACGCGAGGCGGCTGCGGGTGGCGGCTGTAGTTTTTGGCGTCTTGGGCGGCCTCTCGCATTGCACGCGCCGTTCGATGCGGCTTTGTTGGGAGGCAAGGCGGGGGTGAAATTTCTTTCTTCGCGAAACCTCTTGGAAGCCTTCGAAAAACCTCGTTTCGAACGAGAAAAACCAATCAAATCCAAGACAATCCAAGTGTCTTTTCGCGCCGTTTCGGATGGTTTTTTGCGCGGGCCGCAAGCAATCCCAATTCCGATCGGCCGAACCGGCCGCCATCGCCGCGAGCAGCACTTGTCGCCTGCGGTCGGAAAGGCCGTCAGGTCATGCAAGCAGCCACGCAACGTCGATCGTAACCTCTGGCACGAGCGCCGGGCTCACCGGTCCGCCCGACAGACGCTCGCGATGGACGTAGGCGCCGTCCCTGGGCGCCAGATAGCTCTCGACGGCCCCGCCCGGAATATCGACGATCCAGACCTCGGGCACGCCGAAGCGCGCGTAGAGAGCAAGCTTGGTGTTGCGGTCGTAGGCGAGCGAACTGTCCGAGACTTCGACGAGAAGGAGAACGTCGGCTGCGCCGGGGTGCCGGTCCTTATAATCGTCGCGCCTGGGGCGAAGGAGCATGACATCAGGCTGGGGCTCATTGTAGTCGTCGAGGCGCAGCGGCGTCTGGACCGTGAGGAGAACCGAGCCGTCGGCCGCGGCGCGCGAAAAACTCCGGACAAGCCGGTTGGTGTGTCCCGCGTGCGCGCTGCCGATTGGCGTCATGTCGATAATGTCTCCGTCGATCAGCTCGACGCGACACGGGTCAGCCAGAATGCCCGCTTCGGCCATCTTGTAGTAAGCGTCGACGTCGAGGCGGTGTCGGGTCGGCGCAGCGGGGCGTTCAAGGATTCCGGCCATGGCTCTCTCCAGCATCGGAGTCTAGGGCGGACGGCGTGGGTCGCCAAGTTCGCTATCGACAGTCCGCGGCGCAGTCCGCAGAGGCGGGGCGAGAGCGCCCCGGCCGCCGATCTTTGCAGGCGCCGAGCGGGCGTCGCCGCCTACACGCCCGCCGCGGGATAGTTCGGGCTCTCGCGGGTGATGGCGACGTCGTGGACGTGGCTCTCGCGCAGCCCCGCGCTGGTTATGCGCATGAACCGCGCCTTCTCCTGAAACTCCGCGATCGTCGCGGCGCCGACATACCCCATCGCCGCGCGCAAGCCCCCGGCCAGCTGGTGGACGATCGCGCCGACCGGCCCACGATAAGGCACCTGGCCCTCCACTCCCTCCGGCACGAGCTTCACCTGATCCTTCACGTCCTGCTGGAAGTAGCGGTCGGCCGACCCTTGCGCCATGGCGGCGAGCGAGCCCATCCCACGGTAACTCTTGTACGACCGGCCCTGATATAGGAACACTTCGCCCGGGCTCTCCTCGGCGCCGGCGAAGAGCGAGCCGATCATGGCGCAATCAGCGCCGGCCGCGATGGCCTTGGCGAGGTCCCCGGAATACTTGATCCCGCCGTCGGCGATGATCGGCAGGCCGGCCGCCCGCCCCGCCTCGCCCGCCTCGAGAATGGCGGTAAGCTGCGGCACGCCGACGCCCGCCACGATGCGTGTGGTGCAGATCGAGCCCGGCCCGATGCCGACCTTGACCGCGTCCGCCCCGGCGTCGATGAGCGCCTGCGCCCCCTCGCGCGTGGCGACATTGCCGGCGATGACGGCGACCTTGTTGGTGGCGCGCTGGATGCGCCGCACTTGCGCCAGCACCTGTTCGGAATGGCCGTGCGCCGTGTCGACCACGAGGCAGTCCACCCCTGCCGCCATGAGCAGCTCGGCGCGCTCGAAGCCCTTGTCGCCGACGGTGGTGGCGGCCGCGACGCGCAGGCGACCGTCCGCGTCCTTGGCGGCGTTCGGATGGGCGGTCGCCTTCTCGATGTCCTTGACCGTGATGAGGCCGACGCATTTGCCGCCGTCGTTCACGACGACGAGTTTCTCGATCCGGTGCTGGTGGAGAAGCCGGCGCGCCTCGTCGTGGCCGACGCCTTCACGAACCGTCACAACCTTGCGCGTCATGAGCTCGGACACCGGCTCGCGTGCATTGTCCGCGAAGCGCACGTCGCGGTTGGTGACGATGCCGACGAGCCGACCCGGCTTCCCGTCGGGGCCGCGCTCGACCACCGGAACGCCGGAGATCGAGGCGCGGCGCATGAGCTCGAGCGCGTCGGCGAGCGTCGCGTCGGGAAAGATGGTGATCGGATCGACCACCATCCCGCTCTCGAAGCGCTTGACCTTGCGCACCTCCTCGGCCTGGTCGACCGGATCGAGATTGCGGTGGATGACGCCAATACCGCCAGCCTGCGCCATCGCGATCGCCAGGCGCGCTTCGGTCACGCTGTCCATGGCCGCCGAGACGATCGGCAGGTTGAGGCTGATCTCGCGCGTGAGCCGCGTTGCGATGTTGGCGGCGCTCGGCGCGATCGCGCTAAACCCGGGCCTGAGCAGCACGTCGTCGAAGGCGAGCCCTTCGAGAAAATCATTGTCCGTGCTCGCCATCGATTCGCTCCCCGACTCAGCGCGCGCCTATCCGATGGCGCGGCTGCCTACCATGGCTAAGCCGGACCGCCTAGAGTCGAAGCGGCTTGAGGCTTCGCCGAAGTTCTTTCAGGTGGTAGCATGGCGATATGGCCGACGCTGCTGAGATGGACATGGACGTGGGCGCGTTCCTGGCCTGGGCGGAGGGGCGTGACGGCCGCTGGGAGCTGCGCGACGGCAGGCCCGTCATGATGGCGCCGGAGCGCGCGCTTCACGCCTTGACGAAATTCGCCGCGCAGCAGGCGCTCCAGGTCGCCATTCAACGGGCCGAACTTCCATGCCAAGTTTTTCCCGACGGAATGACGGTGAGGATTTCGGCGCGCACCGCCTTCGAGCCGGACGCGCTCGTGGTCTGCCCGTCTCCGCCCGATCTCAACACGATGGAAATTCCGAACCCGGTCATCGTCGTCGAGGTCTTAAGTCCAAGCACCGCCGCCGACGATCACGGGATTAAGCTCGACGGCTACTTCTCCCTGGCGAACGTGGAGCACTATCTCATTCTCGACGCCGACCGCCGCGTTCTGATCTGGCACAAGCGCGGGCAAGCCGGCGCGATCGAGACGCGGGTCTTGCGCGAGGGCGTCATCCGGCTCGACCCGCCGGGAATCGACGCGGACGTCGGGGCTTTCTTCGCCGAGCCGCCATAGTCCGCGTGCGCGCCAACGCGGATTTGTCGGCATTCGAAGCGCGCGAGGTCGAAGACGGGAAATCGCCGTCCGTGGATCGTAGGCCTGACCGGCGCGAGCGGGTGGGAAAGGGGAGCGCAAGAGAGCCGGAATTGATAATCTTAACGTTGCAAAGAAGATGAGTCCTTCGATCTCCGGCCTGGTCGCACTCGCCCTCTTTTCGACGGCTGCTTGCGCGCATGACATGTGGGTCGACGGCGGGCCAGTTCCTCGCTGGGTCAAGAGCGCATGCTGCGGACCGGACGACGTCCACCATCTCCGCGCTGAGCAGGTCAGTCGCAACGCGGCCGGCGACTATGTTGTCGACATCTACCCCCGGCCCATTCCGGCGCGGTTGGCGCTACCCAGTCAAGACGGCGACTACTGGCTCTTCTTCCATGAGGATTTCGGCGTCTTCGGCCGCGTCCGGTGTTTTTTCGCGCCGACGCTGTTTTGACGCCCCTCTCAGAAAACGCCACCGCGCGTCGCAAGCCTCAGGGCGGCGAGGCCGCGATGATGGCGCACGCGGGCTGATGGATCGCCTTCTTGGAGGGGAGCAAAACTGCTATTCGAACTGCGCCCAATCGGCTCGCGCCGAATTAGAATCAAAATGTGGAAAGTCAGGCGCCAACATGACAGGCCTCATATCCTCGAAACTGACCGAAAAGGTCGTCGCCCGTTACAAGGACTGTCCGGACCCGCGGCTCAAAGAGATCATGGAGTCGCTCATTCGGCACCTCCATTCCTTCGCCCGCGAGGTCAATCTCACCGAGGCGGAGTGGCTCGCGGGCGTCGAGTTCCTGACCAAGGTCGGCCAGTTCAGCAGCGACACGCGGCAGGAGTTCATTCTTCTCTCGGACGTGCTCGGCCTCGAGACGACGGTGATCGAGATCAACCACGGCGCGGGCGCCGGCGAAACCGAAGCGACGCTGCAAGGCCCGTTCTACGTGCCGGGAGCGCCGGAACTGCCCAAAGGCGCGATGGTGGCGGGCGACCCGCCGGGCGATCCGCTCGACGTGACGGGGAGGATCCACGATCCGGACCGACGGCCGATCGCCCATGCGGTGGTCGACGTCTGGCAGGCGGGCGACGACGGCCTCTACTCCGGCCAGGACCCGGCCAAGCAAAAATACGAGCTGCGCGGCCGGTTTCGCTCCGACCGCGACGGCGCCTTTCATTTTCGCTCGGTGCTCCCGAAAGGCTACGAGATCCCGACCGATGGGCCGGTCGGCGCGCTCATGCGCGCGACGAACCGGTCGACCTGGCGCCCCGCGCATCTGCATTTCCGGGTCTCGGCCGAGGGTTTTCGGCCTCTGACAACGCATATTTTCGTGAAAGGCGCGCCGCATATCGACGAGGACGCGGTGTTCGGGGTGAAAGAGTCGCTGATCGCGGAATTTGCACGCCGGCCTGACGGCAAGGGTTACGCGCTCGACTACGATTTCGGCTTAAGTCCGGCGGCGTGACGAGGCTCAGCGCTTCGCCTCGGGACGGGCGGGCCCGCCTCAGATGCAGCGCCCCCCGTCCACCTCCAGCACGACGCCGGTGAGAAAGGCCGCCTCGTCGCTCGCGAGAAAGAGCGCCGCCGCGCCGATGTCGTGCGGAGTGGAAAAGCGGCCGAGCGGCACGGTCGCCTTGAAGGCCGCGCGCTTTTCCGGCGTGTCCTCGCCCATGAACATGGCCAAGAGCGGGGTCTCGCCGGCCACCGGCGCGAGCGCGCACACCCTGATCTTGTCGGGCGCCAGCTCGACCGCCATGGACTTCGTCATCACGTGCACCGCCCCCTTCGAGGCGTTGTAGACTGTAAGGCCGGGCCTTGGCCGCAAGCCTGCGGTCGAGCCGACGTTGATGATAACGCCGCCCCCGTTCTCCCGCATGTGGGGCAGGAAGGCCTGCGCGGTGAGGAAAATCGACTTCACGTTGACCGCGAACACGCGGTCGAACTCCGCCTCCTCGACCTCCATTAGCGGCTTGTTGCGGTGCGTGGTGCCCGCGTTGTTCACGACGATGTCCACCCGTCCGAAGGCGCCGATCGCCGCCTTGGCGGCGCGCTCGACGTCGTCGCGGTTCGATACGTCGCCACAAAGCGCGATCGCCCCGTCGCCAAAGCGCCTCGCCGCCGCGTCGGCGACCTCGGGCTTGAGGTCGAGGCAGGCGACGCGCGCGCCCTCGCGCGCGAATATCTCGGCGATGCCGTAGCCGAACCCTTGCCCCGCGCCGGTGACGAGCGCGGTCTTCCCCTTCAGCCGCATAGGAAACCCTCGCTTGTCAGCTCGCCTGCCGCCGCTCTTCGACGAGTTCGTCGTCGATCGTCTTGGCCCGGATCGCAGCGGGGCGGGCGCTGACCAGCGCCCAGAAGCGCTCGAAAGCGGGCCGCTTGTCGATGCCGCCGCGAGCCATGCCCCAGCCGATGTGGGCGCCGAGATAGACGTCGACGGCGCTGAAGCGGTCGCCGGCGATGTAATCGCTGCGGTAAAGCGCGCCTTCGATCGCCGCCAGCGTGCGCTCAAGATTGCCGTAGCCGACCAATCCCTCGCGCTCGACCGGGATTTCGAAGCCGAGCGCCTTGTCGGTCGTGGCCGCCTCGAGAGGTCCCGCTCCGAAGAAGAACCAGCGGTAGTACGGACCGCGTTCGCGCGAGCCCGGGGGCGGCGCCAGTCCGGCCTCGGGGAAGGCGTCGGCAAGATAGAGGCAGATGGCCGCGGCTTCCGTAATCACCGTGTCCCCGTGGCGCAGCGCCGGCACCTTGCCCATCGGATTGATCGCCAGGTAGTCGGGTCCCTTCATCGAATGGCCGAACTCCAGGATTTTCGTCTGATAGGGCTGCCCGACCTCCTCGAGCATCCAGCGGACGATGCGGCCGCGCGACATCGGATGGGTGTAAAAGACCAGTTCGTCGCTCATGCCTCGCTTCCTTCCTCGCCTGCACAATCCAATGCGTTTCTACCAGGGCCTGTGGTAAATCAAGCCTCACGGACGGCGCTTGCTTCCCGGCCATCACAGGATCGTCCATGCGTATCGAAACCGACCTCAAACTGGATTTCAAGGACGTTCTCATCCGCCCGAAGCGTTCGACCCTCAATACCCGCAGCGCAGTCGACGTCACGCGGGTCTTCCGATTCCTGCATACGGGCGGCGAGTGGAAGGGCTTTCCCATCATCGCCGCCAACATGGACGTGACGGGAACGATGGCCATGGCGCGCGCTCTTGGCCGCCATGGGGCGCTCACCGCGCTGCACAAGCATTATCCCGAAGCCGAGCTCGTCAAGTTCTTCTCAGGTTCGGACGGCGCTCACGCCTTTTATTCGCTGGGCACGACGACGGCCGACCTCAGGAAGCTCGCCGCCGTCGCCAAGGCTGCGCGCATCGGCCTCATCTGCCTCGATGTCGCCAACGGCTACGCCGAAAAGTTCCTCGACGTCGTGAGGCGGGTGCGTGACGATCATCCGGAGGCCGCGATCATGGCTGGAAACGTCGTGACCGGCGACATGACCGAGGCCTTGATCCTGGCCGGCGCCGACATCGTGAAGATCGGCATCGGCCCCGGCTCTGTCTGCACCACGCGCCGCGTTACAGGCGTCGGCTATCCGCAGCTATCCGCCATCATCGAATGCGCCGACGCCGCGCATGGGCTCAAAGGTCAGGTCTGCGCGGACGGCGGCTGCACAGCTCCGGGCGACGTCGCAAAAGCCTTCGGGGCGGGGGCTGATTTCGTCATGCTGGGCGGCATGCTGGCCGGGCACGACGAGTGCGACGGCGAGGTGCGCTACGAGGAGCGCGACGGCGAGAGGGTCGCGGTCGGCATGAGCTTCTACGGCATGTCCTCAGAGACAGCGATGAAGAAGCACTCGGGCGGAGTCGCTCACTATCGGGCGGCGGAGGGCAAGACCGTCGAGATTCCCTATCGCGGCCCCGTCGAGCACACGATGGGCGAGATCATGGGCGGCGTGCGCTCGATGATGACTTACATTGGCGCGGCCCGCCTCAAGGAGGTGTCCAAGCGCACGACCTTCGTGCGGGTCAGCGTCCAGAGCAACGACGTTTTCGGGGGGTGAGCGTCCCCGATTGATTAGGGCCCCGCGAGCCGGTCGGCGAACTCGGCGATGGTCCTCGCGTAAACCTCAGCCGAGTTCCATTCGAGCAGGACCGGGAAGTTGGGCTGGCCCGGATCCCATCCTTGGCCGCGCTGCCAGCCTTTCTGGCGGAGAAAATTGGCGGTCGAGGCGAGCGCGTCAGCTCCGTTGTTCATGAGGTCCCCGCCGCGGCCGCCGTTCGCCGACACCCCGTATTTGAGATAGGCCGACGGCATGAACTGCGTCTGGCCAAGTTCGCCCGCCCAGGCGCCGCGCATCTGCTCGGGCCTCAACAGCCCGCGCTCAACGATCATAAGAGCGTCAATCAGCTCCGCCTTATAGAGGTTTCCGCGGCGGCAGTCGTAGGCGAGCGTGGCCAACGCGCTGAAGGTCGGGTATTTCCCTCGCCCCACGCCGAAATCCGTCTCCAGCCCCCAGATCGCCACCAGCACCGGGCCCGGCACGCCGTATTGCTGCTCGATCCGCTCGAGCGGCTCGGCGTAGGCCAGGAGCATGGTCTTTCCCCTCTTGATCCGGCCCGCCGTGACGTGGCCCGCGGCGAAAGCGGCGTAGTTTCCTTGGAGCGCCCTTTGACCCCGATCGTGAGCGAGCACCGACGGATCGAAAGCAGCGGTCGCGAAAGCCTCGTCGACGACCTCCGGCGAAACGCCGTCGTTGATCGCGACCTCCTTGAAGTCCTCGAGCCAGGCGCGGAAGCCTTCCGGGGAGTCGCCGCATTGCGCCGCCCCAGCGGGCGCGGAAACCGCCATCACAGCGGCCGCTAAGACCGCGATCTTGATCATACTCGCCCGCATGCTTCTCCGCCTTCATTCGTACCGGGTCGGCGACGGCTAGCCGCGAAACAGGGCTGAACCTTGGCCACGTTTCCATTGTTAATGCGTAAAGCTAGCGGACCAACTCCACTTCGCAGCCCGCCTCGACCTCTTTCCACGACCTGTCGCAGGTGAGAGCGACGCCGTACCGCGCTCCGGCCAGCGTCAGACAGGTTCGGTCGCCGAGCGACAGACCGGAGCGGCGGGTCTTGCCTCGCAGCAAGCCAGCAAGCCGCGCCTGATGCCGATCAAAAGCAATAACCTCGAGCTGGAGCGCTTCCATAGCGGAATCTATCGCCGCTTCCGTCATGCCCCCTTCGATCAGCTTTCCCACCATCTCCGAATAGTTCACAGCGCCAATGCATGCGTCCGGCAGCGCTTCCGCCACATGGTTGGCGCCAGGCTCGCTCTGGAGAAGACAAAGAATAGCCGAGGCGTCGAGAACATAGAGTCTACTCACGGTCCGCGTCCGCCTTCCGCTCACGGATCAGCTCCTCCGCGAGGCTTCGATTCGGAGGAACAGACTCACGAACGATCGACTGCGCCTTCCTTATCGCTGCAGCAAGAGGTCGAATTCGAAGTTCCCCTTCAGGAAGCATCTCCAACACAACCATGTCGCCGCGGCTAATTCCCATTGCCCTGCGCATGGTCGCAGGGATGACGATCTTGCCGCCTTCAATGATCCTGACTGTTTGCGCCAACGAGACTTCTGCCTGGTTCCGGACCGGATTAAGAGCTTATACCTGGAAGTCGGCGTCCCGCCTATTGTCTTTTGGGGCCCCCGCCTCGCCCGCGCTCAGGGCACGTGTCGCCAAGGAACCGCCTATTGTGGCGTTGGAGCGACGCCAGCCCAGATGATAGAAGCGCACGGATGACTTCCGTTGACTCCGCCGCAAAGCCCCGCGCCCCCGAGCGGCTCGCCGGCGCGACGCGCGCCGAGATCGCGCGCGCGCTGCTTGAACTCGACGTCCCCGAGCGGGAGCACAGCATGCGCGTCTCCCAACTCTGGCACTGGATCTATCACCGCGGCGCGCGCGAATTTTCGGCGATCCGCAACATCGCCCGGCCTCTGCTCGACAGGCTCGGCGAGAGGCATTCGCTCGCGCGGCTCGAGATCGCCGCCGAGCAGGTTTCAGCGGACGGCGCCCGCAAATGGCTTCTCAAGATGCCGCCAGCTTACCCGGGCGACAAGGGCGCCGAGATCGAGTGCGTCTACATCCCGGAATCGGACCGGGGCACGCTCTGCGTCTCTTCCCAAGTCGGCTGCACGCTCAACTGCTCGTTCTGCCACACCGGCACAATGCCGCTCGTGCGCAATCTGACCGCGGCGGAAATCGTGGGGCAGGTTCTCGTGGCTCGCGATCGCCTTGGCGACTTCCCCGGCGGCGTCCCGCCGGCAGACGGCCTTGTCCCGTCGGGGGAAGGCGTGCGAGCGGTCTCGAACGTCGTCTTCATGGGCATGGGCGAGCCGCTCTACAACTTTGAGGCGGTGCGCGACGCGATCGCCATATTGACCGACGGCGACGGGCTCTCGCTCTCGAAGCGACGCATTACCGTGTCGACTTCGGGGGTCGTCCCCGAAATGGCGCGGCTCGGGTCCCAGTGCGGGACGATGCTCGCGGTCTCGCTGCACGCGACGAACAACGCGCTGCGTGACAAGCTGGCGCCGCTGAACCGCAAGTACCCGATCGAGGAGCTTCTCAAGGCTTGCCGCGAATATCCCGGTGCGTCGAACGCGCGCCGCATCACGTTCGAATACGTGATGCTGAAAGGCGTCAACGACTCCCCGGCCGAGGCGAAGGCGCTCGTGAGGCTGCTTAAGGGAATTCCGGCCAAGATCAACCTCATTCCTTTCAACTTATGGCCCGGCAGCCCCTACGAATGCTCCGATTGGGATACGATCGAACGCTTCTCCGAGATCGTGCTCAACGCCGGCTACGCGAGTCCGGTGCGCACGCCGCGCGGCCGCGACATTCTGGCAGCCTGCGGACAGCTGAAGAGCCAGAGCGAGAAATTGAGGGCGCGGGCGCGGTTGTTGCTCGAGGAGAGCCTGGTTGTTGGACAAGACTGACGTCGAACTCGAGCGGCCCGGGACCGAGGCCGATACGGTGGCCGCGCCGTTCGACGTTCGGGCCCTCTTTAGGCTCGGCCTCGCCGGCGTGTTTCGCACGCCGCGGCTCGACCGCAAGGGCGTCGCGGCGCTGATCGTCATTGTCGCGCTCGGCTGGTTGTCGACGGCGTTCTACCGGGTCCAGCCCGACGAGAAAGGCGTGGTCCTGCGGTTCGGGCGCTGGATCGCGACGACCGATCCCGGCTTGCACGTCCATCTGCCCTACCCCATCGAGTGGGCGCTGCTCCCGAAAGTGACGCAGGTGAACGAAATCCAGTTGAGCGCGGAGCTCCCCTCCGGGGACGGGCAGACGCAGGCGAGCCGCGGTCAGATGCTGACGGGCGACGAGAACATTGTCGAGGCCGACTGCACTGTCTTCTGGAAGATCAGGGATCCGGGCGATTTCCTGTTCCGGGTGGACAATCCGCAACTCGCCGTCAGGATTGCGTCGGAGGGGGCGCTGCGCGACGTCATCAGCCGGACCCCCATTCAGGCCGCGATGTCGGACAAGCGACAGCAGATCGCCGACGAAACCCGCGCGCTTCTGCAGAAACTGCTCGACGACGAGCGGGCGGGCGTCGAGATCACGCAGGTTCAGTTGCAGCGCGTCGAGCCGCCGCTTGCGGTCATCGACGCCTTCAACGACGTGCAGCGGGCGCGCGCGGACCAGGAGCGCGCGCGCAACGAGGCGGAAGCGTACGCCAACGACATCGTGCCGCGCGCCCGCGGCGAGGCCGAGCGCATCCGGCAGGAGGCGGAGGCCTACAGGTCGCAGGTCGTCAACCTCGCGCAGGGCGAGGCGGAAGCCTTCCTGCCGCTGCTCAAGAGCTACCAGCTGGCCAAGGGGGTGACCGCCTGGCGCATCTATCTCGACAGCGTCGATGAGGTTTTGCGCAAGGCCTCGAAGGTCATTGTGGACACGTCCGGCAAGGGCGTCTCGAGCGTGACGCCCTATCTTCCGGTGACCGAGTTCAGGCCTCAGCCGCCAGCGAAGCCGCTGCAAGCGGCGCCGTCGCAGCCGCCGGCGCCTTCGCCGCCGGCTTTGGGAGCGGAAAAATGAAAGCCCGCCCCGTCCTTGTCCTGCTCGCGCTCGCGGCGCTCGGGGTCTATGTGGCGGCCTCGTCGGTCTACGTCGTCAGCGAAGGCGAGCAGGCGCTCGTCGTCCGCCTCGGCGCCCCCGTCGGGGTCGAGCGCGCCGCCGGGCTCAAGTTCAAGGCGCCGTTCATCGATGCTGTCTATACGACCTCGGCGCGCTCGCTCCTGCTCGAGCCGCCGGTCGAGCAGGTCATTATGGGTGACCAGAAGCGCCTCGAGGTGCAGCCCTATACGCGCTATCGCGTTGTCGATCCCTTGCGCTTCTATCAGGCGGTCCGTACGCCGGAGGCGGCGAACGCGCAGCTTGCGCAACTCGTCAGCTCGTCGGCCCGGCGCGCGCTCGGCCAAGTGCCGCTGCGCGCGCTGTTGACGGATGACCGCGGCCGCATCCTCGACGTCATCAAAGGCGAAGTCGCGAGGAAGGCGGAGCCGCTCGGGGTGGCGGTCGACGAAGTGCGTTTCCGGCGCGCCGACCTGCCCTTCGAGACCAGCCAGGCCATCTACGAACGCATGAAATCGGAGCGCCTTCGGGAGGCGAAGGAACTGCGCGCGCAGGGCTTCGAATGGGCGCAGCAGATTCAGGCCCGCGCGGATCGCGAGCGCACCGTCATCCTGTCGGAAGCAGAGCGCGCCGCCGCCATCGCGCGCGGCGAGGGCGACGCCGCCGCGAACACGGCGCTGGCCGACGCTTTCACCAAGGACGGGCAGTTCTACGCGCTCTATCGGACCTTGCAGACCTACAAGGGCGCGCTCGCCGGGTCGGCGCCGACCCTGGTGGTCAGTCCCGACGCAGATTTCATGCGGCTTCTGAAGTCGGGTCCCGCGGAGCCGGAGAGCCCGAAGCCTTAACCCCGAAGGTTGCGGACGCGGTTGGAGGAATTGGCGATGACCGACCTCGCCGGATGGATCTTCCTACTGCTGCAGATCTTTTTCCTGGATCTCGTCCTCGGCGCGGATAACGCGGTCGTCATCGCGCTCGCTTGCGGTCGCCTGCCGCCCGAGGAAATGAAGCGAGCCGCGGCTTTTGGCGCGCTCGGCGCCATCGCGCTACGCCTGTGCATGATCCTGTTCGCCAACCTCCTGCTCGGAGTTCCCCTCGTCAAGGTGGTCGGCGCCTGGATGCTCGTCGTCATCGCCCTCAATGTGCAGCGTCACGAGCGCGAAGCCGCGTTCCTCACCACAAGCGCGGTCGCAGCCGCCGACCTCATGTCCGCCGCCGCCGTCATCATGTTCGCTGACGCCGCGATGAGCCTCGACAATGTTGTCGCCCTCGCCGCGATTGCCAACGGAAATTTTTGGCTGCTGGCCCTTGGCGTCCTCATGAGCATTCCGCTTCTCGCCGGCGGCGCGATCATCCTGAACGAGATCATTCGGAGAGCGCCCGAAATCCTGACCATCGGCGCGACCTTTCTCGGATGGATCGCGGGCGGAATGGCGGCGTCCGACCCGCTCGTGGCCCAGTGGATTGAAACTAATGCGCCGGCGATCCCGGTCGTCGCGCCTCCGCTCGTGGCGCTCTTCGTCTTGGTCGCAGGGCGGGGGGTCGCAGCGGACGAAGCGCAGCCGACTCCCTTGTCGGTCCGCAGGAAGAATTCCGGTTCGACGGCTCGCCGGCCGAGGCCGGCGCCGGAAACCGTCGCTTCGGCGTCGACTCAAGCAGCGAGGCTCGAAGCCCCATCGCCGCTCCCCGCCGGGCCGGCGGTCGCGCTTTCGTCCGCCTCGCCGGCAAGGCCCCCCTCGTCCTGGTCCGAGGAGCGCGTCGTCGTCGCAGGACTTGTGCTGCTGGCCTTCCTGGCTGGTCTCATCCTCTTTGTCGCTTCGTTCTTCGACCGCCTCAGCTGACCCCGCCTGGGGCCTATTGTGGCGAAGCGGCGATTCTAAGTGGCGTGTTTTGGGCGGGGAGGTGACAAAACGGCTCTTCCGGTGCATGCTTCCCCGGTTAGGGAGGAAATGCCGATGACCCGAGTCTTCAACAAATCACTATTGCTTGGTTCGATCTGCGCGGCGGCGCTCGCGATGGCGGGAGTTGCGGCCGCCCAAGAAATCAAACCCATGTCCGTCTCAACGCCAAAGGCGGCGGCGGTGACGCCGGTGACACAGGCGCAGTTGGACAAGGCCGCCAGCGACGGAAACAACTTCCTTCACACCAACGGCAACTACGCTCAGACCCGCTACTACCCGAACAGCCAAATCAATCGCGGCAACGTGGCGCGCTTACATCCGGCTTGGGTCTTTCAGACGGAGGTCAAGGAGTCGCTCGAGACCTCGCCGATCGTCGTCAACGGCGTGATGTACGTCACCACTTCGTTCAGCCACGTCTATGCGCTCGACGCGAAGACCGGCCAAGAAATCTGGCACTACAAGCCGAAACTCGGCCCCGTCACGACCTTCTGCTGCGGCCCAAACAACCGCGGCGTCGCCGTCTATAACGACAAGGTTTATGTCGGCACGCTCGACGCCAAGCTCGTCGCGCTCGACGCCAAGACCGGCTCGGTCGTCTGGGAGCAGCAGGTCGGAGACCCCGAGAAGGGCTATAGCGAGACGATGGCGCCGACCGCGGTCAAGGGCAAGATCCTCATCGGCACCAACGGCGGCGAATACGGCATCCGCGGCTTCGTCAAGGCTTATGACGCCAACGACGGCAAGCTGCTCTGGACCTTCGACACCATTCCGGAGAACTCGGCCGGCGTCTGGGCGACCAAGGACGCCACCGGGCGCGACATGCACCGCGACATCGATGCGGAAAAGGCCGCTTTGGCCAAGAACGGCGACCCGTACAAGACGCTCGGCGGCGGCGTTTGGCAAAACCCCTCGGTCGACGAGGCGGCGAACCGCATCTATTTCGTGGTCGGCAATCCCTCGCCCGATCTTGACGGCTCGCTCCGGCCCGGCGACAACCTCTACACGGATTCGCTCGTTTCGGTGGACCTGGACACGGGCAAGGACGTCTGCCACTTCCAGTACATCGCGCACGACGTTTGGGACCTTGACGCGGTGAGTCCGACGGTGCTCGTCAACGCGGCCGACAAGTCCGGAAAGATGGTTCCGGCCGTGCTCCATGCCGGCAAGACGGGCTACATCTACGTGCACGACCGCAAGGACTGCAGCCTCATCCGCTTCTCGGAGCCGATGGTGTCGCAGAAGGACAGGTGGCTGCTGCCGACGCCGACCCAGCCGCTCGATCCCAAGTCGGCGAAAATGTTGCCCGGCGCGAACGGGGGCGTCGAGTGGTCGCCAATCGCGACTGACCCGGCGCATAACATGGCCTATGCGGTCAATCTCGAACAGGAGATGACGTATACGGTTGCGAGCTCGCCCTATCCGGACGGCAAGCTGTGGCTCGGCGGCGCGTTCACCAACGTCCCAGGCGGCGTCCAGACCGGCAACATCACCGCCATAAACTATAACAACGGCAAGATTGTCTGGCAGGTTCTAACGCCTCAGCCCATGATCGGCGGCATTCTGGCGACCGCCGGCGGGCTCGTCTTCGCCGGCGAGGGCAACGGATGGTTCCGAGCCTACAATTCGTCGGATGGAAAAGCGCTGTGGTCGTTCCAGGCGGGTGCGGGCGTAAATGCGCCGCCGTCTTCCTATTCGGTCGGCGGGAAGCAGTACGTCGTCGTCGGCGCAGGCGGAAACACCCAGATCGACTTCCCGCGCGGCGACGCCATCATCGCCTTCACGGTCGATTGATCGCCGACCGAAGAAGCGGCCGCTCCGCCTAAAACAGCGGGGCGGCCCTTTTCATTGACTGGACGTCGCCGCGGGCTGAGGCTCGGACGAATGCGTTCTGACGCGGGAGGACGGCGCTTCATGTTGCGCATCGCACTTGCAGCGGCGCTGCTCGCTAGTCCGGTGGCGGCTTACGCCCAATCGGTCGAAGAGAGGGCGGCGATCTGCGCCGCCTGCCACGGCCTCAAAGGCGTTCCGCAGGATAAGTTGACGCCGATTATCTGGGGCCAGAACGCCGGTTACCTCTATCTGCAATTCCGCGATTTCCAGAAAGGGACGCGCAAGGCCGAGCCGATGGCCACGGTGGCCAAGCTTGTCGTCAAGGAGGACGCTCTCGCGCTCGCCGAATATTTCGCCGCCAAGCCGTTTCCCAACATCGGCGCCCCGGCGACTTCGAAGCCGGATGCGGACATCGCTAGGACGGCGATCAAGTCGGTCGTCTGCACGAGCTGTCATCTTGAACAGTTCCAGGGCGATTCGTCCGTTCCCCGTCTAGCGGGGCAGGAGCGCGAGTACCTTTACAAGACGATGATGGATTTCCGCGATCGCACACGCAACAACAACCCGGGCATGCACGACCTGATGAACACCATTACCCCAGAGCAGATCGCGGCGATTGCGGGGTATATCGCCGGGCTGTAGCCGTTCGCCGTCACTCCAGCATCTTCGCCTCGCGCTCGCGTCCAAGCTTGCGGGCGATGTCGGCGGCGGTCTTGCCGCGGTCGTCCTTGAGATCGACCTTCGCGCCGTGATCGAGCAGCGCCGTGATCGTCGCCTTCACGTCCTCGACGCCCGCGCTCGCGTCGGGGCCGGCCGCCCACATGAGCGCAGTGAGGCCGTGGCCGTAGCGCCGGTTCACATCGACGCCCACCCTCACAAGCAACGCAACGATCGGCGCGTTTGCGCGACCGGCGGCGTAGACCATCGCGCCCTTGCCGTCACTGTCGACTGCGTTCGGATCGGCGCCATGGTCCAGCAACAGGTGGGCCGTTTCTGTCGCGCCGTTGTAGGCGGCGGCCGAAAGCGGCGTGAGACCGCTGCGGCCGGGAATGTTCGGGTCGGCGCCGTGATCAAGGAGGACCTGGACCGCGTCCCGCCGATCGCTTTCCGCCGCGAAAAAGAGCGGCGTCGAGCCCTCGACTGAGCGGGCGGAGACGTTCGCGCCTTTCTCGATCAAGAGCTTGACGAGCTTCGTCTTGCCGGCCTGCGCAGCCCTCATGAGCGCGGTTTCGCCTTCCCGGTCCCTGGCGTCGACCAGCGCGCCGCGGTCAAGCAGTGCGCGGGCCTCCTTTTCGCAGCCGAGCCGGGCGGCCGCGAACAAGAGCGCCGCCGCCTGGTACGCGTCGCCGTCTTTCAACTCCGCAAGTTTGCGCCCCGAGTCTGCGCACGGGTCCGCCGCCGGGGCTGCGGTCGCGAAGAAAAGAATCGCGAAAAAGAACAGGAAGGGAATCCGCAACAACGATTCTCCGATTGCTCACTTCGCCAATGGCCCGGCGGGGCGCATGAAGCCGACTTCGAGACCGTTCCAGTTCTTAAGCGCAGGCGAGACGAACGCGTCGAGCTTCCCCTTAACGCGCGCGTCGAACCGACCGAAGCGGCTCAACAGGGCCGCGATCATCACTTGCGCCGCACGCCCGGCGCCGTCGTCCGCCTTGACCGCGAGGCCGAGTCCCTCTTCCGGCAGCGCCGCGCAGAACACGCCCTCGGCGCCCGCCTTGGTGAAAGCGCGCGCGCCCAGAATGGTCATAACGTCCGTGTCGAACCTCCCCTCGCCGGCGACCATGTCTGGATGCGCTGCGACGGCTTTGCGGATCCGCTTCGCGGCCTGCGCGCGCGACGGCGCCAGCCCCTCGCCCGTCGCAAACCGCGCCAAGCCAAGCGCAAGCGCCCGCAGCGGAACTGCGTAAGTCGGGATCGAGCAGCCGTCCACGCCCCGGTTCTCCTCGCTGAGCTTTGCCCCCATAATCTCCGCCAGCGCGGCGGCGACGTGCCGCTGCGCCGGATGGTCCGGCGCAACGTAGTCGGCTGGGTCGATCCCTTTCGCGCAGGCGAGACAGATGAAGCCGGCGTGCTTGCCTGAACAATTGTTGTGCAGCTGGCTCGCCTCCTCTCCGTTTTTGGCAAGGGCGCGCGCGGCGCGTTCGCTCAGCGGCCAGTGGACGCCGCACTCGAGCGCGCTTTCGTCGCAGCCTGCTTTCGCGAGCATCGCTTTGGCCGTCGCGACATGCCTCTCCTCGCCCGAATGCGAGGCGCAGGCGAGCGCGATCTCCTCTTCGGTCAAGCCCAGGCGATCGGCGGCCCCGCTCTCGACGAGCGGCAGCGCCTGCAGCGCCTTCACCGCGGAGCGCGGGTAGATCGGCCGCTCGACATCGCCGAACGCGAACACGACGCGCCCGGCCGCGTCCAAGACCGCGCCCGCGCCCCTGTAAAAAGACTCGATCCGTCCGCCGCGCAGCGCCTCGGCGACGACGGGGTTGCTCATGTCTTCTCCTAAAGAAAGCGGCTTTGCGGCGCATGGCCCTCGCAGGCCCACCCAGCTAGGCTGCTAATGCCGCACAAGGTTCAGCGGTTAGCAAGGGGCGAGACGAGGTCATCGATGCGCGTTCGAGACGTAATGACCTACGGGGCGATCGGCGTGCCTGAAACTGCAGGCCTGACCGAGGCGGTCGACACCATGCTGCGCTCCCGCGTGAGCGCCGTCTTTGTCTTCGACGCAGAGCGGGCGCTCGTCGGCGTCCTGAGCGAGGGCGACCTTCTGCGCCGAGGCGAGCTCGGGACCGAGAAAAAGCGCCCGCATTGGCTCGAGTATTTGTTGAGTGGCGGCGGGCTCGCCGATGCTTACGTCCATGCGCACGGCCGCAAGGTCGGCGAGGTGATGACTCGCAAAGTCGCAACGATCGCGGAGGACGCGGACTTGAGCGACGCCGTGGACCTCATGATGAAGCACAACGTCAAGCGGCTGCCGGTGCTGCGAGGAGATGCAGTTGTGGGCGTCGTGTCGCGCTCGGACGTGTTGAAGGGTCTGCTCGCGGCGCTGCCCAAGGCGGAGGGACCGCATCCCGACGCGGAAATCAAGGCGGCGATCCAGGCCGAACTCGGCAAGCTCGGCTGGGCGCCGCGCGCCAGCGTCAACGTCGCCGTCTTAAACGGCGTCGTCACCTTCGACGGCGCGATCACAGATGACCGCCTGCGCGACGGGCTCAAAGTGATCGCGGAAAATACGCCCGGCGTGGCGGCGGTCCGCGTCCACATGGCGTGGATCGAGCCGAACTCCGGGTTTTACGTGCCGGCGGAGGACGACGAGCAGCCGGACGGTTAAGGCCGCCGGTAGGCGCCGTGATAACCGCCGACCCGGTAGCCGGCGCCGCGGTAGTAGCCGCCGCGGTGGTACCCGCCGCGCCAATAGACGCCGCTCCGATAGGGGTGGTAGCCGCCGCGCCAGATATATCCGGGGTAAGAATAGCCGCCGCTGTAATAGACCCCGCCATACGTGGGCCACCAGTTGTCGCCGTAGGCGGGCGAGTAGCCGCCGTACCAGCCGCCATAGACGGGCGCGGCGCCGTAGCCATAGGTGTAGCCGCCGTATGGCGCGCATCCGGAGAGCGAAGCGCAGATTCCCGCCGCCAGCGCGCCGATCCGAATCTTCATCCGCAACATGATCCACCCCGCTGTCGGCTCCGCCCGGAAGAGCGGAGCTACGCTATCGACACAGCCAGGCAAGACGAGGACAAGGCTCCTCGCTCAGCGGAGTTACCCCGCCTCTCGCAAGTCCGGCGGAATCGCCTCCTTAACGAAGCTCGCGATCGCCTCGGCCGCGTCCATCGCGACTTGCGCATTCGAGCCGAGCCGCCGCACCGAGACCGTGTTCTCGGCCGCCTCCTTGCGTCCGACCGCGATGAGAATCGGCGCCTTCGCCAGCGAGTGCTCGCGCACCTTGTAGTTGATCTTTTCGTTCCTGAGGTCGGACTCCACCCTGAGCCCTCTCCGCTTCGCCCTGGCGGCGAAGCTTAGCGCGAAGTCGTCGGCGTCGCTCGTGATGGTGCAGACGACGAGCTGCACCGGCGCGAGCCACAGGGGCAGATGGCCCGCGTAGTGTTCGAGCAGGATGCCGATGAACCGCTCCATCGAGCCGCAGATGGCGCGATGGATCATGACCGGCGGCGTCTTCGCGCTGTTGGCGGCGATGTAGAAGGCGCCGAAGCGCTCGGGCAGGTTGAAGTCGACCTGGGTCGTTCCGCACTGCCAGTCGCGGCCGATGGCGTCGCGCAGCACATATTCGAACTTCGGCCCGTAGAAGGCGCCCTCGCCCGGGTTCAGGCTGGTCGCGACGACGTTGCCGTGCTTGGCCTTGATCTCGTCCAAGACGCGGCTCATCACCGCTTCCGCATGGTCCCACATGGTGTCCGTCCCGACGCGTTTCTCGGGACGAGTCGAGAGCTTGACCATGATCTTGTCGAAGCCGAAGTGGCCGTAGACGGAGAGAATGAGCTCGTTGATCTTGTGGCACTCCTCTGCGAGCTGGGCCTCGGTGCAGAAGATATGCGCGTCGTCCTGGGTGAAGGCGCGCACGCGCATGAGCCCATGCAGCGCCCCCGACGGCTCATAGCGGTTGACCGCGCCGAATTCGGCGAGCCTCAGCGGCAGCTCGCGGTAGCTCCTGAGCCCATGCTTGAAGATCTGCACGTGACCCGGGCAGTTCATGGGTTTGAGCGCGTAGACCCGCTCATCCTCCGCTTCGGCGTCCTCCCCCGCCGGGCGGCACATGAACATGCTTTCCCGGTACCACTCCCAGTGGCCGGAGATCTCCCACAAGTGCTTGTCCAAGACCTGCGGCGCGTTGACCTCGTCGTAGTCGCCCGATAGCCGCCGGCGCATGTAAGCGACCAGCGCCTGGAAGATGGTCCAGCCCTTGGGGTGCCAGAAGATCGAGCCCGGGCCCTCCTCCTGGACATGGAAGAGGTCCATCTCGCGCGCCAGACGCCGGTGATCGCGTCGCTCCGCCTCCTCGAGCTGCTTGAGATAAGCGTCGAGCTCTTGCCGGGTGGCGAACGCTGTCCCATAGATGCGCGACAGCATGGGCTTCGTCGAGTCGCCGCGCCAATAGGCCCCGGCGACTTTCATGAGCTTGAAGGCGTCGCCGACCTTGCCGGTCGAGGTCATGTGCGGGCCGCGGCAGAGGTCGGTCCATTCGCCCTGGCTGTAGAGCTTGACCTCCTCATGCGGCGGGATCGCGTCGATGAGCTCGACCTTGAAGGCCTCGCCCTTCGTCTCGAAGAAGCTCTTGGCCTTCTCGCGGGAGACGACCGTCTTGGTGAATGGCTTGTCGCGCGCGATGATCTCGCGCATGCGTTTCTCGATCGCCGGGAAGTCCTCGGGCGTGAAGGGCGCGTTACGGAAGAAGTCGTAATAGAAGCCGTTTTCGATCACCGGGCCGATCGTCACCTGCGTCCCCGGCCACAAGGACTGGACCGCCTCGGCGAGCACATGCGCGGCATCGTGGCGGATGAGCGGAAGCGCCCGCGGATCGTCGCGCGAGATGAATTCGACGGCGGCGCCCGCCTCGATTGGATCGGCGAGGTCGACGAGCCGCCCGTCGCGCAGCGCCGCAACGCTGCGCTTGGCGAGGGAGGGGGAGATGGACTTGGCGATGTCGAGGCCGGTGGTCCCAGGCTCGAAGACACGTGACGCGCCGTCGGGGAAGGTGACGTTGATCATGGGCTCCTCGTGCTCACTCGCCGAAACCGGCCGGCGTAAGCGGTGTGCGCGGGAAGCCTATAGACGAAAGGCGGCGCTCGGAGCAACGGCGAACGCGGGCGCGGGGCGCGCCCCTCCAAGGCGGCGGCGCTCTGTCATTCATATGATATAATACATGCAGTCTCGGATCGTGTGACTTACGGGCTTCGCATTCATACCCGCAACGTCGAGTCCGCCTCGCCTCAAAGTCGAGAGTTTTACGGATCCGAAAGCCGACACGCCAAAGGACGGCGCGTTCCGGCCCGCGAAGCATCGGGCCGGTTCGCGCCCATGGGGCGTCCAGCTCACATCTTCTTGCCCTCGGGGCCGAACTGTTTGAGGTAGGCGATGACGTTGTCGATGTCCTGCTCGTTGCTGAGGCCCGCGAAAACCATCTTGGTGCCCGGAACGGCCGCCTTCGGATCCTTCAGATAGTTTTTCAGAGTCGCCTCGTCCCAGGTGACGCCGGAATTCTTGTTGGCTTCGGAATAATTGTAACCTGGATAGGTTCCAGCCTTTCGGCCGACGACGCCGTTGAGCACCGGGCCAACGAAGTTCTTGGCGCCCTCTCCGACCCGATGGCAGACCTTGCACTTGCCGTCGAACGTCTTTTCTCCGGCGGCCGCGTCCTGGGCCACAGCGGCGCCCGCCGACGCAAGAAGCACAAAGCCAGCCGCGATCGAAACCCTCATTGGCGCCACGTCGCTCTCCCTTATGTCAAAACCGATGAGCGGGTTTCTCTCCCGCTCCACATAGATGACTAGCAGCGCCGTTCGCGGAATGGAACCTTTCCCGAGGGGTCGTGCATAAGAAGAACTGTCGCTGCAGGTGGCCCCCATGGTGACGTCGAGCCGCGGAAGCTCACCCGCAAGTTGTAAGCCGCCGCCCCTAGGCGCCGCGCCTGTCCCCGCCTAAATTCGCGCGTTCTTAAACGAGAAGGCGATGGGATGGCCGATTCCATGACGTCCGTTCGCAAGCGCGAGGGCCGCCTCGCCGCCGACGCGGTCGCCGCGCTCAACGGCGACCTCGCCGCGCGGTTCGGCAACCGCTTCACCGCCTCCGACGCCATCCGCATGGCTCACGGCCACACGTTGACCTGGCTCGAAAACCAGCCGCCGGACGCCGTCGTCTTCGCCGAGAGCCGGGACGACGTGATCGACGTTGTGAAACTCTGCTCGAAGCACGACGCGCCGGTCGTGCCGTACGGCGTTGGCACCTCGCTCGAGGGCCACGTCAACGCGCCGCACGGCGGCGTGTCGCTCGACTGCTCGCGCATGAACGCGATCCTCGCCGTCCACGCCGAGGACCTCGATTGCGTGGTCGAGCCCGGCGTCACCCGGGTCAAGCTCAACGACTATTTGCGCGACACCGGCCTCTTCTTCCCGATCGACCCCGGCGCCGACGCCTCGATCGGCGGCATGGCGGCGACGCGCGCCTCCGGCACCAACGCCGTGCGCTACGGCACCATGAAGGATCTCGTGTTGTCGCTCGGCGTCGTCACCGCCGACGGGACTTATCTGCGCACCGGCACGCGGGCCAAGAAGTCGTCCGCCGGCTACGATCTGACGCATCTCTTCGTCGGCTCGGAGGGAACGCTCGGCGTCATCGTGGAAATTGCGCTGAAGTTGTCCGGCATCCCCGAGGCGATTTCGGCCGCCACCTGCTTTTTCCCCGACGTCCGCTCCGCCTGCACTACGACCATCCAGACGATCCAGTCCGGCCTGCCGATCGCGCGCATCGAGCTCATCGACGCGCTTTCCGTGCGCGCCTTCAACGCCTACGCGAAGCTCGCGCTGCCCGAGCGGCCGATGCTGCTCGTCGAGTTTCACGGGACGGAGGCGAGCGTCGCCGAGCAGGCGAAGCGCTTCGGCGACATCGTGGCCGAGAACGGCGGCGGCGATTTCATCTGGGCGACCAAGCCCGAGGACCGCCATCGGCTCTGGCAGGCGCGCCACGACGGTTTTTGGGCGCTCGTCGGCCTAAGGCCCGGCGCGCGGCCCTTCGCCACCGACGCCTGCGTGCCGATCTCGCGCCTCGCCGACTGCGTCGAGGAGACGCTCAAGGACATCGCGTCGAGCCAGCTCATTGCGCCGATTGTCGGCCATGTCGGCGACGGCAATTTCCACGTGAGCCCGCTTGTCGATATGGGCAACCCGCGCGAGATCGAGGCGGCGGACGCCTTCGCGTCGCGCCTCGCCCATCGCGCCATCGCCATGGGCGGCACCTGCACCGGCGAGCACGGCATTGGCCAGAAGAAGATCGCCTACATGGAGGACGAGCACGGGGCGCCGGCGGTCGACCTCATGCGCCGGGTGAAGGCGGCGCTCGATCCGACGAACCTATTCAACCCGAGCAAGGTGCTGCCCGCGTAGGGGGACTGTTCCCACTCTCCTCACAAAGCGCGCCGCGGCGGTGAAAGGCCGAGATGGAGGGCGAGGGGTTGGGGGGCCGGCCCGGTTCTGCTCGTCCAACAAATAACAATCCTTTCTCGACGCCAAGCGGCTTTGACGAGGGGGCAAAGATGAAAATCGCTGTGCTCGCGTGGGGCTCGCTCGTGTCGGACCCGCGTGAACTGAAAGCCGCGAGCGAGTTCGTGGCCAACGGCCCGCTCGTTCCGATCGAATTCTGCCGGGTCTCGCGCGACGGGCGACTGACGCTTGTGGTCGACGAAACGTTTGGCGCCGTCTGCACGACCTATTCGGCTCCGAGCGCAATCCAAAGTCTCGACGAGGCGGTTGAGAACCTGAGGGCTTGCGAGGGGACAAATGCCGAGGGAATAGGCTTTGTCGATTTTGCCTCCGGCGGCCAAAGTGACATCGCCATGGAACGTCATCCCCAAGCCGTCGCCACCATCGCGGCCTGGGCGGAGACGAATGGCTACGACGCCGCAATCTGGACCGCGCTCGCGAGCAATTTCGACGAGCCTGACAAAGGCGGGGAGCCGTTCTCCGTCACCGCGGCGATCCGGTATCTCGAAACGCTGGAATCACGTGACGCCGCCAAGTTCGCGCGGGCGCTTGCCTGTATCCGGAAGGCCCCGATCGAGGTTGAGACGCCGGTGCGCGACGAAGTCGAAAAGCGCTGGCGAACCTGACTCGCCCGAAAGGAAAACAAATCGCACGAGGTGCCCGTACCACGGCGGATGGAGCTCGGGCTCATGACTCATGGGCTTTCCTCGCCAACCTGGAACCACTGCGGGCCACTCGTTTGTTGATACGCGCCAATAAACAGAACGTATGGGGTCATTGTGCTGAGATGAGCGCTGATCTTCCTCATCATCTCGTTTGTGGCCGGAATATACTGGAGAGGCGCAGTAGTAGATCCTTGCCGAGATCGCACCCATGACGTCTTCGCGAACGAAACGATCCAGGGAACGCAGAACGCCCTCGTCCCCTGGATTGCTTCGTCGCTTTCGCTCCTCGCAATGACGATCCCGCCTGAGCGGATGATCTAGTACCCGGAATCATTGATTGGCGAAACATGGTCTGAGGCGCTTCTGGTGGACTTGGCTTTTGGTCCAGACGAACGGCCGGGCGTGCTGGTTATAA
>Ga0209040_10000672_pt1 | contig 26397 bp, 25 predicted proteins | sample BogFormECP12_OM3_FD_188240 | JGI IMG/M metagenome (GOLD analysis project Ga0209040, IMG submission 188240) | Bog forest soil microbial communities from Calvert Island, British Columbia, Canada - ECP12_OM3 (SPAdes) (version 2) | ecosystem: Environmental > Aquatic > Freshwater > Wetlands > Bog ... | reverse complement strand
ATTGCGGCGGTTGAGGAGGGAGTGCCCGCGCCGGTTCTGACTATGGCGCTCTATGCCCGTTTTGCCTCACGCCGCCTCGCTGACTTTGCCGACAAGGCGTTGTCGGCGATGCGTAAGCAATTCGGCGGGCACGACGAGAAATCAGCGAACTAACAGGTTCGACTAGTCGCCGGGGTAACCGTTGAGGGCGCGGTAAATGAACTCGGTCAAGGTGTCGATCGCCTCATCGTCGTCGACGCGGCGACCGTCGATCCGGCCTTCGGACTGCTGCCAGCGGTAGCTGAATCCGTCGAGCAGTGAGGCAAACATCGCCAGCACCAGCTCGGGCGGTCCCGGCAGGGTTCGCCCCGCTTTGATGACGGGCTCCAGATGATCACGCAGATGGTCGACGTTCTCGGCCGTCAGCGCTTCGAGCTGTGCACCGAACTCGGTGTTGATCAAGGCGGCCTGACGTAGCGCGGTGAGCTCGACGAGGTGGCGGCTGTAAAACCGCCAGTACGCCGCGACGTGCCAGCGGACGACGTCGCGGTCGCTGAAGTCCGCGCGGTGTTGCGAGTGCGGTTCGTAGACCGCCGCATCGCTTTCCGCCAACGCGTCGGTCAGTAGCGCGGTGAGTACTTCTTCCTTGCTGGTGAAGTGGTTGTAGAAAGACCCGGCGGCCCGGCCGGCTTCGGCGGTGATGTCGGTGATCTTGGTGTTGAGATAGCCCTGACGCGCGAACACACGCCGAGCTGCTTCCTTGAGCGCCGCCTCGGTGCTGGCGGCCTGTTCAACGCGTTTCACCGGCGGCCTCCTTGACAGAAAAGCTAACACCGCGGACACTGAATCCATATTCAGTGAAATTAAATTCACCGAAGGAGGGCGCTATGGGCGCAATATTGGATGCCGAAGTGCTCGTCGCCGGTGCAGGGCCCACCGGGCTCACGTTGGCGCTGGACTTGGCTCGCCGAGGCGTCCGGGTGCGGCTTGTCGAGAAGGCCGATCGTTTCTCGGTCGGTTCGCGGGGCGACGGTCTGCAGCCGCGGACGCTGGAGGTGTTCGAGGACCTCGGTGTTCTCGACGAGGTGATTTCCGCCGGCATATCGGCGCCGGTGACCCGGATCTATGACGGCGACCGGGTGGTGTGGGACGGGCGGATGGCTGAGCCGGTGGCACCGCGTGCCGACGTGCCGTACCCCAACCTGTGGTTTGTGCCGCAGTGGCGGACCGAGCAGATCCTGCGCTCGCGGTTGGCTGACCACGGGGTTGACGTTGAGCTCACCGCCGGGGTGATCGCGTTCCAGCCGGATGAGGACGGGGTAACGACGCGGCTGGAAAGCGGCCAGACCCTCCGGACGGCGTATCTGGTCGGCGCGGACGGCGGTCGCAGTACCGTGCGCCGCCAACTCGCGGTGCCGTTCGTCGGTGAGACCAACGATGACGTCGCGTTGCTACTGGCCGATGTGCGCGTCGAGGGTCTGGACCACGAGTACGGGCACGGATGGATGCTTAACGGCGGTACCTACTTCGGGTTCACTCCGCTGGCCGGTGGTGACGACACGTATGCCGTCACGACGAGTGCGTCCGGAATACAGCCCACTCTCGAGGCTCTCCAGCACACACTCGAGGTGGTATCCGGGCGCACCGATATTCGATTGCGCGAACTGACCTGGAGCACGATCTGGCGCCCAAACGTTCGGATGGTCCGGCAGTTTCGTGCCGGCCGCGTCTTTCTCGCCGGTGACGCCGCGCACGTGCATCCGCCGACCGGCGGGCAGGGCCTCAACACCGCCGTGCAGGACGCCTACAACCTGGGTTGGAAGCTCGGCGCAGTGCTTGACGGAGCGCGCGACCAGCTGCTCGAAAGCTACGAAGCAGAGCGGGTGCCGGTGGCCGCGCGGGTGCTCGGCATCAGCACCGAGCTGCTGGAAAAGCACCTCAGCGGCGCCGACGACGCGTTCGAGCGCGGCGCGGAAACCCAGCAACTCGACTTGAGTTACCGGCTCGGGCCGTTGACGCTCGACGACGGCTCCAGTTCCGCTCTCGCCGCGGGTGATCGGGCGCCCGACGCGCCGTGCCGAGACCGCGACGGCCGGCCGGTGCGCCTGTTCAACTGCTACTCGGGACCGCACTGGACACTGCTGCGATTCGGGGCAACCGCACCCACTCTCGACCGTTCAGGCGTGCAGCCTTACCGCATCGGTGACGACACCGGAAGCGATCTGGTCGACGTCGACCGCCACGTCCAAGATGATTACGACGTCAAAGACGGTGCGGCAGTGCTGATTCGGCCCGATGGCTACATCGGTGCCATCACGTCACGACCTCCCGACTTGGCGGCCTACGCAGCCCGGGTTATGTCGTAAGTAAGTCAGCGCGTCACGAACGTCACGACCACGTCGCTGAAGGCGTCATTGTCGTCGCCGGCCGCGGTGTGCCCGGCCTCGGAAAGTTCGACGAACTCCGCGTTGGGCACCGTCGCCAAGAAATGCCGCACACCTTCCCGGCTAACCACGTCGGACAGCTTGCCGCGGATCAACAACACCGGAATCTTCAGGTCGGCGGCAGCGTGTTCGAATTTCTCGGTGCGCAACTCCGGGTCGTCGCCAGGCTTGGTCATAAACGCCGGATCCCAATGCCAGTGCCAGCGGCCGTCGCGCAGCCGCAGGTTCTTCTTCAATCCCTCGGGGCTGCGCGGCCTGGTCCGATGCGGCAGATACGCGGCCACGGCGTCAGCGGCCTCTTCGAGAGAGCCGAACCCATGGAGCCCGCTGAACATGAAGTCGCGGATGCGGGCGCTGCCATTCTTCTCGAACCGTGGCACCACGTCGACCAGCACCAGCCGCGTGACCCGGTCGGGTCCGGCTTGATCCGCGGCGAGGATGCCGGTCAATCCGCCCATGCTCGCCCCGATCAGCATCACCGGCCGGCCGATCGCATCCAGCACCTCCATGACGTCAGCGGTCAACGTCTCGACGTCGTAGTCGGCGTCGGGCGCCCGATCACTGTGGCCGTGCCCACGACTGTCCAGCGCAACCACGTGGAATCCCTCGTCGGCCAGCACCTGGCCGGTGTTTTTCCAGGAGAACCGATTCTGGCCGCCGCCATGCAGCATCAAGATCGTCGGCCGATCGGCTGCTGCGTCGGTGCCGCGGTTCCACTCGTCTGCGACCAGGGTGAGTCCATTGAGACCTGAATACTCGACAGTCTGCGGAGTGCTGCTCACTGTAGTCACGGGCGTCCTCTCGGTTGATCGTGCTTCGACGTTACCGAGGTGTTCTACGCACTTTGCGCGCGGTGCTTGTTTAGCGCTCCTGTGCCTCGCATGTGGGCCATGACTAGAGCTAACTCGCTCGCCGGAAAGACTGGAATGCAGTTCTGGAAACATCGGGTACTGGTCGTGATCGCGGCCCTTTGACACGTACGTTGGACGGTATCCGACGTGCCGAAAAGGGAGCGAAGATGCCAGACGATGCTGCGACCTCGGGCGGGGAGCCCGTCGTGGATTCGCCGGACCCGGTAGACGTCGTATACCTTCGGCCAGTCCAACCCCCGGCCCAGGTCGAGCGGATCGCTCTGATCGCCGGCATGGTCGCCGGAGTGGTGTTGGCAGGGCTGGTCGGCTGGCTGGGTTTCCGGGCGTATGAGGCCCATAACCTCGACGTGCAGCGCAACCTTTTCGTGCAGACGGCGCGCCAGGGCGCGGCGGATCTCCTCACGGTCGACTACCAGCATGCCGACGCTGACGCGCAACGGATTCTGGATTCGGCAACCGGCAAGTTCCACGACAGCTTCGCCCGCCGGAAGCAGTCTTACATCGACAATGCCACGCGGATGCGATCGACGTTGGTAGGCACCGTCACCGACGCCGGACTGGAATCGCGAACAACCAACCAGGGCCGGGTATTGGTGGCGGTGACGGTGAAGTCGTCGGATCCCACCCAGGCGCAACAGGAGCCGCAGTTCTGGCGGATACGGATCACGGTGAACAAGACGGGCGCCGTCGCCAAAATCTCTGACGTGGTATTCGTGCCATGACGCAACCAACAGGCGTCAACTGGTCGCGCGTACTGGTCTACGGCTTGCTTCCCGCTCTGGTAATGCTGCTGGCGGTCGCTGCGGGCCTGCTCAAGTGGAAGGACTCGTCGGTTCGCAATACCGACCTGGCTCGCAGTCAATCGGTCGTGGCCGCAAGGGATTCCGCCGTCGCACTGCTTTCGTTCCGATTCAATACCGTGGATCGGGACGTGGCGGCCGCGCGGGAGCGGTTGACCGGCGAATTCCGCGACATCTACACGCAGCGGACGCAGGAAGAACTCATTCCGAATGCGAAAGAACGGCACGTCTCCGCGACGGCCATCGTTCCCGGGGGGGCCTCCGAGTCGGCCACGCAATAACCACGCGGTGGTGCTGCTGTTCGTCAACCAGACCATCAAGATCGGTGACGCTGCGCCGGCCGATGCCACCTCCAGCGTCCGGGTGGCGCTGGACAAAATCGGCGAGCGCTGGCTGGTCTCCGGCTTCGACCAGTTCTAGTCCCGACGAGACGGCCGTATGTAGGCGAAGGATCAGGTGATGACTAGCCCCCGCTGGATCGATGTGCAAGCCCCCGCCGTCGAGTTGAAGGCCCTGACGTGGGGGCCACCCGACGGTCCGATCGCGCTGTGCCTGCACGGTTTTCCCGACACCGCCTACGGCTGGCGCAACTTCGCACCCCGGCTCGCGGAGTCGGGCTGGCGGGTGGTGGCACCGTTCATGCGGGGCTACGCGCCGTCGTCGATTCCGTCCGACGGCAGCTATCACATCGGCGCGCTGATGGACGACGCGCTGCAGGTACGGTCGGCGGCCGGCGGCACCGATCGCGACGTGGTGATCGGCCACGACTGGGGCGCGATGGCGGCGAACGGTTTGGCGGCGATGCCGGACAGTCCTTTCGCCAAGGCGGTGATCATGTCGGTGCCGCCGGCTGCGGCTTTTCGTCCGCTGAGCGGGGTGCCCGATCGGGGCCGGTTGATCAGTGAACTTCCGCCTCAGCTTTTGCGCAGCTGGTACATCATGTACTTCCAATTACCTTGGCTGCCAGAGCGGTCCGCATCCTGGGTACTGCCACGACTGTGGAGACGATGGTCACCGGGCTACGACGCCAAAGAAGACCTGCGCCACGTCGACGCCGCGATCGGCACACCGGAGAGCTGGCGCGCCGCACTCGGACCGTACCGGGCCACCATCCGTAACACCCGACCGCCGGCACGGTACGCCGACCTGCACCGGCACTGGACGTCGGCACCAACGTTGCCGAGCCTCTACCTACACGGCCGCGACGACGGCTGCATGACAGCGGCTTTCACGCACTGGACGGGACGAGCGCTGCCCGACGGCAGCGACGTGACCGTCGTCGAACATGCCGGACACTTCCTGCAGCTGGATCAGCCGGAGCGGGTTGCCGACTTGGTGTTGGGCTTCATCGGCTCAGCCGACTAGTGGCAATGTCGACCCGGATGGCGGCGGTCGACGCGCAGTTCTACTGGATGTCGGCCAAGGTCCCCAGCGACGAGTTCATGCTCTACGCATTCGACGGTGAGCCAACGGATTTCGAGCGCGCGGTCGACGATGTCCGCAGTCGTGCCCAAGCTTGTCACGCATTGACGCTCCGCGTCGAGGACGGATCACCGTTGACCTACCCGCGCTGGGTGCCGACAGTCGTCGAGCCCGAGCGGGTGCGCCGCCACCATCTCGACGACGAAAGCTGGCGTGGCTGCCTGGACGCCGTGGCCAGGCTCGCCGACGACCAGTTGGACACCCGCCGGGCGACGTGGCGCTTGCACCTCTTCGCGCCAGTGCACGGCATTCCGGGCAGCACCGGCCCGGGCACGGTCGCGGTCATGCAGTTCGCGCACGCGCTGGCCGACGGTCCTCGCGCCTTGGCGCTGGCCGCCTGGCTGTTCGGCCGGGCGACTCCGGTGCCCGATGTGGTGACGTCGTCGCCGGGTTTCCTGCCCTGGCGCGCCGTCGATGCCGCTCGCGCCCATCGCAAGCAGGTGCGCGATACCCGCGCCGGGCTGCTCCCGCCTCCGATCGGAGCGCGGCCAGCGCTGTCCACCAATGCCCGCCCGATGGGCGTGCGCTCCGTGCGAACACTGCTGCGGCGCCGCTCGGAGCTGGGTGGCTCCACCGCCACCGTCGCGGCGCTGGCCGCGGTGTCCGGTGCGCTCTCCAGCCACCTCGGCGACGCGGCCCCGTCGCTGGTGGCCGAGGTTCCGATGGCTAAACCTGGTGTGCCTCAAGCTCATAACCACTTCGCCAACGTCACGGTCGGGCTGTATCCGGGCCTGAGTCGACAGGCCCGAGTAGAGCGGATCGCCGCAGACCTGGCGAATGCCCGCCGCCGCTCAGAACACCCTGCGGCGCGGGCGGCCGACCGGGCCTTTGCGGCCGTTCCGGCTCCGCTGCTGCGCTGGGGTGTGAGCCTCTTCGATCCCGAGGCGCGGCCAGCCCAGGTGTCCGGCAACACCGTGGTGTCAAGCATTTACCGCGGACCCGCCGACCTGCGCTTCGGCGCTGCGCCGGTGCTGCTGACCGCCGTCTATCCGGGACTGTCACCAGCGATGGGCCTCACCCATGGCGTGTGGGGCATCGGCGACGCTGTGACGATCAGCGTCCACGCGGCCGAGTCCGCAGTTGGTGACATCGACGACTATCTTGCCAGGCTGGATGCGGAGCTTTAACGAAAGTTATTGGGACGTGTGGTGCAGACGGTGGGTTCGGGTAGACATTGGGATGTTCAGGGTTGGCCGCACACCGGGCCCGGCGCGATCTTGATGTGCGGCTCCTTTTCGGTCATTTGCGGGTGGCAGGATACCTGCTGCCCATCCGTGCCTAGCCGATGATCTAGGTTGACGTCTATGACTGCCTATGATGTCGGGTTACTCATCCTGCGGTTGGTGCTGGGGCTGACCCTCGCCGCTCATGGCTTCAACAAGTTCTTCGGAGGCGGGCGGATCCCGGGAACCGCGCGCTGGTTCGAAAGCATCGGCATGAAGTACGGCACGTTCCAGGCCGTGGTCGCGGCCAGCACCGAGATTAGCGCGGGCCTCGGGTTGGCCGCGGGGCTGCTCACGCCCATCCCCGCCGCCGGCTTCGTTGCGCTGATGTTCGTCGCCTCGTGGACCGTGCACCGACCCAACGGCTTCTTCATCGTCAAGGAGGGCTGGGAATACAACCTGGTGCTGGCACTCAGCGCCGTCGCGGTAGCTACGATCGGCCCCGGCCAGTACAGCCTGGACTGGCTGATCTTCGGGCAAAACTGGCGCAACGGCTGGCACGGTCTGCTGATCTCGCTGCTGCTGGGCCTGGGCGGCGCGGTCGGCCAGCTGCTGATCTTCTACCGGCCGCCGGTCAAACAGGCTCAGTAATTAACCAGGCTGAGTAGCCGGCGAATAGGGCAGGCCGCTGCCGGTGTTCTCGTCGACGGCCAGGCGTCCACCAAGGTAAGGAAACGCACGCTGCGGACAGGCCGACCGATTGCAGATCTTGCAACCGGCACCGATCGGGACGGCGGTTGTCGGGTCGCCGAGGGCGATCCCGGTGGAGTAGACCAGCTTGTCGGCGTGGACCAGGTCGCAGCCCAAACCGACAGCGAAGCTTTTGTGCTGGCCCAGATAACCCTGTCCTTCGGGCGCGGTGGTCTTGGCGATCCAGAAGTACGAACGGCCATCGGGCATCTGGGCGACCTGCGTGACGATCCGGCCCGGCTGAGCGAAGGCATCGTGCACCACCCATAGCGGGCAGCTGCCGCCAACCCGGCTGAAGTGAAAGGCTGTGGCGGACTGTCGCTTTGAGATGTTGCCGGCCTTATCGGTCCGGACGAAGATGAAGGGGACTCCACGCAGCTGAGGGCGTTGCAGAGTCGAGAGTCGGTGACACACCGTCTCGAAGCCGACTTCGAAACGACGGGCCAGCAGGTCGACGTCGTAGCGTAATTCCGCTGCGGACCGATGGAATTCGCGGTACGGCAACAGAAATGCGCCGGCGAAATAGTTGGCCAGCCCGATTCGGGCGACGCCGCGGGATTCGGGGGTGAGCTGGTCGTCGGTGGCCACGATCGCCGACAGCAGCTCCGATTGGCTGAGCAAGGCGAGCTGGGTGGCGATCTGGAAGGCACGCTGCCCCGGCAACAGCCACTGCGCGACCCGCAGCACCCGGGCCTCGGGATCGTAGTGGCGCTTGGCGTGCTCGGCGAGGTCGCCGTCAATCACGACGTTCACACCGTACCGATCCCGCATCAGCGCCGCCAGCTGGACGTCCAGCCCGCCGATGGTCATTCCGTTCTCAGCGAACATCTGCTCGGCGGCGGTGTCGAGTTCGCCGATGTAGTTGTTGCGGTCGTAGAAGAAGTCGCGGACTTCCTCGAACGGCATCGGGTGCTCCGGTGGCAGCGAGGTTTCCGTGGTGGCGTGCGATCGATACGCCTCCAGTTCCTCGGTGGCGTCCCGCAGCCGCCGGTGCACGGCGACCAGGCTTCGGCCGACCTCAGGCATCCGGGCGACGAGTTCCTCGATCTGGCTGCCGCTGACTGAGTCTTCGGCGGCGGTGGCGGTGAAGACATCGGACAGGTCGGCGACCAACCGGGCATCGGAATCGGCGGAGAAGTAGTTCGGAGGTAGGTCGAACCGCTCGGTGAGCGCAAGGAGCACCGGCACCGTGATGGGCCGCTGGTCGTTTTCCAGCTGGTTGACGTAGCTGGTGGACAGGTCGAGCGCCTTGGCCAGCCCAACCTGGGTAAGGCCACGTTCATCCCGCAGCCGCCGTAACCGGGCGCCGGAAAACATCTTCGCCACTGCCGACATGCTACTACGGAACTCCTTTCGCAACATTTGCAATCTAGGCAAGCTAAGGACGCAGAATTACGCAAATGCAGGGACTTTCCTTTGTCACCAGCATTGCATAGTGTGCGGATTATGTTGATCCATTCGGTTCGGATGCACCGCAGCGCCGACGACTTTCCGCGCACCGAGCACCTCGCCTACAAGATCGCGGAGGTCGCGGCCGATCCGGTCGCCGTGCCCGCCGAGACCGAGGCGATGGTGATCAACCGGATGATCGACAACGCGGCGGTCAGCGCTGCCTCGGTGCTGCGGAGACCAGTCACCACCGCCCGTCAGCAGGCCCTGGCGCACCGGGCCCGGCCGGGCGCGACGGTGTTCGGCGTGGACGGCGGCTACTCGGCGGAGTGGGCAGCCTGGGCCAACGGCGTCGCGGTGCGCGAACTCGATTACCACGACACGTTCCTGGCCGCTGAGTACTCCCACCCCGGGGACAACATCCCCCCGCTGGTCGCGGTCGCCCAGCAGCTCGGCGTGCGCGGCGCCGACTTGATTCGCGGCCTGGCCACCGCCTACGAAATCCAGATCGATCTGGTCAAGGGCATCTGTCTGCACGAGCACAAGATCGACCATGTCGCCCATCTCGGACCGTCGGTGGCCGCGGGTCTGGGCACGATGTTGCGGCTGGACGTCGACACCATCTACCAAGCCATCGGTCAGGCATTGCACCTGACCACGGCCACCCGGCAATCCCGCAAGGGGTTGATCTCCAGCTGGAAGGCATACGCACCAGCCCACGCCGGCAAGGTGGCGATCGAGGCGGTCGACCGCGCGATGCGCGGCGAGGGCGCACCGGCGCCGATCTGGGAGGGTGAGGACGGCGTGATCGCCTGGCTGCTGGCAGGTCCCGGCCACACCTACGAGGTGCCGTTGCCCGGTCCGGGAGAGCCCAAGCGGGCCATTCTGGACAGCTACACCAAGGAGCACTCGGCCGAGTACCAGAGCCAGGCGCCGATCGACCTGGCCCGCCGATTGCGTGAGCAAATCGGTGACCTCGACCAGATCGCGTCGGTCGTGCTGCACACCAGCCACCACACCCACTACGTGATCGGCACCGGCTCCGCGGACCCCCAGAAGTTCGACCCCGACGCGTCGCGGGAGACGCTGGATCACTCGTTGCCCTACATCTTCGCCGTCGCGCTAGAGGACGGCACGTGGGACCACGAACTCTCGTACGCCCCTGAGCGTGCGCACCGGCCGGACACCGTCGAGTTGTGGCACAAGATCTCCACCGTCGAGGACCCGGAGTGGACCAGCCGGTATCACTCGACCGACCCGGCCGAAGAGGCGTTTGGGGCCCGCGCGGAGGTCACGCTCAAGAGCGGCGAGGTGATCACCGACGAACTGGCCGTCGCCGATGCACATCCGTTGGGTGCGCGGCCGTTCGAGCGCGAACAGTACGTCGGCAAGTTCACCGATCTCGCCGAGGGTGTGGTGGATGCCGCTGAGCAGCAACGATTCATCGACGCCGTGCAGCGTGTCGGCGAACTGAAGGGCGGCGAGCTGGGCGCACTGAACGTGCGGATCGCACCCGAGGTGCTGGACAAGGCACCGACCATCTCGTCGGGAATCTTCCGATGAGCGGGCTGTTGGGGGCGACATCAAGCGCCGCTGACAAGCGGGCTGATTTTCGAGCCGGGCTGAATTCCGGTCGGCTGCAACGCTTCCCGGGGGCGTTCTCGCCGCTGGTGGCCAAGCTGGTCGCCGAGATCGGCTTTGAGGGGGTCTACGTCTCCGGCGCCGTGTTGTCAGCCGACCTCGGACTGCCCGACATCGGCTTGACCACGCTGACCGAGGTGACAGCCCGGGGCGCGCAGATCGCGTCGGTCACCGATCTGCCGACGTTGATCGACGCCGACACCGGATTCGGCGAACCGATGAACGCCGCGCGCACCATCACCCTCCTCGAGGACGCCGGGCTCGCGGGTTGTCATCTCGAGGACCAGGTCAACCCGAAGCGGTGCGGCCATCTGGACGGCAAGGCCGTCGTCTCGACCGCGGAGATGGTCAAGCTGCTGCGGGGGGCGGTGGCTGCGCGCCGCGACTCCAATTTCGTCATCTGTGCCCGTACCGACGCCGCCGGGATCGAAGGCGTGGACGCGGCCATCGAGCGGGCGCGAGCCTACGCCGACGCGGGCGCCGATCTGATCTTTACCGAGGCCCTGACCGGCCCGGCCGACTTCGAGAAATTCCGTGCCGCAGTGGATATTCCGCTGCTGGCCAACATGACCGAGTTCGGCAAGTCGGAGCTGCTCAGCAAGTCTCAACTGACCGACATCGGCTACAACGTCGTCATCTACCCGGTCACCACGCTGCGGCTGGCGATGTATGCCGTCGAGTCCGGTCTGCGTGAAATCGACGCCAAGGGAACGCAATCCGGCCTGCTCGGCCAGATGCAGCACCGCAGCAGACTCTACGAGCTGCTGCGCTACGCCGACTACAACCAGTTCGACGACGAGATCTTCAATTTCAAGGTGAAAGGACCGAACCAGTGACCACAGCTGCCCCCGCCGAGCCGAAGATCTACAAAGGGCTGGCCGGCGTCGTCGTCGACACCACTGCCATTTCCAAGGTGGTGCCCGAGACGAATTCGTTGACCTACCGGGGCTACCCGGTGCAGGACCTGGCCGCCCACTGCAGTTTCGAGCAGGTCGCGTACCTGCTGTGGCACGGCGAACTGCCGACCGACGGCGAGTTGGCGTTGTTCTGCCAGCGTGAGCGGGCCAGTCGCCGCATCGATCGTTCGTTGCAGTCGCTGCTGAGCAAGCTGCCCGACACCTGCCATCCCATGGACGTGGTGCGCACCGCGATCAGCTACCTGGGCGCCGAGGACCCGGAGGAGGACGACAGCACCGAGTCCGCCAACTACGCTAAATCCCTGCGCATGTTTGCCGTGCTGCCCACCATCGTCGCCATCGACATGCGTCGCCGGCGGGGCCTGGCGCCGATCAAACCTCACAGCCACCTCAGCTATGCGGAGAACTTCCTGAACATGTGCTTCGGCGCGGTGCCTGACCCGGTCATCGTCTCTGCGTTCGAGCAGTCGATGATTCTCTACGCCGAGCACAGCTTCAACGCGTCCACGTTCGCCGCACGGGTGGTGACGTCGACGCAGTCGGACATCTACAGCGCGGTGACGGCCGCGATCGGCGCGCTGAAGGGCCCGCTGCACGGCGGTGCCAACGAGGCGGTCATGCATGACATGATCGAGATCGGCGATCCGTCGAAGGCCTCGGAGTGGTTGCACGGCAAGCTGTCTCGTAAAGACAAGGTGATGGGCTTCGGCCACCGCGTTTACAAGAAGGGTGACTCCCGGGTGCCGACGATGAAAGAGGCGCTGATCCGCGTCGCGGAGGCCCGCAACGGTCAGCGTTGGCTGGACATCTACTCCGTCCTGGAAAAGGAGATGTTCGCCGCCACCGGCATCAAACCCAACCTGGACTTCCCGACCGGGCCGGCCTACTATCTGATGGGATTCGACATCCCCAGCTTTACACCGCTTTTCGTGATGAGTCGCATCACCGGCTGGACCGCCCACATCATCGAGCAGGCGGGCTCCAATGCGCTGATCCGCCCGCTGTCGGAGTATTCGGGTCTGCCCCAACGCAGTCTGTCCTAGACCTAGGCCAGTCGAAACACGCGCTACAGCAGGTCGGTGATCGTCTTGAGGCCGGCGTCATAGAGCACCCCTGGCAGCATTCCGCCGTCGTGTTCGATGGTCGTGCCGTTGACGAAGTCCGCTTCTCCGCTGGCCAAGAAGACGCACACGCGGCCCACCTCTGCGGGCTCGCCTGCGCGGCGTAACGGGACGGCGGCGAAGTACTTCTCCCCGGTGGGATCGTCTTTGGGCAGCACGAACGACCGAAAGTTTTCGGTCATCGTCGGCCCGAGTGCGATGCAGTTGACCCGGACCTTGGGCCCCCACTCCTCGGCCAACGAGCGGGTGAGGTGGTTGAGCCCGCTTTTCGCCGCGCCGTAGGAGACCAGGGTCGGTGAGCCCGCCGGATGCCCGGCACCGCTGGAAATGTTGATGATGCAACCGGTTCCGTCCTGAGTGGCCATCTGCCGGTACGCGCGGATAGCAAACCAGAGCGGACTGATCAGGTTCATCTGCACCGCGTAGGCGTGAAAGAGCGCCGTGCGCTCGTAGTCGTCGTCACTGCGCGGTGCGCCCTGAATACGTTGCACGAGTTCGGGAATGCTCTCCGCGTGCGGCGCCGGTACCGTCCCGCCGGCGTTGTTCACCAGGATGTCGATCCGACCGTGTGAGGCCACGACTTCGTCGACGAATGAGTCGATCGAGCGGTAGTCGCCTTGCTCGCACACCTTCTGTGAAGCGCGTGCCGCCCAACCCGGTTCCGTGTCGATACCCGGGATGGTGTCCACCGGCGAGCGCGCACACCCGACGACGGTGGCGCCGGCGCGCAGCAGTTCATGGGCGATGCCAACACCCACGCCGCGGCTGGTTCCGGTGACGATCGCGATCTTGCCATCCAGCACGTTCGTCATTGGACCTCCCGCAGCATATTGACAGTTACTGCCATCAAGGCATACTCTGCCATCCCTGCCATGAATGTGTAAAGGCCCGCCGCTGCAGGGAGTTGAAATCCGTGTCCATTCGGGAGGTAGCAGATGACTAGTCCGGCCAAGCATCGCGTCATTCAGTGGGCGACCGGAGGCGTCGGCAAGGCCGCCATCGAATGCGTGCTCAATCACCCGCAGCTCGAGCTGGTCGGGTGCTGGGTACACAGCGCGGACAAGAACGGGCGCGACGTCGGCGAGATCCTCGGTACCGCTGCGCTCGGCGTCACCGCCAGCTCCAGCAGTGAGGAGGTGCTGGCGCTGGATGCCGACTGCGTGGTGTACAGCCCGCTGGTGCCTAACGACGAAGAGGTGGTCGCGATTTTGCGGTCCGGCAAGAATGTGGTGACCCCGGTCGGCTGGGTATACCCCGATCCGGGAAACTCGCGTCACAAGGCCGTCGCCGACGCGGCGGTCGAAGGTGGGGTGACCCTGCACGGTTCGGGGATCCACCCCGGCGGCATCACCGAGCGATTCCCGCTCATGCTGTCCTCGCTGTCGTCGGCGGTCACCCATGTGCGCGCAGAGGAGTTCTCCGACATCCGCACCTACAACGCCCCGGACGTTGTCCGGCACATCATGGGATTCGGCGGTACCCCTGAGGAAGCCGTGCAAGGGCCGATGGCCAGCCTGCTGGAGGCAGGTTTCAAACAATCGGTACGAATGGTCGCCGACCACATGGGATTTCGCATCGATCCGAATATCAGAACCATCCAGGACGTCGCCGTGGCGACCTCCGACATCGACTACGGCCCATTTCCGCTTCTCACCGGAACCGTGGCCGCGCGTCGGTTCCGCTGGCAGGCGCTCGTCGACGGTGAGCCGGTCATCACCGCGGCGGTCAACTGGCTGATGGGGGAGGAAGACCTCGAACCGGCCTGGAATTTCGGTGGGCGCGGCGAACGATTCGAGGTCGAGATCACCGGCGACCCGACCGTGAGCCTGACCTTCAAGGGACTGCAACCGGAGACGATAGCCGAAGGACTGCAACGAAATCCGGGTGTCGTAGCCACCGCCAACCACTGCGTCAACGCCATTCCCGACGTCTGCGCCGCCGAGCCCGGCATCAAGACCTACCTGGACCTGCCGCTATTCGCAGGGCGCCCGGCGCCCAACCTTGCGGCGGCTAACCGGTGATCCTCGACGCCTTCCGTCTCACCGACCTGGTCGCGATCGTCACCGGCGCCGGCGCCGGCATCGGCCGTGAGATCGCGGTGGCATTCGCCGAGGCGGGCGCCGACGTCGTCGTCGCCGCACGCACCGCGGCCGACCTCGACGACACCGTCCGGCTCATCGAGCACACCGGTCGCCGCGGGCTGGCTGTCGTGGCCGACGTGATGGTCGAAGACGATCTCAATCGGCTGGTATCCACCACCGTCGAGCAATTTGGGCGACTCTCGGTCCTGGTCAACAATGCGGGTGGAACCCCGCCGCTGCCGGCGATGCAGACGTCCTCGCGATACCTCACCACCGCATTGCAATTCAACGCTGTCGCACCGTTTTTGCTCAGCAAGCTGGCGGCCCAGGCCATGGTCGAGACCGATGGCTCGGGATCCATCGTCAATGTCTCGTCGCGGTCGGGCGACATGGTGATGAATTGCATGGTTGCCTACGGCGCGGGCAAAGCGGCACTGAACATGGTCACCCAGAACATGGCGGCCGAACTGGCCCCGCGGGTGCGGGTCAACGCGATCGGTGTCGGGGGTGTCGCCACGCAGTCGATGGACTTTGTCATGTCCGACGACGCGTTGCGGGTCCAGTACGAATCGAACACCCCGATGGCACGGATCGGTACCCCGCGCGACATCGCGGCCGCCGCACTGTATCTCGCGTCGCCGGCCTCGTCGTGGGTGACCGGCGTGATGTTGCGCGTCGACGGCGGAACCGCCAAACCAGCATTCGAGCTGCCGACGCCGCCACTTCAACCCGCCCACCAACAGGAGACACCATGACCGAAGTCGCCAGCGTGCTCGACGATGTGTCGTTCTGTCACCTCGTCGTCGGAGTGACCGATATGGACCGCGCTCTGGCGTTCTACCGAGATGTGCTCGGCATGGAGGTGGTCTTCGAAACCCTGATATCAGGCGAGCCTTTCGACGCGGTGCTGCACGCGAAACGTCAGCAAGAAGGTCGGGTGGTGGGCGGCTTGCTGGGTGGGTTGATGGTGGAGCTGCTGTCGCTGGGAGCCAATCCGTCCGCCGACAAGCCGACCCGCCGCGGCATCACCGGGATCCACAACGTGTCGTTGTCGGTGACCGATCTCGACGACACTCACCGCCGCATCACCGCCGCTGGCTACCAGCCCGATCAGGCGCCTTTCGAGATCGGCGGTGTCCGAATGTTTTTCGTCAAAGACCCGGACGGGACGCCGGTGGAATTCATCGAGTTGCCCAACGGTGCGCGCAGCACTTACGAAATGCACCGCGGAGTGCAACTCCAGATGGGACCCGTCAAGTGAGTTATTGCCATCCCGACTCAATGCGCGGTCACGTCGCGATCGTTACCGGCGCCGCCCAGGGCGTCGGTAAGGGCATCGCCGCGGCACTGCTCGAACGCGGTGCGGCGGTGCTGTTGGTCGACATCCAAGATGACGTGCTCGCAACGACCACCGCCGAACTCGAGTCAGCGGGCCGAGTCGAGAAGCTGGTTGCTGATTTGCGGGATCCGGACAGCGCTCAGCGGATCGTGGCGGCCGCCGTCGACGCCTTCGGGACGGTGCACGGGTTGGTCAACAACGCCATCGCCACCAACGAACCCAAGGCATTCGTCGACATCACCACCGAAGACCTGGCGCTGGGTTACGACGTCGGGCCACGCGCGACCTTCCTTCTCATGCAGGCCGTGCACCCGTTGATGGTCAAGGAGGGCGGCGGGTCGATCGTCAACCTCGGCTCAGGGACCGGCACCGGCGGCGAACCGAAGTGGGGCGGATACGCCGCCGCCAAGGAAGGCATCCGCGGCCTGTCGAAGGTCGCCGCCCTGGAGTGGGGGTGCGACAACATCCGGGTCAACGTCATCTGCCCGTTCGCCGAGTCCGACGGCGTCAAACTGTGGAAGCAGTTCGCGCCTGCCGACTACGCGAAGGCGGTGGGACGCGTCCCGATGAAGCGTATCGGCGATGTTCGCACCGACGTGGGCGCGCTGGTGGCGTTTCTGCTGAGCACCGACGCGACGTTCATCACCGGGCAGACCATCCAAGTCGACGGCGGAATTGGTTGCTTCCGATGACCGGGAAGTCGCTGCGAGATCGGCAGCGCGCACAGATCAGGGCCGACATTCGCCGCGCGGCGTTCCGGCTGTTCATCGAACACGGATACGACGCCGTGACAACGGAGGAAATCGCCGCGGCCGCAGGCGTTTCCCCGCGCACCTTCTTCCGGCACGTGCCGACGAAGGAGGAGGTGCTGTTGGCACCGGTTCGACACGGCGGCACCGCGATCGTCAATCTGCTCGAACAGCGGCCCGCCGCGGAGTCGCCCGACGTCGCGCTGATCAACGCCATCATCATGCGAACTCGCTCATTCGACGCGGCCGACATCGAAGAGTGGCGTCAAGCCCTGCTGGTCGCCCCCGATGTGCTCGGCAAGCTGACGATGGTGACAGCCGCCGACAAGGAGCGGGCGGCAAAGCTGGTCGCCGCGCGCATGGGCGCCAACCCGGATACTGATATCCGCCCGGGTCTGCTGGTCCAACTCGCCTTTGCTGCGGGAGATTACGGCTTTCAGCGGTGGGTGCGGCAATCCAGCAATCGCCGACCGCTGGATCGCTATGTCACCGAAGCCCTCGACGCGGTCAAAAGTCCGCACTGGCAAAGGAAGCGCACTTCATGAAATCCAAGTACAACGGACGGGTGCCCGCCTTCTCGCTCAGCAGGCGCTGGGGTGTGACTCGCAGTACGGGGTAGTCCCCGGGAAGCGATACCGATGCGCGACCACCCATCGGTAGACGACATCTTCGATGAAGCGAACGCCGGGAATCCGGTAGATCACCAACGGGATTCGGGTCCCGATGGCTGCCGATAATGCCGCGTTGGCGGCCGCCGCGCCGGAATAGACGGTGCCGGAGGAATCCAGCCACCGGACCGATTCCAGCAGGCTTGTCGGTGCGATACCCAGTCGTTGTGCGGCGCCGGGACTTTGCAGAGTCTCGGTACGCAGCTTTCCGGTTCGATCCATCTTCAACAGCAAATCCCGCGAGCGAGTGCACATTCCGCAGGCTCCGTCGAAGAACAGTGTTCCTACCGGTTCGGTGTTCATCGTGCGACGCCTTGCCGCGGCCGCAGGCGCATTACCGAAGCCTCGTCGACTGACCGGCGCGCCCGGATGCCGGCGATCGCGAACACAATGCCGGTGCCGATCTCGGTCAAGGCGGAGAACCAGGAGAACCACGTCACGTTGATGTGCGGCGGCGAGATGAAGCTGTCCTGGTAGCCCGGCAGGAAAGTCGGCAACAGGTGTGCGTAGGTGAATACCACGGCGCTGCCGAACCCGACCGCGATCGCGGCTTCCGGTGCCCGTCGGCGTCGGGTGAGCGCCATTGCGACTGCGACGGCGACGAACAGCCCCTGTACCGCACCGCCGACCATGATGAATGGCGGCGACGCCGACATGCCGCGGCGCAGATGGTCCAAGCCGTGGATGCCGAATCCGACGACGAATGCTATTGCGGCCCAACGGAGAATCTCGGCGCCGTTTTCGCGTCTTGGCGAAACCTGATCGATCATCGCGGATCACCGTCCTTGATGCAGGCGGGTGAGGAGAATTTGCCTGCTCAACCACCGTTGTACTACTACGGCGCGTAGTAGTCAAGGTCGGATGTTGTTCAGCTGAACTCGGACAATTGGGCTAGAACACGTTCTAATCTTGCCGCCATGGGATTTCTCAAACAGGACACTCCGCAGATCAACTTCGAGGAGTGGAGCAAGGGCACCCGCGCAGAGAAGATCATCCCGATGGCGCGGCACTGGGCGGAGGTCGGCTTCGGCACCCCGGTAGTGCTGCACCTGTTCTACGTCGTCAAGATCGGCCTGTACATCCTGGCCGCGTGGCTGCTTGCCTTGACCACTAAGGGCCTGGGAGGGTTGGCCGGCTTCACCAATGTCGCGCACTGGTATGCCGAGCCGATCGTGTTCGAGAAGGTCGTGCTCTACACCATGCTGTTCGAGGTGGTCGGCCTGGGCTGCGGCTTCGGACCGCTGAACAACCGGTTCTTTCCGCCGATGGGCTCCATCCTGTACTGGCTGCGGCCCGGCACCATCCGGCTGCCGCCCTGGCCGAATCGCATACCCCTCACCAAGGGGGACGCGCGTACTGCCGTCGACGCGCTGCTGTACGGCGCACTGCTGGTGCTGCTCGTCATCGCGATCTTCTCCGACGGCACCGGGCCGCTGCCTGCGCTCGGGACGGCAGTGGGAGTGCTGCCGGCGTGGCAGATCTGGGCGGTGCTCGGCGTGCTGGCGGTGCTGGGTCTGCGCGACAAGGTCATCTTCCTGGCCGCCCGCGGCGAGGTATACGCGTCATTCACGGTCGCCTTCCTATTCGCCGGCTACGGTGTCGACATGATCCTGGGCGCCAAATTGGTGTGCCTGGTGATCTGGCTCGGCGCGGCAACATCCAAGCTTAACAAGCACTTCCCGTTCGTCATCTCGACGATGATGAGCAACAACCCGGTGTTCCGGCCGCGGTTCATCAAACGGGCGTTCTTCGAACACTTCCCGGATGACCTGCGTCCGGGCCGGCCGTCGCGCTGGCTGGCGCATTTCAGCACCGCGATCGAGGGACTGGTGCCGCTGGTGTTGTTCTTCAGTCACGGCGGCTGGCCCACCGCGATCGCCGCATTCATCATGCTGTGCTTCCACTTTGGCATCCTGTCGTCGATTCCGATGGGGGTGCCGCTGGAGTGGAACGTCTTCATGATGTTCAGCGTGCTGGCGCTGTTCGTCGGCCACCCCGCTATCGGGCTGGGCGACCTGACGACACCGCTGCCGATCCTGCTGTTCGCCGTCGTCGCCGGCACCGTAGCCACCGGAAACCTGTTGCCGCGCAAGGTGTCTTTCCTACCGGGCATGCGCTACTACGCGGGCAACTGGGACACCACGCTGTGGTGCATCAAGCCGTCGGCCGACGAGAAGATCGCCAGGGGCATCGCGGCGATCGCGAGCATGCCCGCCGCGCAGCTGGAGAAGTTCTACGGTAGTAAGGAAGCCGCACAGATCCCGATGTACATGGGATATGCGTTCCGCGCCTTCAACACTCACGGCCGGGCGCTGTTCACCTTGGCGCACCGCGCGATGGCCGGATACGACGAGGACGACTACGTCCTCACCGATGGTGAGCGACTGTGCAGCACCGCCATCGGCTGGAATTTCGGCGACGGGCACTTCAGCAACGAGCAGCTGGTCGCGGCCCTGCACAAGCGCTGCCACTTCGAGCCGGGCGAGGTGCGGGTGGTGATGCTCGACGCCCAGCCGATCCACAAACAGACCCAGCAGTATCGGCTGGTGGACGCCGCCACGGGCGAATTCGAGCGCGGCTACGTGCGGGTGGCCGACATGGTGACCCGCCAGCCCTGGGCGGACGACGTGCCGGTCCGGCTGCTGAGCGTCCCGTCGGTCGGGGCGCCCGGGGCCGACTAATCCAAGTACCCGCCCAGTTCTAGGGTGACGCATATGGCGCTGATCGAGTACCAGGCTCGTTGCGCCGTAGACACAACCCATGGGAAGGGCGGAGCAGATGCCTCACTTGCAGCTGGACACGTCAGGTACTTATTCAGTCGAGGTCAAGCGCGAATTTGCTCGTCGACTTGGCGACGTCTATGCGGAGAAGATGCAGACCTCCCCCGATATCGTCGACGTGACGATCCGCGAGCATGGCGCCGGTGGGGTGTGGCGGTGCGGAAGTGAACCACATCCGTCCGCTGTGCTGTCGTGTGACGTCCGGCGAGGACGCAGCGTTGAGCAGCGCGCCCAGTTGGCCGATGCTCTGGTTGATGTCGCCGTCGATGTCCTCGGCGTCGATGACCGGTATTTCAACGTCGAATTCACCCAGCACGACGGAGACGAGATTTACAGCTCTATAGAGATCGACGGGGTCGTCCACCGTGGCTTCGCACCAGACTGGAGTCCATCGGAAGCTGCGACGTCAGTGGTTGAGCAGATACGAGAAGCCCACCGCTAGCCGTCCCCACCGCGCCGGCGCGGCAGCGAAGGGTTAGGCCCCGGCCCGCACTTCCTTGGTCGCGGCGACCAGGTTGGTCAGCGACGCCGAGACCTCGTCTGGGTTGCGGGTCTTCAGACCACAATCGGGATTGACCCACAGTCGTTCGGCGGGAACGGCTTTCAGCGCGGCGCGCAGCGACGTGGCTATCTCGTCTGTGCTGGGCACCCGCGGCGAGTGGATGTCGTAGACACCCGGTCCGACGCTATTGGAGAAGCCGATCGAGTTCAGGTCGTCGAGCACCTCCATGTGCGAGCGGGCCGCCTCGATCGACGTGACGTCAGCATCCAGGTCGGCGATCGCACCGATCACTTCACCGAACTCCGAGTAGCACAGGTGAGTGTGGATCTGCGTCGCGTCCGAAACCCCGGAGGTGGCCAACCGGAACGAGCCGACCGCCCAGTCCAGGTAGGCCGGCTTGTCGGCATCGCGCAGCGGCAGCAGTTCCCGCAGCGCGGGCTCGTCGACCTGGATCACCGCGATGCCGGCCGACTGCAGGTCCACCGTCTCGTCGCGGATGGCCAGCGCCACCTGGTTGGCGGTGTCGGCCAGCGGCTGGTCGTCACGGACGAACGACCAGGCCAGGATCGTGACCGGACCGGTGAGCATGCCCTTGACCGGCTTGTCGGTCAGCGACTGGGCGTAAGTGGCCCAGTCCACCGTCATCGGGTGCGGGCGGGAAACGTCACCGTAGAGGACCGGTGGGCGCACGCAGCGGCTGCCGTAGGACTGCACCCAGCCGTTCTTGGTGGCGAAGAAACCGTCCAGCTGCTCGGCGAAGTACTGCACCATGTCGTTGCGCTCCGGCTCGCCGTGCACCAGCACGTCCAGACCCAGCTGCTCCTGCAGCTTGATGACGTCGGCGATCTCCTTCTTCATCCGGTTCTCGTACTCGGCCTCGTCGATTTCGTGGGCGACCAGTGCAGCGCGAGCCTTGCGGATCGCCGAGGTCTGCGGGAACGACCCGATCGTCGTGGTCGGCAGCGGCGGCAGATGCAGCCGCGCGTTCTGCGCCTCCCGACGTTCGGCGGCCGGCCCACGATGAGCGCCGGACGCGGTGATCGAGTCGATGCGAGCACGGACCTGGTTGTTGTGCAGGCGCGGGTCCTTCTTGCGTGCGGCGACGGCCGCATTGGACGCCGCGATCTCGTCGGCGACTGCGTCACGACCGTCGCGCAGCGCCCGTGCCAAAGTGGCGACCTCGTGCACCTTCTCGGCGCCGAATGCCAGCCAGCTGCGCAGCGCGTCGTCCAGGTCGGTTTCGGGCTCCAGCGAGTACGGCACATGCAGCGTCGAGCATGACGTAGACACAGCAACTGTCTGCGCTGAACCCAGCAGCGCGGCCAGCTTGCTCAGCGCCGACTCCAGGTCGGTGCGCCAGATGTTGCGGCCGTCGACGATCCCGGCTACCAGCGTCTTGCCGGCTAATCCGGGAACCGACGCGACCGCGGTGTCGGCGCCATAGACCAAATCGACGCCGATCGCCTCGACGGGTGTGCGGGCCAGCGCTGGCAGGGCGCTGCCGGGGTCGCCGAAGTAGGTGGCGACGTGGATCGCCGGGCGCTTGTCCACCGAGCCCAGCGCGCTGTAGACCCGTTCGGCCAGCGCCGGAGCGTCGGCAGAGATATCGGTGACCAGCACCGGCTCGTCGAGCTGTACCCACGCGGCGCCGTTGTCGGCGAGCTTGCGCAGCAGATCGGTGTAGAGCGGGATCAGCTCGTCGATCCGCTCGATCGCGGCGCCCGCGCCGTCAACCGCCTTGCTCAACAGCAAGAAGGTGATCGGACCGATGATCACCGCACGCGCGGGGATGCCTTGGTCGGCAGCCTCTTTGAGCTCGGCGAGCACCTTCTCGGGGTGCAGCGAGAACTTCGTGTTCGGCCCGATCTCCGGGACGATGTAGTGGTAGTTGGTGTCGAACCATTTGGTCATCTCCAGCGGCGCGATGTCCTGGGTGCCGCGGGCGGCCGCAAAATAGCGGTCCAAGTCGTCGGCGACGCTTTGCACTCGGGCCGGCAGCGCGCCCAGCAGGACGGCGGTGTCGAGCATCTGGTCGTAATAAGAGAAGGTGTTCACCGGCACCGAGTCCAAGCCGGCGGCGGCCAGCTGAGCCCAGGTGTCCCGGCGCAGGGTGGCGGCCACAGATTCCAGCTCCGATCGGCTGGTCCGGTGCGCCCAGTAGCCCTCGGTCGCCCTCTTGAGTTCCCGGCGCGGGCCGATGCGCGGGGAGCCGGTGACGGTGGCGGTAAACGGTGTAGCGGTCACGAGTTGTCGTCCTTCAATCGACGGGGTGATCACCGCCAGCGGACGTTAAGCAGACCCGGTCGCCGTGTGCCGCCAGCACACTCCTGCAACCAGGACAGCCGTACGCCCATTCCACGAGGCGATGAGCCGCCAGGCGCGGCGCGCCCGGCACAGCCGGCAGGTCTTCGGACTCGCAGGCGTGCACCGGGTGGTGCTCCTACTGGCCGTCGCTTCCCGGTCTCGGTTCGTTTTAAGACCAGTGCTTATAGACGGCGGTCGTTCCTGCATACCGCTGCGGGACAGTCCCGGACTTCCACCGGGTTCCCTCTTACGAAGCACACCTAAACATGCTTCGCTCGATGCCGACCCCGCCACGCGCGACGCCGCCGGCAAACCAGCTACGTAGTGCAGATTACCCGGCGGCCAGCGCCTCGGTGATCGGCAGGTCGCCGTTGTTGAATTCAATGGTCCGGCCGATCGTCGCACCGTCGTTCAGCACGGCGGCCGCCACCAGTGCGACGTCCTCCCGCGACACCTCACCCTTCCCAGCGCCGAGGGCAATTCGGCCGGTCGCCGGTTCGAGCGTGAGGCGGCCGGGCCCCAGCACCGTCCAATCCAGGTCGCTGGCCCGAACGTGGGCGTCGGCGGCCGCCTTGGCCTCGGCGTAGGGGAAGAAAGGATTGTCCTCCGCTACACCGTGGTCGGGTCCCGCGCCGAAGTACGACACCATGACGAAACGTCGGGTGCCGGCCTGGCGGGCAGCGTCGATCACCCGGATCGCGGCGTCGCGGTCGACGGCGTAGGTGCGGGCCGGGTTGCCGCCACCGGCCCCGGCGGAGAACACCACCGCATCGTGCCCGGCGAGCAGCTCGGCCAGCGCGTTGGTATCCAGTGCCTCGATATCCGCGACAACCGGACGGGCACCGGTGCCGGCGACGTCGTTGGCGTGGGCGGGATTGCGAAAGACCGACGTGACCTGATCACCCCGCGTGGTCAAGATGCGGGCCAGATATAAAGCGACCTTGCCGTGGCCGCCGATGACGACAATGCGCGACATATTTTCGACGCTACCTGTCGACCCAGTGCGCTAGATGGCGACGAGCGTGGCACGACGCGCTCCGGATAGGTTTGTCCTCTAACATAACCACCGCGGTTCGACGGACTTCCGTGGCCGAGACGCACTTCGGATATGTCCCCACCCGCACGATTCGATTCGTGCTGCCCTGGGGAATGCGAAGTGACGCTCATTCGGACGACGGCAACTCGTCTCCGCGAGGAGCAACCGTCGTCGTTGGTCGAGCAGTTGCTGGAGCAGATGCTGTATCGCACGGGTCGACGTGCTTCACCGGCCGAACAGACATCGTGGCGGCGCAGTCTTCCGGTACTGGCAGCAGACTTGGTCGCCGCCGGACTCGGTGACGTCGAGATGCTGGTCGAGTACCACCTACCCCTTACGTCCCAGCGCGCCGATGTAGTGCTCGCCGGTGTCCATCCTGACACCGGGCAGGCATCGTTCGTGGTCGTTGAGCTCAAGCAGTGGTCGGCGGCGTACTCCTTCGAAGGCGACGCGGAGCTTGTTGAGGTTCCGGGCATGCCGGGAGGACCAAAGCAACATCCGGTAATCCAGGTTCGCGGATACTGCGAGTACCTCGCGGGTTTTGCCCGAGTCATCGCTGATCAACCAGATGCGCTGGCGGGAATGGCCTACTTACACAATGCCATGGATCCGGGACTGGTCTCGGATCTGCTCGAGGTTCCTGTTTCAACCACAGGCCAACTCTTCACCGGCGCGGACCGCTCTCGCATGACCGAATTCTTGCGGTCGCGGCTAGCACCGGTATCCGGGCGTACCGCGGGCGACCTCCTGATGCACTCCGCGGTGGCGCCCTCCAAGCAGTTACTGAAGGTCGCGGCTGCCGAGATACGAGACCGTCCGCAGTTCCAGCTAATCGGCAACCAGCAATTAGCCGTCGATCTGGTGATGCACGCGGTCGAGCGGGCACGCGCGGGCAATACGAAACGTGTCATTGTCGTCACCGGGGCCCCCGGCAGCGGTAAGAGCGTGGTGGCGCTGTCTCTGTTGGGCGATGTCGCGCGCCGTGGCCGCACAGTCGTGCACGCCACGGGTTCGCGATCGTTCACGCAGACGCTGCGCAAGGTGGTGGGGAATCGGGCGCCGATGGTGCGGTCGATGTTCAAGTATTTCAACCAGTTCATCACCGCGGACCCGAATGGCCTCGACGTGCTGATCATGGATGAAGCCCACCGAATTCGGGAGACGTCGGTCGACCGCTACACCCGCGCCGAACTGCGGACCGATCGGCCACAGATCGACGAATTGATCGCCGCCGCGCGGGTTCCGGTGTTCCTGCTCGACGAGCATCAGGTGGTCCGTCCGGGCGAGATGGGCACACTGGGGCAGATAGAGCGCCACAGCCGGCATCTCGGCGTGGACTTCCAGCACATACCCCTTGGTGAGCAGTTCCGCTGCGGTGGCAGCGAGGAATACGTGTTGTGGGTGACCCGACTGCTCGGACTCACCGATGAACCACCGGATCCGTGGCGGGGCGACCCACAGTTCGAAGTCCGGCTGGCCGAAAGTCCGGACGAGATGGAAAGTTTCTTGGCGCACTGCCAGGAGCATGGGTACTCAGCACGGATGACGGCCGGGTACTGCTGGCCGTGGAGCGACGCACGCAAGGATGGGACACTCGTCGACGATGTCCAAATCGGAAGTTGGACGCGTCCGTGGAACAGCAAGAGCGACAGACGAATCGGCGACGCCCCGCCTAGTGCACTATGGGCTACCGAGGACGGTGGCTTCAGGCAGGTGGGATGTGTCTATACGGCACAGGGTTTCGAATACGACTGGAATGGAGTCATAGTCGGTGGCGACCTGGTCTGGCGGGACGGAGGCTTTGTCACGGTTCGGCAAGTCAATCGTGATCCCAATCTCCGGAGCAAAGTCGCCGTATCCGATCAGCGCTTCGATTCCCTCGTTCGCAACGTCTACAAGGTGCTGCTAACCCGCGGCATAGTCGGCACGGTTATCTACTCGACAGACGAGAAAACGCGAGCGGCGCTGCGTCAGCTGATACCGCGTTGACCAGAGACCGACCTGCCGAACTGACCCCAGCGGCGAGCCCAACCGCTGGCTGGTCAAGAATCGAGTTCAGGCGACACCCAGTTCAAAGGAGATATCAGTCATGGCTGAAGCCGTAATCGTCGAGGCGGTGCGTTCACCGGTCGGTAAGCGCAACGGCGGGCTGTCCGGCGTACACCCCGCCGACCTGTCCGCGCAGGTTCTCAACGGACTCATTGAGAAGGCCGGCATCGATCCCGAGATCGTCGACGACGTGATTTGGGGCTGCGTCATGCAGGCCGGCGAGCAGGCGCTCGACATCGGGCGCACCGCGTTGCTGACCGCCGGCTGGCCGGAGACCGTTCCCGGTGTCACCGTCGACCGTCAGTGCGGGTCCAGCCAGCAGTCGATCCAC
>Ga0209040_10000669_pt1 | contig 26469 bp, 24 predicted proteins | sample BogFormECP12_OM3_FD_188240 | JGI IMG/M metagenome (GOLD analysis project Ga0209040, IMG submission 188240) | Bog forest soil microbial communities from Calvert Island, British Columbia, Canada - ECP12_OM3 (SPAdes) (version 2) | ecosystem: Environmental > Aquatic > Freshwater > Wetlands > Bog ... | reverse complement strand
CGTGATCGTGTCAGCCATGGCCCGACATTACGGGCGGCGCGGTCGGGCGCCCCAATTCGGCGGCGCGGTCCGGCGTCAGCCGGCGGCCTGCAGGCCGGGGGGGCCGAGGCCCAGGGCGGCGTAGATCTCCCGGGTCACCTTCGAGAGGTTGAGCGTGTAGAAGTGCAGCCCCGGCGCCCCGAGGTCCAGCAGGGCCCGGCACAGCTCGGTGAAGATCTCGACCCCCTCGGTGCGGGCCGCCTCGGGCCCACCGGCCTCGTCGGCCGCGGCCAGCCGGGCCACCAGCCACTCGGGCACCGGGGCGCCCATGGCCGCCATCCGGGGCACCGACTTGAGCGAGGTGACCGGCATGATCCCCGGCAGGACCGGGGTGTCGACCCGCCGGGCCGCCAGGTCGGCCAACAGGCCCTCGTACTCGCCGATCTCGAAGAAGAACTGGGTCACGCCGAAGTCGGCCACCTCCAGCTTGGCCGCCAGGTGGTCGCGGTCGGTGCCCAGGTCCGGCGAGGCCGGGTGCCCGGCCGGGTGGGCGGCCACCCCGATGGAGAACCCGCCGATGGCCCGGGCCAGCTCGACCAGCTCGACCGCGTGGGCCAGCTCGCCCGCCCCGGCGTCGGGCTCGGTCGGGGGGTCGCCCCCGAGCGCCATCAGGTTCTCGATCCCGGCCTTGCGGTAGTCCACCAGGATGTCGGCCAGCTCGAGGCGGGAGTGGGCCACACAGATGAGGTGGGCCATCGGGACGAGGGCGGTGGTGTGCAGCATGCCCCTCACGAGGTCGAAGGTGCGCTGGCGCGACTCGCGCCCGCCCCGGTAGGTGACCGAGACGAATGAGGGCTCGAGCGGCTCGAGGTTCTTCAGGGTCCGGGTCAGGGTGAGCTTCTCGGCATCGCTCTTGGGGGGGAAGAACTCGAAGGAGTACGTCGGCCCGGCGGCCAGCAGGTCGGCGATCCTCGTCACCCGGACAACGTTAGTCAGCCGGCGCTGTCGGCTCTCCCGAAGTCGTCCTCCAGCCGGACGATGTCGTCCTCGCCGAAATAGTCCCCCAGCTGGACCTCGATGAACACCAGGTCGCCCGGGCCCCGGTTCTCCACCCGGTGGGCCGACCCGAGCGGGATGTCGATCGAGCGCCCGCCGGGCACCTCGGTCACCGTCCCGTCCAGGGTCACGTGGGCCCTGCCCTCGACCACGAACCAGTGCTCGGCCCGCCGGGCGTGGCGCTGGTAGCTGAGGCGCTTGCCCGGGTGGACGACCATCCGCTTCACCTTGTGGTCCGCCGCGTCGTCGTCGAGCACCGTGTAGCTCCCCCATGGGCGCTCGTCGTGTTCGCGGCTCTCCCCCGCCCCGGCCGGCCCGCCCGCGTGGGTGGCGCTCACACCCGTTCGGCCGCCTCGACGGCGTTGCGCAGCAGCATGGCCCGGGTCATCGGCCCGACCCCGCCGATGCGTGGCGTGATCCAGCCGGCCACCTCGGCCACCGACTCGTCCACGTCGCTCAGGAGGCGCCGGCCCGCCCAACTGGTGCCCGCACCCACCACGGCGGCACCGGGCTTGACCATCTCGGCGGTGACCAGGCCGGCCCGGCCGGCGGCGGCCACCACCACGTCGCCCTGGCGCACCAGGGCGGCCAGGTCGTCCACGCCGGTGTGGACGACGGTGACGGCGGCGTTGCAGCCCGGGCGCTTCATGGCCAGCAGCAGCGAGAGGGGCCGCCCGATGGTGAGCCCCCGACCGATGATGACCACGTGGCGGCCCTCCACCGGGACGTCGTTGGCCGCCAACAGCTCGACGATGCCGGCCGGGGTGCACGGGAGGGGGCCCGGACGGCCCATCACCAGCTTCCCGAGGTTGAACGGGTGCAGTCCGTCGACGTCCTTGGCCGGGTCGACGGCCAGGAGGACCCGCTCTTCGTCCAGGCCGGCGGGCAGGGGCAGCTGGACCAGGTAGGCGTGCACCGCCGGGTCGGCGTTCAGCGTGGCCACCACCGCCTCCACCTCGGTCTGGGTGGCGTCGGCCGGGAGCCGCTCGTCGATCGAGGTGATGCCGACCTCGGCGCAGTCGGCGTGCTTCATCTCGACGTAGCGGGTGCTCGGGCCGTCATCGCCGACCAGCACCGTGCCCAGGCCCACGACCACGCCCTCGGCCGCCAGGCGGGCCACCCGGTCGGTCAGCTCGGCCCGGATGCGGGCGGCCAGCCGTTCGCCGTCCAACAGGGTCGCCGTCAAGTCGCTCGGTCCGCCCTCACGCGATCAGTGCCGGAAGTGCCGCTCGCCGGTCAACACCATGGCCATGCCGGCCGCGTCGGCCGCGTCGATGATCTCGTGGTCGCGGAGCGAGCCGCCCGGCTGGGCCACCGCCGTCACCCCGGCCCGAGCCAGGACCTCGAGGCCGTCGGGGAAGGGGAAGAAGGCGTCGCTGGCCCCGGCCCCACCCTTGGCCCGCTCTCCGGCCTTGGACACCGCGATCTCGGCCGCCACCACCCGGGACGACTGGCCGGCACCGACGCCGACGGCCTGGCCGTCGGTCACGATGGCGATGGCGTTCGACGTGGTCCGGGCGCACACCCGCCAGGCCAGCACCAGGTCGCGCCACTGGGCGGCGGTCGGCACGGCCCGGGTGACGGTCTCCCAGTTCGAGCGCTCGCGCTCGAGACGGTCGGCGCCCTGCACCAGCACGCTCGCCCCGAGGCTACGGAGCTGGCGGGTGATCGGCTCGGGTGCCGGCGCCGAGAGGAGCCGGGTGGCCTTGCGCTTGGCCGACAGCTGGGCCAGGGCGTCGCGGTCGTAGGAGGGGGCGATGATGACGTCGGCCTGGGGCCCCTCGGCGATCGCCGCCGCCACCGCCGAGGTCACCGGGCCGCCGACGGCCACGATGCCCCCGAAGGCCGACTGCGGGTCGCACTCGAGGGCCAGGCGGTAGGCGTGGGCCAGGTCACCGGCCAACGCCGCCCCGCAGGGGTTGGCGTGCTTGATGATGGCCACCGCCTGCCCGTCCCCGTCCTGCTGCTCGGCGGTGCCGGCCAGCTCGTGGACCAGTCGCCAGGCCGCGTCGGCGTCGAATATGTTGAGGTACGAGAGCTCCTTGCCCCCGTGCTGGTCGACCCGGTCCCACCAGCTGGCCTCGCCGGCGATGCGGTAGCGGGCGCCGCGCTGGTGCGGGTTCTCCCCGTAGCGCATCGACTGGGCCCGCAGGAGGGTCAGGTGCAGGGTCGGCGGGAGCTCGACGTCGTCGGCCGCGCCCTCCCGGTCGAGCCAGGCGACGATGGCCGCGTCGTAGGCCGCGGTGTGGGCGAAGGCGGCCCGGGCCAGCCGGCGGCGGGTCTCGTCGGACAGGCGCCCCGACCGGCGCAGCTCGTCGAGGACCCCGGGGTAGTCCGCCGGCGAGGTCAGGATCCCGACGTGGGCGAAGTTCTTGGCCGCGGCCCGCACCATGGCCGGGCCGCCGACGTCGATCAGCTCGACGCCCGGGTCCGAGGAGAACGGGTAGAGGTTCGACACCACCAGGTCGAACGGCTCGATGCCCTGGGCCTCGAGGTCGGCCAGATGGGAGGGCTTGGACCGGTCGGCCAGGATCCCGCCGTGGATGCGCGGATGGAGGGTCTTCACCCGGCCCTCGAGCATCTCGGGCGAGCCGGTGACCGCGACCACCTGCTCGTGGTCGATGCCCGCCTCGGCGAGCACGGTCGAGGTGTTGCCGCTGGCCACGAGGTCCCAGCCCAGGTCGGCCAGTCCGGCCGCCAGGTCGACCAGGTCCGCCTTGTCGTAGACCGAGAGGAGGGCCCTCACTGGTCGGGCCTCGAGGGAATCGCCTGGACGTCGCTGATCGGCTCGGGCCGGATCGCCTCGGCGTGGACCGCCTGGGCCGGGACCGCCTGGGCCGGGACCGCCTGGGCGTGGACCACCTCGGTGTGGACGAGCCGGGGCTGGTCGCCCGCCGATCCGGCCCCCGGCCCCGGCGGCCCCAGGGGCCGACCGGCCGCCAGGTCGGCCAGGGCCCGGTGGATGGTCGCCGGGTAGAGGCGGCGCTCGACGGCCTTGATCCGCTCGTGCAGCGACTCGACGGTGTCGCCGGAGCGCACCGCCACCTCCCCTTGGGCCAGGATCGGCCCGGCGTCCACCTCGAGGGTGGCCAGGTGGACGGTGCAGCCGGTCACTGCCACCCCCGCCGCCAGCGCGTCGGCCACCGCGTGCCAGCCGGGGAAGGCGGGGAGGAGTGCCGGGTGGGTGTTGAGGATGCGGCCCCCGAAGGCGTCGTGGATCGGCCGGTCGAGCACGGTCCCGAAGCCGGCCATGCAGATCAGGTCGGCGCCGCGGGCCGAGAGGGCCTCGGTGACCGCCCGGGTGAAGCCGAGCCGGTCGAAGTCCGGCCCGAAGCCGCCCCAGTCGGCCCGGTCGATGAGCACCGCCTCGGCGCCCGCCGTCCTCCCCACCTCGAGGCCCCGGCAGGGCCGGTCGGCCAGCACCGTGGTCACCGGGACGCCGTCGGCCAGCATCGCCCCGAGGATGGTCCCACTGCCCGATACCAGCACCGCTACGCGCATCGCGCTCACGCTACAACCGGGGACGGGCCGGCCCCGCGCTTCGGCTGGCGCTTCGTGTCGACCGGCCGCACCCGTTGTGGACCGGGGGGCCGCTTGTAGGTTGACGGCGGCGGCCGGAAGACCCGCTCCGGACATGGAGGTGCGACGTGGGAGAGAAGGGGATCGCGGGCGGCGCTCCGAGCACCGGGCCCGGGGCGTTCACCGGGGGTAGCGCGTCGACCGGCCCGCGGCCGTCGGGGAGCGGTTCACCCGGTCCAGGAGTCTCGGGGGGCGGGGCCGGCACGCCGAACCCCGGGACGTCGATCACCGACCAGGTCGGCTCCGAGGGACCGTCTCGTCATCCCGCACATCTCGCCACGTAGCGCCGTGCGATCGCCCCCGCCGTGCCCTGCGCGCCGCCCCGACCGAATCGGGCGGTCCCGATCCCCCCGGGACACCGGTTCCGTCGAACGGTAACTCCCGTTGTGGACGGAGTGGCCCGCTTGTAGGTTGTCGCTAGCGGCCGGGGAGGCACGGCGCCGAACACGGAGGTGCGACGTGGAAGAGAAGGGGGTCGGCAGTCCGAGTTCGGGCCCAGGAGGGGGTAGCGGGACCCCGAGCGGTTCGCCAACGCCCGTGGGCGTCATGGGGATGGGGAGCGGGGGCGGGGGCGGAGGTGGCGTGCCCAACCCTGGTACGTCGGTCACCGACCAGGTCGACATCGAGGGGGAGTCTCCTCCCCACACCCAGTAGCTCCCCACCGTTGTGACGCGCCGGGTGCCGACGAGTGGAGCGCCGACTTCGGCGCGTTGCTGACGGAGGCGGGCGGCCGGTCCGACCTCGGAGAAGTCGTCGGGGTGGAGCACGAGTACCGGGTGCTCGACGGCGACGGGCAGGTGCCGTTCCGCCCGCTCCTCCATCGGCTCGATCTCGGGCAGCGGCATCTCGAGTCGAGCGACCCCAATGCCCATCCGCTGGCGACCGGTGCGGTGCTGACCTGCGACGGGCGCGAGGCCGAGATCGCCCTCGGCGCGGGCGGCCGCAGAGGAACGGCGTCGGCTGGCTGCGGCGCTGGGCGATCACTACCGGCTTTCGGGGTACTCGACCCACGTGAGCGTGGCCACGCCGCCTGCGCTCGGCGAACGGGTGGCGCTCCTGTTCCGGGACCGGTTCGCCCTGCCGATGATGCTGGTCATGGACCGGGCCAGTTCGCCCGGGTTGCTCGTCCGGCCGCGCCCGGCCCGGACCGAGCTCGGGGGCGAGTTCGTCGAGGGTAGAGTGAAGGCAGGAGGTGCGGCATGGGAATCGTGTTCAGGACCAAGGAGGCTCGGGACCAGTACGCGAAGTCCTCCTTCTACGCCCCGACGCAGCCCGTGCCGGCCGACGACGAGCGCCCCGAGGACCGGCCACCAACGAAGCGCTAGGCCTCGGCCAGGGTCTTCACCACCTCGACCATCGTCTCGCCCGCCTCGGTCGGGTTCTGGGCCACCAGGGCCCCCGCCTCGCTCAGGGCCTTGATCTTGGCCTGGGCCGTGCCCTGGGAACCCGAAATGATGGCCCCGGCGTGGCCCATCTTGCGTCCCGGCGGGGCGGTCACCCCGGCCACGTAGGCCACGACCGGCTTGGTCAGGTGCTCGGCGATGAAGGCGGCGGCCCGCTCCTCCTCGGAGCCCCCGATCTCGCCGATCATCATGACCGCCTTGGTGTCGGGGTCGGCCTGGAAGGCGGCCAGGCAGTCGATGAAGTTGGTCCCCGGCACCGGGTCGCCGCCGATCCCCACGCAGGTGGTCTGGCCCACGCCCTGCTGGGAGAGCTCGTGCAGGGCCTGGTAGGTGAGGGTGCCCGACCGGCTCACGATCCCCACCGGGCCCCCCGGCAGCGCGATGTCGCCCGAGGTGATGCCGATGTTGATCTTGCCGGGCGAGATGATGCCCGGGCAGTTCGGCCCGAGCAGCCGGGTCGCGGGGTGGTCGCGCTGGAGGCGATTGAAGAGGAGGGCCTCGTCCTGGGCCGGGATGCCCTCGGTGATGCAGACGATGAAGGTGATCCCGGCCTGGGCCGCCTCCATGATCGCCCCGCAGGCGCCCTTGGGCGGGACCACCACGAACGAGGCGGTGGCCCCGGTGGCCGCCACCGCCTCGGCCACGGTGTCGTGGACGGGGATGCCCTCCACGTCGGTGCCGCCCTTGCCCGGGGAGGTTCCGGCCACCACCTTGGTGCCGTAGTCCCGGTTGCGCACGCCATGGAACCGGCCCTGGCTCCCGGTCAGTCCCTGGACGACCACCTTGGTGTTCTCGTCGACGAAGATGCTCACGGTCTCTCTCCTTTGCGGATGGTCGGTCGGCGCTCGATGGGCCTTAGCGGGCGGCCAGGACGACGGCCTTGCGGGCGGCATCGAGCATCGTCGGCTCGGCCACCAGCCGGTCGGACAGGTGCGGGGCCAGGATCTCGCGGCCGGCGTCGGCGTTGGTGCCGTCGAGCCGGAGCACGATCGGCGAGGTGATGTCGACCCTCGCCAGCGCGTCGACCACCCCCTGGGCCACCTCGTCCACCCGGGTGATGCCGCCGAAGATGTTGACGAGGATCGACTTCACCGCCGGGTCGGCGTTGATGACCTCCAGGGCGGCCGCCATCACGTCCGCGTTTGCCCCGCCCCCGATGTCGAGGAAGTTCGCCGCGCTCCCCCCGACCTGGTTCACTACGTCCAGGGTGCTCATGGCCAGGCCGGCCCCGTTGGCGATGATGCCGACCGACCCCGAGAGGCCGATGTAGTTGAGCCCCCTCTCCTTGGCCATCTGCTCGCGGGGGTCCTCGGTCTCGGTGGCCGCGAACTCGGCCCACTCGGGGTGGCGGAACGAGGCATTCTCGTCCAGGGTGACCTTGGCGTCGAGGGCGCGGACCTCGCCTTGGGTGGTGAGGATGAGCGGGTTGATCTCGGCCAGGTCGCAGTCCCCCTCGACGTAGCAGGTGTAGAGCTTGACCAGGAGGGCGGCCGCCTGCTCCCGGGCCGCCTCGTCCAGGTTGGCCGCACCCACCCACTGGCGGGCCGTCGCCTCGTCGAGCCCGTCCACCGGGTCGATGTGGAGCTTGGCGATGGCCTCGGGGTTGGTCGCCGCCACCTCTTCGATCTCGACCCCGCCCTCGGCCGACAGCATGCCCAGGTGCAGCTTGGCCGGGCGGTCGAGGGTGAAGCTGGCGTAGTACTCCTTGTCGATGTCCGAGGCGTGCTCCACCCAGAGCCGGTGGACGACGTGGCCCTTGATGTCCATGCCCAAGATGGCCTCGGCGTGACGACGGGTCTCGTCGGCGTCGGCCGCCAGCTTGATGCCCCCGGCCTTGCCCCGTCCGCCCACCTTCACCTGGGCCTTGACCACCACCGGGAAGCCGGCGTCGTCGGCGGCGGCGACGGCCTCGTCCGCCGTGTCGGCCACCCCGCCGGCCGATGTCGGGATGCCGAAGCGGGCGAAGTACTGCTTGCCCTGGTACTCGTAGAGATCCACGGTGTCCTCTCTCCTCGTGCTCGTCGCTGCTCGTGCCGCTCGTGCCGCTCGTGCCGCTCGGGCTGGATGCTGCCGTCCTGGGTCGGGGTCGGTGGGACGGGGCGGGGCAGGTGTCGGGCCCGGCCGAGGACGCCAGTCCTAGCGGCCGGCCGGAGCCCGGGGCCATTCGGCCGGCTGGCTCAGACCCCGAGCGTCTCCTCGCGCCGGTCCAGCGCCTCGGTCAGCCACCGGCCGATGGAGGGCAGGGGGGCGCCGGGGGTGAACACCTCGGCCACCCCCATGGCCTTGAGGGTCGGGATGTCGGCCTCGGGGATGATCCCCCCCACGATGACCAGGACGTCGGACCGGCCGGCCTCGGCCAGCAGCTCGATGACCCGGGGGACGAGGGTGAGGTGGGCCCCCGAGAGGAGCGAGAGCCCGACCGCGTCGGCGTCCTCTTGGACCACGGCGCTGATCACCTGCTCGGGCGTCTGGTGCAGCCCGGTGTAGACGACCTCGAAGCCCCCGTCGCGCAGTGCCCGGGCGATGACCTTGGCCCCCCGGTCGTGGCCGTCGAGGCCGGGCTTGGCCACGACCACGCGGTAGGGACGCCTCATACGGTCGGCCATGATACGCGTGGGTGCAGGTCCGGACGCCAGACGGCGCTCAGGCCCGGCGCAGCGGCGTGGCCGACAGCAACAGGCGCTTCTCCCCCACCGACTCGAAGCGCACCTTGGCCTGGGCCTTGTCACCCTCGCCCTCGACCTCGAGCACCACGCCCTCGCCCCAGTGCCCGTGGACCACCACGTCGCCCGACGCCAATCCCAGGGACTCGGCCCCGGTGCTCTCCCGGGCCCGCGGCGGGCCGGCCACCTCGGGCCCCCGCCCCCGTCCGAACACCACGCCCGGGCCGGTGTCGTCGACCCCGGCCCCCTCGCCCTGCGCCCACTCCCGGTCGGCCCTCCCCCGTCCCGGCGCCAGCGACCACTCCCCGGCGTCGCGGTCGCGGCCCTCCCGCGCCCTCGAGCGCGACGACCAACCCTGGGACCGGCCGCCCCCATCGCGCGACCCGAGCCGGCCGGCCCGGCCCCCGACCACCCCCACGTCGCGCACCAGCTCGTCGGGTACCTCGGCCAGGAAGCGGCTCGGGATGTTGTGCGAGGTGGTGCCCCAGAGGCTGCGCACCCAGGCGTGGGACAGGTAGAGGCGGCGGCGGGCCCGGGTGATGCCGACATAGCAGAGGCGGCGCTCCTCCTCCAGCTCGGTCGGCTCGGCCAGGGACCGGAAGTGGGGGAAGATCCCCTCCTCCAGCCCGACCACGAAGACGGCGGGGAACTCCAGTCCCTTGGCCGTGTGCAGGGTCATCAGGTTGACCCGGGTACCGTCGGCGTCGAGCTCGTCGGAGTCGGCCACCAGCGACACCGTCTCCAAGAACTCGGTCACGTCGTCGAACTCGGCCGCCGCCCCGACCAGCTCGGCGATGTTCTCGATGCGCCCGTCGGCCTCGTGGCTGTGCTCGGCCAGCAGCCCGGCCAGGTACCCGGTGCGGTCGGCTACGATCTGGACCAGGTCGCCGGGGCTGACCGAGCCCAGCCCCCGCAGCTCGCCCACCAGGGCGTCGAGCTGCTGGGCGCCCCGCAGCGCCTTGGCCGAGAGGCCCGCCTCCTCGGCCCGCCCCAGCGCATCGGCGAAGCTCACCCGCTGGGTGCCGGCCCAGGCGGCCAGCCGGGCGACCGACGTGGCCCCGATGCCGCGCTTGGGGACGTTGACGATCCGGCGGGCCGAGACCTCGTCGTCGGGGTTGGCCAGCAGGCGCAGGTAGGCCAGGACGTCCTTCACCTCCCGGCGGTCGTAGAAGCGGGTGCCGCCCACGACCTTGTAGGGGACGCCCGTCTCGACGAGGGCCTGCTCGATGGCCCGGCTCTGGGCGTTGGTGCGGTAGAAGACGGCGACGTCGCCGTAGGCGGTGCGCTCCGAACCCCGGAGCCGGACGATCTCGGCCGCCACCCAGGCCGCCTCGTCGCGCTCGTCGTCGGCCCGGTAGCGGTAGATCGGGTCGCCGGTCTCGTCCTCGGTGAAGAGCCGCTTGGGCTTGCGTTCGAGGTTGTTGGCGATCACCGCGTTGGCCGCGTCGAGGATGGTCTGGGTGGAGCGGTAGTTCTGCTCGAGCAGGATGGTGGTTGCGGCCGGGAAGGCCCGCTCGAAGTCCAAGATGTTGCGGATGTCGGCCGCCCGGAACGAGTACACCGACTGGTCGCTGTCCCCGACCACCGAGACGTTGCCGTGCTCGCGCCCGAGCAGGATCACCATCTCGTTCTGTGCCTTGTTGGTGTCCTGGTACTCGTCGACGAGGATGTGCCGGAAGCGGGTCTGGTAGGCCCGGCGCACGTCGTCGAAGGACTGGAGCACGTTGACCGTCAGCATCAGCAAGTCGTCGAAGTCCATGGCGTTGGCCGCCGCCAAGCGCTGCTGGTACTCGCGGTAGACGTCGGCGATCCGGCGGTGGTAGGGGTCGGCGTCGGACACGTCGGCCCGGAACGACTCGACGTCGATCAGCTCCGCCTTGGCCTGGCCGATCACCGCGGCGATCGCCCGGGGCGGCAGGCGCTTGGTGTCGAGGCCCAGCTCGGCCATGACGATCTCGATCAGCCGGCGCGAGTCGGTGTCGTCGTAGACGGTGAAGCTCGGCTTGTAGCCCAGGCGCACGGCGTGGCTGCGCAGGATGCGCAGGCAGGCCGAGTGGAAGGTGGAGATCCACATCTTCTCGGCGCGGGGGCCGACCAGGTCGACCACCCGGCGGCGCATCTCGTCGGCCGCCTTGTTGGTGAAGGTGATGGCCAGGATCTCCCAGGGGGCGGCGTCCCGGTTGGCCAGCAGGTGGGCGATGCGCCGGGTGAGGACCCGGGTCTTGCCCGACCCGGCCCCGGCCACCACCAAGAGGGGCCCGCCGCGGTACTCGACAGCGGCGCGCTGGGCCGGGTTCAGGCCCTCGACGAGGGCGTCGAGGTCGCCGACGTCGATCGGGACCCGCAGCGAGCGCAGTTCGGGCTGGTCGTCGAGGGCGGCCGCCGCCCCGGCGGCGGCCTCGTCGGTGTCGTCCGGCGGCAGGTGGGGCGGGACCGGCGGCCGGTCGTGCTCGTCGTCGAGGGGCCCGCCCGGGGGGGCCGGCGGGTCGTCGTCGAGGGAGAAGAGGTGCCCGGCGTCACCGAGACCCGGCAGCCCGGTCACTTTGCCTCATCACTCCCCTTCGCCTCCATCACTCCCATTCGATGGTGCCGGGCGGCTTCGACGTCACGTCGAGGGCCACCCGGTTGACCCCGTCGACCTCCCCGATGATGCGCGAGGCGATGCGCTCCACCAGGTCGTGGGGCAGTCGGGCCCAGTCGGCGGTCATGGCGTCGTCACTGGTGACGGCCCGGATCACGATCGGGTACGCGTAGGTGCGCCCGTCCCCCATCACCCCGACCGTGCGGACCGCCGGCAGGACGGCGAAGCTCTGCCACAGGTCCCGGTAGAGGCCGGCCTTGCGGATCTCCTCGACCACCACCGCGTCGGCCGCCCGCAGGATCTCGGCCCGCTCCGGGGTGACCTCGCCCACGATACGCACCGCCAGGCCGGGGCCGGGGAAGGGCTGGCGCCACACGACCTCGTGGGGCAGGCCGAGTTCCTCGCCGACGGCGCGCACCTCGTCCTTGAACAGCAGGCGCAAGGGCTCCACCAGCTCGAAGTCCAGGTCCTCGGGCAGTCCGCCCACGTTGTGGTGGGACTTGATGTTGGCGGCCTCGCCGGTGCCCGACTCGATCACGTCGGGGTAGAGGGTCCCTTGGACCAAGAAGCGTGGCGCCGCGGTCCGGTGACCGCCGGTGGCGCCCGCGGCGGCGCCCCCGGCGCCCAGGTCGCGGGCCACCTCCTCGAAGATCCGGATGAACAGCTCGCCGATGACCTTGCGCTTCTGCTCGGGGTCGGTGACCCCGGACAGGCCGGCGAAGAAGCGGTCGGCCGCCTTCACGTGGACCAGGTCGATGTGGAACTGGCGGCGGAAGGTCTCCTCGACCTGCTCGGCCTCCCCGGCCCGCATGAGCCCGGTGTCGACGAACACGCAGGTCAGCTGGTCGCCGACGGCCTTGTGGACCAGCGCCGCGGCCACCGCCGAGTCGACGCCGCCGCTCAGGGCGCACAGCACCCGCTCGGGCCCGACCTGGGCCCGCACCGCCTCGACCTGGGACTCGATGATCGAGACGTGGGTCCAGGCGGCCGGGCTCCCGCAGACGTCGTGGAGGAAGCGCTCCATCAGGTCGGCCCCGCGGTCGGTGTGGACCACCTCGGGGTGGAACTGGACGGCGTAGAGCCGGCGCTCGCGGTCCGAGAAGGCGGCCACCGGGGCGTCGGCACTCGAGGCGGTGGCGACGAAGCCCGGGGGCACCTCGGTGATGGCGTCGCCGTGGCTCATCCAGACCTCGGCCTCGGCCGGCCAGTCGACGAACAGGGGCGAGGACCCGGTCTGGCGGAGCCGGGTGCGCCCGTACTCCCCCCGCCCGGTCCGGGCGACGGTGCCCCCCAGCTGCAGGGCCATCAGCTGGGCCCCGTAGCAGATGCCCAGGATCGGAATACCGGCGCCGTAGATGGCCGGGTCGATGGTCGGGGCCGGCGTGTCGTAGACCGACTTCGGGCCCCCCGACAAGATGATCCCCCGCGGCCGGCGGGCGACCAGCTCCGCCGCGCTCATCGTCGGCGGGACGATCTCGGAGTAGACGTGGGCCTCGCGGACCCGGCGGGCGATCAGGCGGGCGTACTGGGCACCGAAGTCGACGACGAGGACCCCGTCGTCGACCGGGGTCAATGGCCCATGCCCACGCCCTGGGACCGCTGGAGCTGCTTGCCCTCGGTCTGCAGGGAGGGAGCCACCATGACCTCTGCCTTCTGGAATTCCTTGACCGTCTCGTAGCCACAGGTGGCCATGGCCGTCCGCAGCGCCCCGAACAGGTTCATCCGTCCGTCGTTCTCGTGGGCCGGGCCGAGCAGGATCTCCTTCAGGCTGCCCCGGACGCCGGTGCGCACCCGGGCTCCCCGGGGCAGGGTCGGGTGGAAGGTCGCCATCCCCCAGTGGAAGCCGCGGGCCGGGGCCTCGGTGGCCGAGGTGAGCGGTGAGCCGAGCATCACCGCGTCGGCCCCGCAGGCGATGGCCTTGGCGATGTCCCCGCCCTTGGACATCCCGCCGTCGGCGATCACGTGGACGTAGACCCCGGTCTCGTCCAGGTGGCGCATGCGGGCCCCGGCGACGTCGGCGATGGCGGTGGCCTGGGGGACGCCCAGGCCGAGCACGCCCCGGGTGGTGCAGGCGTTGCCGGGGCCGACGCCGACCAGCACCCCGACCGCCCCGGTCCGCATGAGGTGGAGGCCGGCCTGGTAGGAGGCACAGCCGCCGACGATGACCGGGATGTCGAACTCGCGGATGAAGCGCTTGAGGTTGAGGGGCTCGGAGGTCTTCGAGACGTGCTCGGCCGAGACCACCGTCCCCTGGATGACCAGCAGGTCGAGCTCGGCCGCCAGGATGGCCGGGGCCAGCTCCAGCGTCTTTTGCGGGGTGACCGAGGCGGCGGTGGTGATCCCGGCCCCCTTCATCTGGCGGATGCGCTCGGTGACCAGCTCGACCTTGACCGGTTCGGCGTACATCTGCTGCATCCGCGAGGTCGCCTTGGCGTCGTCGAGCTCGCGGATCTCGTCGAACAGCGGCGTCGGGTCCCCGTAACGGGTCCACAGGCCCTCGAGGTTGAGGACGCCGAGGCCGCCCAGCCGGCCGAGCTCGACCGCGGTGTGGGGGCTGATCACCCCGTCCATGGCGGCACCCAGGAGGGGCAGGTCGAAGCGGTAGGCGTCGATCTCCCACGAGACGTCCACGTCCTCGGGGTCCCGGGTCCGGCGGCTCGGGACGATGGCGATGTCGTCGAACCCGTACGCCCGGCGCCCCGATTTGAAGATGCCGATCTCGATCTCTGCCACCAGGCTGCCCTCCGGCCCTCGGATCCACACTCAGGTCGCCGGGCCGACCACTCCGACGCCCTCCCACGTTACCGTGCCCGCGCCGGTGCCCCTTGCCCGCGCCGCCGTGTTTCTCGGCCCCCCGGGGACCGGGCCGGCGCCCGGCGGCCGGGGTCAGCCGGGCGCGGAGGGGACGCCGAGGACGATCGAGAGGAGCTCGTAGAGCATCCGGGCGGTGGCGCCCCAGATGGTCTCCCCCGCCCCGTCGAAGAACCAGACCGGGAAGGTGCCGTCGGGCGATCCGGGCACGGCGCGCCCCGGGACGGCCCAGCGCTCCTCGTGGAAGGCCCCGTCGGCCACCAGGTCCTCGAGGGCGACGTCGAAGACCCGGTCCACCTCGGCCGGGCTGGGCCTGACCTTGGGGCGCCACTCGAGGGTGCCGACCACCGGCAGGATGAGCGACCCCGAGACGAAGGTGAGGACCGGGTGCAGCCACCCGGCCACCCGGACCGTCGCGGGATCGAGGGCGATCTCCTCGTCCGCCTCGCGCAGAGCCGCCGCCTCGGCCCGCTCGCCGGGGTCGAGCCGGCCCCCCGGGAAGCTGACCTCGCCCCGGTGGGCGCGCAGCGCGGTGGAGCGACGGGTCAGCACCACCCTCGTCTCGCCCCCCTCCTCGAAGAGCGGCACCAGCACCGCCGCCCCGACCGAGGGGCCGACGGTGTCGGCCGGCTCGACCTCCACCCAGGGACGCACGGCCTCCGAGTCGGGCCCGGGCACCGGGCCGAGCTGCCCGGCCCCCTCCAGCGCGCCGAGCACCCGGTCGAGGTGGAGGCCGCGGCGCCGGGCGGCCGGGATCCGCGCCCACGGTGCCGGCCCGCCGGCCCGGGCCAGGCCGGGCCGGGGGATCCGCTGGGGCGGGGTGGCGGGGTCGGACGAGGTCGCGGCCATGGCGCCGGTCAGGCTACGGCGGCCCCGGGCCACGGGCGTGCACCGGCCGGGCCCCGGGGCCCGGCCGATGTCGCCGCACTGGTCGCGTCCCGCCGTCGGTGCGGCGGGGACGTGCTCACATCATGCCGCCCATGCCGCCCATGCCGCCCATGCCGCCCATGGCGGCGGCGGCCGCGGCGGCGTCGGCTCCGCCGGGCTTCTCGGGCTTGTCGGCGACGAGCGCCTCGGTGGTGAGCAGCAGCGCCGCGATGGAGGCGGCGTTCTGGAGGGCCGACCGGGTCACCTTGGCCGGGTCGATGATCCCGGCCTTCACCAGATCCTCGATCTCGCCGGTGATGGCGTTCAACCCGTTCGAGCCCTTGGCCGTCTCGACCTGGCGGACCAGCACGGCGCCCTCGAGCCCGGCGTTGAAGGCGATCCAGCGCAGCGGCTCCTCGAGGGCCCGGGCCACGATCCTGGCCCCGGTGGCCTCGTCGCCCTCCAGGCCCTCGGCCACCTTGGTGACCGCCTTGCGGGACCGGATGAGGGCGGTGCCGCCGCCGGCGACGATGCCCTCTTCGACGGCCGCCCGGGTGGCCGACAGGGCGTCCTCGATGCGGTGCTTCTTCTCCTTGAGCTCCACCTCGGTGGCGGCGCCGACCTTGACCACGGCCACGCCGCCGGCCAGCTTGGCCAGGCGCTCCTGGAGCTTCTCGCGGTCCCAGTCCGAGTCGGTGTCCTCGATCTCCCGCTTGAGCTGGGCCACCCGGCCCTTCACCTCGTCGGAGGAGCCCCCGCCCTCCACGATGGTGGTGTCGTCCTTGGTGACGATGACCCGGCGGGCGTGGCCCAGCAGGTCGATGGTGGCGCTGTCGAGCTTCAGCCCGATCTCCTCGCTGATGACCTGGGCGCCGGTGAGGACGGCCATGTCCTGGAGCATCGCCTTGCGGCGCTCGCCGAACCCGGGGGCCTTGACCGCCACCGAGGTGAACGTGCCGCGGATCTTGTTGACCACCAAGGTGGCCAGGGCCTCGCCCTCGACGTCCTCGGCGATGATCAGCAGCGGCTTGCCGGTCTGCATGACCTTCTCGAGCACCGGCACCAGGTCGTGCACGGCGCTGACCTTCTGGTTGTAGAAGAGGATCAGCGGGTCGTCGAGCACCGCTTCCTGGCGCTCGGGGTCGGTCACGAAGTACGGGGACAGGTAGCCCTTGTCGAACTGCATGCCCTCGGTGAGCTCGAGCTCGATGCCGAAGGTGTTCGACTCCTCCACCGTGACCGTGCCATCCTTGCCCACCTTGTCGATGGCGTCGGCCAGCACCTCGCCGATGGCCGGGTCGGCGGCCGAGATGGCGGCCACCTGGGCGATCTCCTGCTTGGAGTCGATCTCCTTGGCCTGCTCGGCGATCGACTTCACCGTGGCGGCCACCGCCTTGTCGATGCCCCGCTTGAGCCCGGTCGGGTTGGCCCCGGCCGCCACGTTGCGCAGGCCCTCGGAGATCAGGGCCTGGGCCAGCACGGTGGCGGTCGTCGTACCGTCGCCGGCGACGTCGTTGGTCTTGGTCGCGACTTCCTTCACCAGCTGGGCGCCCATGTTCTCGAAGGGGTCCTCCAGCTCGACCTCGCGGGCGATGGACACGCCGTCGTTGGTGATGGTGGGGGCGCCGAACTTCTTCTCGATCACGACGTTGCGGCCCTTGGGGCCGAGCGTGACCTTCACGGTGTCGGCGAGCTTGTTGACGCCGGCCTCCAGCCCACGCCGGGCGGCCTCATCGAATTTCAGGATCTTGGGCATCGGTGACGCGGGCTCCTCTCGAGTTGTTCAGGGAATGGCGACGCGGGGCGGAAAGCCGGCGGCCGGGCTGACCCCGGCCCACCGGCCCGACCCGTGGGTACTGCGACCGCTTGGTGCTCCTACTTCTTGGACAGCTTGGCCAGCACGTCGCGGCCCGAGAGGATCAGCAAGTCCTCCCCGTCCACGGTGATCTCCGTGCCGCCGTACTTCGAGTAGACGACGGTGTCGCCCACGGCCACGTCGAGCGGGATCAGCTCGCCGGTGTCCTCCGAGCGGCGGCCGGGGCCGACGGCCAGGACCTCGCCCTGTTGGGGCTTCTCCTTGGCGGTGTCGGGAATGACCAGCCCAGATGCCGTGGTCTCCTCGGACTCGCCGGGCCTGACGACGATCCGGTCATCGAGGGGGTGCAGCTTCATGGAACGGGCCTCCTTGGCACTCGTTAGCACTCTAACCTTGTGAGTGCCAATGGTAGCGGCCCCGGCCGCGTCGGGCAACCGCGCCCGCCGCCCGAGGGCGGCCGCGCCGACCGGGCCCCCGGGATCGCCGGACTTCGCGGGGCGAACCCGGCCCGCTTATCCTCGTCGACGCCTCGGCGGAGCCACCGCCGGGCGGGAGACGGAGGCGCCATGCCCGAAGGGCGGACCACGACCAGGCGGCCGAGGACGACGGTGACCCACCGGGGGACCCGCACCTCGGGCGGCACCGCCGGCCGCCGGGGGCTCCGGCCCGCCCGACGCAACGTCGGGGACCGGCACCTCGGTCGCCCGGCCACCGGGGTCGTCGTGACCGGCGGAGCCTCAGGCATCGGACGGGCCGTCTGCCTGGCCCTGGCCGAGGTCGGCCGGCCGGTCGCCGCATGGGACCTCGACGCCGCCGGGGCCCGGCGGACCGCCCGGCGCTGCACCGACGATCACGGGGTCCCGGCCATCGGGCTCGGGGTCGACGTCACAGTCACCGGCGCGCTGGGCGCGGCCGTCAAGCGTTCGCTGGGCGCGCTCGGGTCCATCGGCGGGCTCGTGCACGCGGCGGGCATCGGCGGACCGGGCATGGTCACCGACCTCACCGACGAGAGCTGGGACGCGGTGCTCGACGTGAACCTGCGGTCGGCCGCCATGCTCACCAAGGTGCTACACCCCGCGCTCTGCCAGGCCTCCCCCGGTTCGGCCGTCGTCTACATCTCGTCGATCGAGGGGTTCTTCGGCAACACCTACCTGGCGGCCTACTCGGCGTCGAAGGCGGGGGTGCTGGGGCTCGCCCGCTCGGCCGCCCACACGCTCGGGCCCAACGCGATCCGGGTCAACGCCGTGTGCCCGGGGGCTGTCGACACGCCCCTGCTCGCCCCGCTGCTCGACATCCCGGGCGTGCGCGAGACGCTCGAGGCCCGGATCCCCCTCGGCCGGGTGGCCCAGCCCGAGGACATCGGCCGGACCGTCCGGTTCCTCCTGTCCGACGACGCCGGCTACATCACTGGGGCCAGCCTGATCGTCGACGGCGGCCTCACCGCCGTCGCCGGCATCTGACGGGCGGCATGGCACCGGCGTCCCGCCCTGACCCCGACCTCGACGCCGACCCCGACATGACGGCCTCGTGGTGGCGGACCGGGTCGATCTACCAGATCTACCCGCGCTCGTTCGCCGACGCCGACGGGAACGGCATCGGCGACCTGCGCGGCGTCATCGACCACCTGGACCACCTCGAGTGGCTGGGGATCGACGGCATCTGGCTCTCACCGGTCACCGTGTCGCCGGACGCCGACTTCGGCTATGACGTGGCCGACTATTGCGACGTGGACCCCGACTACGGCGACCTCGCCACCCTGGACGAGCTCATCGCCGACGCCGGGCGCCGGGGGATCCGGGTCCTGCTCGACCTCGTGCCCAACCACACGAGTGACCGTCACCCGTGGTTCCTCGACGCCAGGAGCGGGCGTGATGCGGCCCATCGCGACTGGTACGTGTGGCGCGACCCGCGCCCCGACGGCTCGCCCCCCAACAACTGGCTCAGCACCTTCGGCGGCCCGGCCTGGACGCTCGACGAGGCCTCGGGGCAGTACTACCTGCACAACTTCCTCCCGGCCCAGCCGGACCTCAATTGGTGGAACGAGGAGGTACGCGAGGCCTTCGACGAGATCCTGCGCTTCTGGTGGGACCGGGGCATCGCCGGCTTCCGCATCGACGTCTGCAACATGGTGATCAAGGACGCCCAGCTGCGCGACAACCCCCCGTCCACCGACGACGACCCGTTCTTGGAACGGGTCTTCGGGCAGCGCTGGATCTACAACGCCAACCGGCCCGAGGTCCACGACGTGCTCCGGCGCTGGCGGGGCCTGGCCGACACCTACGACCCGCCGCGCCTGCTGCTCGGGGAGACCAACGTCGACCAGCTCGAGACGCTCGCCGCCTACTACGGGAACGGCCGCGACGAGCTGCATCTCGGCTTCAACTTCCCGTTCATCGAGTCGCCCCTCGAGGCGGGCGCCCTGCGCGACGTGGTCGAGCGGTCCGAGGCGCTCATCCCCGACGGCGGCTGGCCGGTGTGGACGGGCTCCAACCACGACGTGTCGCGCCTGGCCACCCGTTGGGCCGTCGGCGACGGGGCCAAGGCCCGGGTGGCGCTGCTGGTGCTGCTCACCCTCCGGGGCACCCCGGTCCTCTACCAGGGCGACGAGATCGGCCTGGTCGACGGCCCGATCACCGAGGCCGACCTGCTCGACCCGGTGGGCCGGCGGTTCTGGCCCGCCTATCGCGGGCGCGACCCCGAGCGCACCCCGATGCCCTGGGACGGCGGGCCCGGCGGCGGGTTCACCGGTCCCGGGGTGCGCACCTGGCTGCCGATGGGCGACCCGGCCGTCAACAACGTGGCCCACCAGCGCGCCGACCCCTCCTCGGTGCTCGCCTTCGTCCGGGACCTGCTGGCCCTGCGCCGCCGGACGCCGGCCCTGCACGCCGGGGCCTACCGGACCCTGGTTGCGCCGCCCGGGGCGTGGTGCTTCGAGCGCCACGGTCCCGACGGCGGGGGCGGGCCGGGAGCGGTCGTCGTCGTCGCCAACCTCTCGGAGGCACCGGTCACCGTCGGTGTTCGAGCCGGCCGGGTGGCGATCGCCACCGACCGGCGTCGTGACGGCGAGGCGGTCGGCGAGCCGTTCAACCTGGGACCCTGGGAGGGTGCGGTGATCGTCGGGGGACGGCCGGGTAGTGGGCCCGGCCCCGCCCACTAGACTCGGGCCTTGGGGGTCGGCGCCGGGCGGCGCCACCCGAGCGAGACGAACGGGAGCCGGCCGCCGTGCCAAGTGCAACCACCCGGGGGGCGGACCCGAACGACGCCGCCTCGGCACCGGCCAAGGTGAAGCCGCTCTTGCGCGGCTGGTTGCACCTGGCCGGCCTGGTCATCGTCGTGGTGGCGGGGCCCCTCCTCATCGCCCAGGCGCCGAGCGCCGGGGCCACCGTCGCCCTCACCATCTACGTGCTCTCGATCGCCCTGCTCTTCGGGGTGAGCGCCGCCTTCCACCGGATCACCTGGTCGCCGGCGGCGCGGCGGCGCATGCGCCGGGCGGACCATTCGACGATCTTCATCGCCATCGCCGGGACCTACACGGCGGTGGCCGGCCTGGCCCTCACCGGGTGGTCCCGGGTCCTCATCCTGTGCGTGGTCTGGATCGGGGCGATCGCCGGCATCACCCTGCGCCAGGTCTGGCTGGACGCCCCGAAGTGGGCGGTGGCCATCCCCTACGTGGTGGTCGGCTGGGCCGCCCTGGCCGTGCTGCCCCAACTCCTCCACGCGCTCGGCGGGCTGGGGTTCGCGCTGCTGGTCGCCGGCGGCGCCTTCTACACCGCCGGGGCCGTCGTCTACGCCCTGCGCCGGCCCGACCCCGTCCCCCACGTGTTCGGCTACCACGAGGTCTTCCACGCCTGCACCGTCGTCGGCGCGGCGCTCCACTTCGTGGTCATCGCCTGGTTCTGCCTGCCCCTGGCCAAGGCCTGAGCGAGGGGCCTGAGCGAGGTCAGCCCTCGGGGCTGTCCGCCGCCAGGGTCAGCAGGCGTGCGTAGCGGCGCTCGATGTCCCGACGGTCGTTGGGCTCGGCCACCGACTCCTCGGCGCCACGGAACACCATGTCCGCCTGACGCATGAGGACCCGGCGTTGCTCGTCGGTGGTCGTCGCCTCCATGACGGCGCCGATCGAGTCCAGGATCCTGATGACGACCGCCGGCATCCCCCGGGCGGCCTGGCGGACCTTGTCGAAGGTCCGGTTGACCATCCGGGCATAGGAGGGATCGGACTCGATGAGCCGCACCCGACCGACCTTGTCCCGGTAGACGCCTTCGGCCAGGGTGCGGCCCGACACCCGGCTCAGCCCCGCCGCCAGCCAGTCCAGGCAGGTCAACGCGGTGAAGGTGTCGTTCACCGCCGGGGAGAGGGCCCGGATGGCGATCTCGACCAGCTGGTCGATGGCGAAGACCGGATCCTGCATGAGGGTCCGGTGGGGCCCGGTGATGTGCGCCCGGGCCAGGGCCGCTGCGACCTGGTCGGCGGCCCCCCGGGGCCACACGGTGGCCAGGGGGCGACCGGCGACGAGGAAGTGGCCCGGTCGGTGATCGAGCCGGATGACCGAGTCGGTCCGGGACGCGATCTCGACCAGCTGGGCGTAGCCCACGAACTGGAGGTAGCCGCTCTCGACCGCCGGGACGGCGTAGCCGCGTTCCTCGACCAGCTTCAGCAGCTCGGCCACGGACTTCCCGCTCCCGCCGGCTGCGGGATCCGGTCCGGCCGGTCCCTGCGCGGGGAACTCGGCGTCGATGGCCGCCATCAGGTCCCGGGCGATGCCGGCGATCACCTCGGGCAACTGGATGGACTTGGCGATGTGGTGGATGAAGTAGATCAGCACCGCCAGATCGACGAGGAGGAGGCCCTCGGCGACGGTGATCGAGAGGTGGGGGATGAAGTCCCCGTTGGGACCGCTCACGACCGACGTGATCGAACCGAGGGCAAGCACCGAGTACACGAAGGTCCCGACGAACACCCCGAGGGTGACCTGGTTCCCGATGTCGCGGATGAAGTTCCGCATCATGCGGGGGCCGAACTGCTGCGACGCCAGGGTCAGGGCCAGGATGGTGATCGAGAACACCACACCGATGACGGTGATCACGGCGGCGGCGATGGCGATGAGCACCTGGCGGCCGGCGTCGGGCGACCCGGTCCGGAACCAGAAGGGCAGGGTCAGTTCGTGGTGGTAGGCGGCCAGGTCGATCGAGAAGGTGACCGCGAACAGGAGGGCGGCGACCACCACCAAGATGGTGGGAACCAGCCACAGGGTCGTGCGGAGCGCCTCCCACCGCCAGCTCGGGAGCCTGGTGCGCCCGTCGCGGCCCTGACGGCCCCGTCCGGCGTCGGCCCCGTCGGTCGGCGTCACCGGCCGTCGATCCGGCGCGGGCCGCCGTCCGGGACCAGCGCGAGGAAGGCGGGCGCGGCCGGGCCGGGTGAGGGAGGGCGGGCGGGGGGTCGGGGCATGGGCGCGGTCATCTCGTCGCCGACCAGGCTTCCCGGCTCACCTTGCACGCCAGAGGCTAGTCGACGGCGACTCGCCGGCTCCCCTGGTCCCTTCGAGCGCGCCCGCCCCGCGACCCGATCACCGGACGCGCCCCGGGGCGGCCAGCTGCCCGCAGGCGGCGTCGATCTCGACCCCGCGGGTGGCCCGGACGGTGGCGTTGACCCCGAAGTCGACCAGGCGGTCCCGGAAAGCCCGGACGCCGCCGGGCGGGGTCCCGCGCACCGGGTAGCGGGGTGTCGGGTTGAGGGGGATCAGGTTGACGTGCGCCCCGAGGGGCCGGGCGAAGGTCGCCAGCTCCGCCGCGTCGGACGGGCGGTCGTTCACCGAGTCGATCAGGGCCCACTCGATGGAGAGCCGCCGGCGGGTGGCCGCCACGTACTCGGCGCAGGCCGCCGCCAGGTCGGCCAGGGGGTAGCGCCGGTTGATCGGCACCAGCTCGTCGCGCAGGGCGTCGTTCGCCGCGTGGAGCGAGACGGCGAGGTTGACCGGAAGGGGGGCGGCGGCCAGACGGCGGATGCCGGGCACCATGCCGACGGTCGACAGGGTCAGGTGTCGGGCCGACAGGCCGACGTCGGCGTGGAGCCGGGTCACCGCCGCCCACACGCTGTCGAAGTTGGCCAGCGGTTCGCCCATCCCCATGAAGACCACGTTGGAGAGCCGGCGGGGACTGGCCTGGCGCACCGCCGCGATGACCTGCTCGACGATCTCGCCGCTGCTCATCTGGCGCTGGAACCCGGACTGGCCGGTGGCGCAGAACTGGCAGGCCATGGCGCAGCCGGCCTGGGTGGACACGCAGACGGTCACCCGGTCCGCGTAGGCCATGAGCACCGTCTCGACCCGGGCGCCGTCGTTTAGTTCGAAGAGCCATTTGACCGTCTCCCCGGCGTCCGCCTCGCGCCGGGCGACGGCGCTGAGCGCCGGGGGGAGGGTGGACTCGAGCCGGTCGCGCAGCGCCCGGGGGAGGTCGGTCATCTCGGCCGGCCGCAGGGCCCGTCGGTGGAGGCCCTCCCACACCTGGGTGGTGCGGTAGCGGGGCTCACCGGCCAGCAGCTCGCCCAGTGCCTCGGGGCTGAGGTCGTAGGGGCCGGGCACCCGACCACGCTACGCGTCGCCCGCCCGCCCCCGTCCCGACCGGGGGCCCGGGGGCGCCGCCCGCCGCTCAGGCCGTCAGCGGCAGGAGGAGCCCGGGGTCGGCGGCGAGGGCCATCGGGCTCGGCCCGTCGTGGACCAGCCGCCAGGCCCCGGCCGCGGCCACCATCGCCGCGTTGTCGGTGCACATGGCCGGGCTGGGCAGGTACGCCGGGACCCCGAGCCGGTCGGCCAGCTCGGCCGTGCGCCGCCGCAGGGCCGAGTTCGCCGCCACCCCGCCGGCCAGGCAGACGCTGCGGGCGCCGGTGGCGGTCAGCGCCCGGGCGGTCTTGGCCACCAGCACGTCGACCACCGCCGCCTGGAACGAGGCGGCGACGTCCGCGCTCTCGGCCTCGGGGCGCCGCTCGACGGTGCGCACCACCGCCGTCTTGAGGCCCGAGAAGGAGAAGTCGAAGCCGTCGTCGATCAGGGCCCGGGGGAAGGCGAAGGCCTCGGGGTCCCCGCTCGCGGCGATGCGGTCGATGGCGGGGCCGCCGGGGTAGCCGAGCCCGAGGTAGCGGGCCACCTTGTCGTAGGCCTCACCGGCGGCGTCGTCGATGGTCTGGCCGAGCAGCCGGTAGCGGCCGGGCCCGAACATCTCGATCAGCAGGGTGTGGCCGCCCGACACCAGCAGCACGACGGCCGGCCAGCCGAGGTCGGGGGCCTCGAGCAGCGAGGCGAAGAGGTGCGCCTCGAGGTGGTTCACCCCGACGAAGGGCACGTCCCAGCTCATGGCCAGCGCCTTGGCCCCGCTCAGCCCGACGAGCAGGGCGCCCACCAGCCCGGGCCCGCTGGTGGCGGCGACCGCCTCGATGTCCTCCCCGCCCGGCCGGCCGGCCTCGGCCAGGGCCTCGGCCACCACCTGGCTGAACCGCTCGATGTGGGCCCGTCCGGCCAGCTCGGGGACGACGCCGCCGTAGGGGGCGTGCAGCTCGATCTGGCTCGAGACCACCGACGAGCGCACCCGTCCGCCCGGCGCTCCGGGGCCGCCGGGGCCCGGTTCGACCACCGCCGCCGCCGTCTCGTCGCACGACGTCTCGATCCCGAGGACCGCCCCCCAGGTCCGCCCCGCGACCGGCCCGGCGCTGCTCACGGCCCGGAGCGTAGCCGGGCCTCGATGCCGTCCAGCCGGTGGGCGTACTCGGGGGTGTCGATGCCGTAGGCCCACATCACGAAGGCGTCCTCGCCGGTCACCGGGTAGTAGCCCTTGCGCACCCCGACCGGGGCGAAGCCGAAGCGGCGGTAGAGGGCCTGGGCCCGCTCGTTGCTCGCCGCCACCTCGAGGGACAGGTTGCGGGCGCCGTGGTCGACCGACGTGCGCGCCGCCTCGAGCATGAGGACGGTCCCCACCCCCTGTCGCTGGTAGGCCGGCGCCACCGCGACCGTCGTGACGTGCGCCTCGTCCCCGACGAACATGAGGCCGAGGTAGCCGCAGATCTCGCGGCCGGCCCGGGCCGCCCGGTAGGCGCGGCCCTTCCGCAGCGCCAGCTCGGAGGTGAAGATGTTGAGGCTCCAGGGCTCGGGGAAGACGGCCCGCTCGATCTCCATGATGTGCTTGAGGTCGCGCCGGCGCATCGGCGCCACGTGGACCTCGCCGGCCACGCTCACCCCGCCGGGCGGGCCGGGTCCCGCTGGGACCAGTTGATCCTGGCGTCGACCTCGCGCAGGTAGACCGGCCGGACGTCGCCCGGGGCCGTGGCGGCACCCCCGATCCCCAGGTGCTCGACCGCCACGGCGGCGACGGTGGCGGGCGGGGGCCCGACCGACGAGGTGCCGGTCACCCGCAGGCCGGGGACCGCCGAGAGGAGTCCGGCGTAGCGGCGGGCGCCGTCGCCCACCGCCAGCACCGGCCCGGCCACGAGCTCGGCCGCCAGGGCCTCGGGCGCCAGCACCCGGGGAGCGCCCACCTCGCGCACCGGGCCACCCCGGTCACCGGTACCCGGGCCGACCTCGTAGCGGGCGCAGAAGACCTCACCCCGGCGGGCGTCGACCACGGCGAGCACCGGCCCGGCCACGCCGGCGTCGGCGGCGGCGCGGGCCAGCACGGACAGGCTGGTGAGGCCGACCACCCCGACGCCGAGGCCCTGGCCCAGGCCCTTGGCCGTGGCCACCCCGACCCGCAGGCCGGTGAAGAGGCCCGGCCCGAGGTCGACGGCCACCGCACCGAGGTCGGCCAGCTCTACCTCGGCCTGCTCGAGCACGTGGGCGATAGCCGGGGCGAGCGCCTCGGCGTGGCGCCGCCGGCCGGTCGCCCACACCTCGGCCCGCGGCCCGTCGTCGTCGGCCACGGCCACCCCGACCAGCTCGGTCGCCGACTCGATCCCGAGCACGATCACGACCGGCCGCCACCCCGACGCCCGGCGGCGGCGACGGTCCCGAGCGCCCTCGCCACCGCGCCACGGCGTCGGGCCCACCTCGCCCCGCCCCCGCCCACGGTGATCCGCCTCGGCTCGTCGTCCTCGGCTCGGGGGTCCCCGGGGTCGGGCGCCCCGGCGGCGGCCGGGGGCCCGCCCGCCTCACCGGGCCGGGCCAGGACCACCCCGAGCGGGTCGGCCCCGAGGACCGGCGCCGCGGCGTCGCCCCACTCGACGAGGGCGACGGCAGCCTCCTCGACCAGCTCGGCGATGGCCAGGTCCTCCACCTCGGCCAGCGAGTCGAGGCGGTAGACGTCGGCGTGGATCAACTGGTCGACGCCGTCAACGCCGTCGACGCGGTACTGGCGGACGAGGGTGAAGGTGGGGCTGGTGACCGGCCCCTCGACCCCCAGGCCCCGGGCGAAGCCCTGGGCGAACGTGGTCTTGCCGGCCCCGAGCCCACCCACGAGGAGCAAGACGTCGCCCGGGCGGGCCAGGGCCCCCAGCGCGGCGGCGGCCGCCCGGGTCTCCTCGGCCGTGGCGGTGTCGGCCTCGACCGGCCAGCCGCTCATCGGTGCACCATCGTGTTCACCGGTCCCGCCCCTCACCGGTCCGCCCCTCGGCCAGCAGCCGCTTGGCCCGGACCAGGTCGGCGCGCATCTGGGCCAGCACCTCGCCCCCCGAGCGCAGGGCGGCGGCCGGGTGGTAGGTGGGGACCAGGTGGCCCCTTCCGAACGGGTAGGCCCG
>Ga0209040_10000667_pt1 | contig 26538 bp, 23 predicted proteins | sample BogFormECP12_OM3_FD_188240 | JGI IMG/M metagenome (GOLD analysis project Ga0209040, IMG submission 188240) | Bog forest soil microbial communities from Calvert Island, British Columbia, Canada - ECP12_OM3 (SPAdes) (version 2) | ecosystem: Environmental > Aquatic > Freshwater > Wetlands > Bog ... | reverse complement strand
CATGAGCTTGAGATCGCCCTGATCGCTCCAGAACCAGGCGAGCGCGTCATAGGGGGCGGGCTTTCCGGCGAGGCGCGCGGCGACGCAGCGGCCCTGATCCACGGCGTTCTGGACCGATTCGAGCCGAGTTCGGAATCCGAGCGACGCATTCGGAAAGTCCACGCAGTCGCCGATCGCCGATATGGCTGGGTCCGACGTCTGCAGATGCGCGTCGACCACGATTCCGTTGGCGCATTCGAGTCCGCTCTCGCGCGCGAGCGCGTCTTCCGCAGTGACCCCGACCGCGATGACGACGCAGTCCGCGGGCAAAACCTCCCCATTCGTCAGAACAACGGCCTCGGCCTTGCCGGCGCCGCGAATTTCGGTCACGCCGCGCCCGATGCGGAAGCGCACGCCGCTCGCTGTGTGGTCTTTGAGGTAAAAATCCGACATGACCGGCGAGACCGCGCGTCCCATCGGCCGCGCGATCTCGACCACCGTCGCCTCGGCGCCGAGGCTCGTCGCGGTGGCGGCGATCTCGAGGCCGATGAAGCCGGCGCCGATGACGACGAGCTTCGTTCCGGGCTCAAGCCTTTCGCGGATCGCGGTCGCGTCAGCGATCGTGCGCAGGCTGAAGACTCCGCGCAGATCGACGCCCGGCGCCGCGAGACGTCTTTGCCGCGCGCCCGTCGCCAGGATCAGGTGGCCATATTCGATCGCGCCCCCGTCGTCCGTCTCGACTCGCCCGGAGGCGCGGTCGATTCGCCTCGCCCGCACGCCGCGCCTGAGTTCGATCCGGTGGTCGCGGAAGAACGATTCGGCCCTCAGCGGCAGGCCGTGGATGTCCATCTCGCCTTTGAGAAAGGTTTTCGACAGAGGCGGCCGCTGATAGGGAAGCTCCGGCTCGTCGGAGAGGAGCACGATCGGCTCCTGAAATCCTTCCTCGCGCAGGCTCGCGGCGGCCTGAACGCCCGCATGGCCGGCGCCGACGATAACTGCTGAAGACGAAGACATCGTCAGGATTGTCCCGGTTGGGGCGCCCGGCCGCCGACGACGCTCATTCGCTGGCGTAGAGCGGGAAGTTACGCTCCTCGGCTGAAGGCTCGCCCGGGCCGGGATCGTCCGGCGCCATGGCGGCCGGATCGATGATGACGCCGGCGCGAGGCGCCGGGGCCGGCGAGGGCGGCACGCGGCGCGCGGGCTCGACGACCTGCGGCGCGGCCTCTTGGGCCGCCAAGACTTGCGGCGCGACCGCTTGCGGCGCAGGCGAAGGCGACGCCACAGGCGCGGCGATCTGAGGCGGCGTCGGCGGGACTTGCGGCTCGACCGGCGGCGGCTCGATGTAAGGCGCGAGCCGCTCGTCGGGGGTGCGCCAGACGAAGGCATCGAGCGTCCCCGACGGCGAGACCGGCGCCCATCGGTCGCTGATCACGCCGTCAGCGACCCAGGCCTTGTCGCGCGGCGCGCGGGCGGCGCGGGCGAGCCATTCGCGCACGGCGCCGAGATGGCCTTCCGCCTCCTCGATGTCCGCCATCAGGAGGCAAACGCGGCGGGTCGGCCGGCCGCGCGGCGAATCGGAGGCGATCAGCGGCGCCACCGCGGCGCGGGCGGCGTCCCGGTCATGCGCCTCGAGCGCCGCGCGGCCGATCGTCAGCATCGATTCGGGATCGTTCGGCGCGACGCGCGCGAGCGTCCGGGCGCGCGTCAGCCGGTCGCCGGTCGAATCGCCGTGCCGGACCCTCAGATAGGCGGCCGCGAGGTCGGGATGCGGCGTCTGTGCATAGGCGTTTTCGAGAATCTTGGTCGCGCGGCGATAATCGCCGGCGCTCGCCATCAACCGTCCGCAAATCGCCGCCGCGGGAACGAGCGTCGGCGCGAGACGGCAGGCTTCCTGCGCCAGCGCAAGCGCTGCTTTCGGATCGCGCTCAATCGTCTCTTCCGCCATCGCTGTCTTGATGACCGCGCGCCAACGGTTCGCGGTCGGCTTGTCGATGAGGCGGGCGGAGGCGTTGGAATCGACGGTCGCAAGCGCGCCTGCCCAATCGCCGCGCCGGGCGCGGTCGTCCAGCACCGCCTGCCCCGCCCATGCCGCCGGCGCATGCGCGTTGGCGCGCATCGCGTATTGCAGCGCAGCCTCGTGGTCGCCGCCGCGCCGCGCCTCGTGATGCAGGCCGCGCAGGCCGAGGCCGTGCGTCTCGTGATGCTCGAGCATCGCATTGTAGGCGGCGACGGCTCCCTCGCGGTCGCCCGCCAACTGCGCGGCCTGCGCGCGCAGGAGCTTGGTCATCGGTTCGTGCGCAACGAGGCGGCTCGCATCAGCGGCATGCTTGGCCGCGGCGCGCGCATCGCCGGCGCCGACAGCGATCATGCCGCGCGACAGCGCAAGCAGACCCTTCTCGCGCCTGCGCGCCCGCGCGGCCAGCGTCATGAGCGAGGGAATGTTGAAGACGAAACGCAAGACGCCCCAGACGATCGACAGCACGGCCGCCGCCGCCGCGACAACGCCGAGCGTCAGCATCAGCGACACCTTGTATTCGACCCCGCGCCAGACGATCGTGACGACGCCCGGATTGTCGGAAAGCCACATGAGGCCCCAGGCGGCCAGCGCCAGCGCAGCGAGAAAGATCAACAGGCGAACCATATCCTCACCGCTTTTCCAACATTGGCTCGCCGACCCCGCACGGCCGTCGCGTCCCGCAACTCATTCAAGTTTTGCCGCCGGCCGCCAGTTTCGCAATCGCCGCTTCGCGGATGGAGCTCAGCGCCTCGTCCGCCGCCTGTTTCGCGCCCGCCTCCGCCGCCCAGCCGGTCGCCGCCTGCCGGGCGGGCTCGGGCAGCTTGCCGAAAGCGGCGAGCGCGCCGCGCACGTCTCCGCGCCGGCTCTCGGCCTCGATCTGCGACACGAGGGCGGCAGGATCGTCGCCCGGCGTTTCGCTGAGGACGCGCACCTGAACCAGCCCGCGAAGATGGGCGAGGAAGCGGTCGACGACGCCCCCGTCCTCCGGACGCGCAGCGGCCGCCAGCACTTTGGGCGCGACGGCGTCGAAGGATGCGGCGAGTGCGCGATCGGTAGGCCCGCCATCGGCGAGGGCTTTCAACGGCGCTAGGCTCTCCGGCTGCACGCCGAGGCTCTGCAAGGCCTTAAGTTCGGTTGCGAACGGGATCCCCGCAGCGAGCTTGTCCCGGAGCGCTTCGGCCACGATCGCAACAGCGGCCGGGTTGTCGCCTGGCGTGGGCTTCTCCGGGGCGACGCGCGTTTCGGTCTTGGGGGCGGCGAGCGCGGCCTCAACCTTGTCGACGCGTGCGGCGAGGGCGGAAATCTCCGGCGCGCCGGCGGCGGCCTGCGGCGCGGTTGACTCGAGTTTCGCGATGCGAGCGGAGAGCCCGGGGATTTCGCCGCGCGCGGCGTCCACGTCCGCTCTCAGGCTCTTCAGGTCGGTCGTTACGCTCTGGGCGGCCTGCGCGGCGGAGGCGATCTTCGAGGCTCCTGCCGCGCTCGCTGCTTCCAGCGCGCCGATTCGCTTGTCCAGTCCGGCCAAGGCGGTCGAAGAGTTCGAAGCCTCGAGCGCGCCGAGACGCTTGTCGAGACCGGCGATCGCGGCGCTTTGGCGCTGAGCCTCCTCGCCCTCGCGCCCGGCCTGGGCTTCGAGCGCGGCGAGTCGGCCCGCGCCCGCCTCAGCGACATCGGTCCTCGGCGCCAGGGCGTAGTAGCCGCCGGCCGCGGCGAGCGCAGAAACAATCAGGCCGCCGAGCGCGCCGAAAACGAACGCGCGGCCTGCGCCAGGGCCCTGCCTCTCCGGCGGCGCGGGGCCGGGCGGCGCTCCAGCCGCCGGCCCAGCCGGCGCCCCGTCGTCGAGGCGGGCGGCGACCTCCCCGTCGATGACGTCGGGATCGTGGCGTCGGTCGCGATTGACCGGTGCGCCTGCCGCCGGCGCCGACGCAACCTCCTGGCTTTCCTCGTCGACCATCGCTCTCGAGCCCTTCAGGATTTCGCGCCCTATATACGGTAGGGCCTATCCGAAGGAAACACGCGCGCGGCGCGGCTCAAAGCCGCGAACAGGGCCGGCTCGTCCGGCCTCTCGGCGACAAGGACATGCGCGATCCCGATCGCCTCGAGCGGCCCGGCGACGTCCGCCGACAGGCAGACATGCGTCATCGCGTCAAAGCGCCCGGAGAGGCCAGCGGCCTCGGCCAGCCGCGCTGCGAGCGCGGCCGATCGCTTGGAATAGTGCAGGGCGAAGGCGCAGGACGCCAGCGCGCGGGCCTCGGCCGGACGCCACCCTGTCCGCTCTACCGCCGCATAGGCCTCGACAACCTCGAGCGCGCGCGTCGGGCCGACCCCCGCCTCGACGGCGTCCTTCCGATCGCGGCCCGCGAGATAGAGCACGCTTGCGCCAGGCTCGGTCAGGCGCTCGAGCGTCTCGACCAGCCGCTCGGCGTCGGGCGCGGGCGGGGCGGCGAGCCGCCAGCCGCGCGCTTCGCCCTCGCGCGCGGTTCCGGCGCCGACGACGAAGAGCGGCGAAGCCCTGTCGACCGGAGCCTCGCTCAGGAACGCCTTGGCGCTGGTGGCGACGACTGCGTCATAACGCGTCTTCGCCGGCGCGAAGGGAAGCGGCGCGATCTCGATCACCGGGAGCTCAGCGACGGAGAACCCGAGCCGCCGCAACCGAGCGGCGGTGGCCGCCGCATCCTCGCGGGCGCGAAACAGCGCAATCCTAGCCGTCATCGACCGCTCGGTTGTCCACGACCCCATTATGCCGGTGGCGGGCGGGGGAACAAGGCGCCGCTTGCCGATCGGCGCGCGGGGCTTTACCCCGCCATGCGCATCTCCACCCCTTCCGGCGCGTCTTGAACGCGACGGCGGCAGGACCGGTTCTTGGACAAAGCCCTCGACACTCCCGACATCGCCGCGGCGCGCGCCGGCCGCGACCTCGATTTCCGCAAGGACATCAACGGTCTGCGCGCGCTGGCCGTCCTCGGCGTCGTCGCCTTCCACGCCGATCGCGCGCTCGTTCCGGGCGGCTTTGCCGGCGTCGACGTGTTCTTCGTCATTTCGGGCTTTCTCATTACCCGCATCATCCTGTCGGAATGCGCCGCGGGCCGCTTCTCGCTTATGATGTTCTACGCCAAGCGCGCCAGGCGCATCCTGCCTGCGCTTATCCTTGTTGTGAGCCTGGTCTGGATCGTCGGCTGGTTTCGCGCCGCGCCGACCCAGTTTCGCGACATCGGCGGGGGCCTGCTCGGGAACTCCTATTTCACCGTCAACTTCTGGCTCCTCAGGCTCGCAGGCGTCACCGGGTACTTCGGCGCGGATTCGTCGACGAAGCCCTTGCTGCACCTCTGGTCGCTCAGCATCGAGGAACAGTTCTATCTGGTCTGGTCCGTCCTCCTGCTGGCCCTCTTCAGTCTGGCGCGCAAGCTTCTGCCGGCGCTCGTCTTCGGCATATTCCTCGCGTCGCTGACCGCCTGCGTCATCCTGACGCCGATCGATCCGATCGGCGCCTTCTATCTTCCGTGGACGCGCGCCTGGGAGCTCGCGCTCGGCGCGCTGCTCGCCTATCGCGAGGTCTTTCTGCTCGAGGCCTTGCCCTACCCTGCCCGCAATGTCGCCAATATCGGCGCCGGGCTCGGCGTCGCGCTGATGCTCGGGGCGTTTTTCCTGATGAGCGAGGCTCAGCCCTTTCCAGGCTGGCGGGCTGCGATCCCGACCGCCGGCTGCGCGCTGGTCATCGCGCATCCGCGCTCGCTTGCGGGAGAGATTGCGCTCGGCAACCGCGTCGCAGGCTTTTTTGGCGTCATTTCCTATCCGCTCTATCTCTGGCACTGGCCGCTGTTCGCATTCGCGCATATCTGGCCCGGCGTCATTCCGACGCCCGCCGTGATGTTCGCTTTGGCGGCTGCCGCCGTCGTCCTCGCGACGCTCACCTTCCGGCTGATCGAGGCGCCGGTCGCAGCCCTTTTTCGCCGCCGCCCCTTTGCGGTCGCGTTCGCGCTCGCTGCGATGCTGGCCGCGACCGGGGTCGCCGGGCGCATCACTTATGACGCGAAAGGCTTTCCCGCGCGTTTTCCGCCACTCGTTGCCCGCATTTTCGATTTCGACGTCAACGGCGCGCAGGGCAAGCGCCTGATGCAATGCTTCTATCAGCGCGACGACCGGGCCTACCCGCTCGAAGAGGAACGCCTGCGCGCGGCGCGTTTCTTCGAGGACAATCGATGCGGCGAGAAGGACGATCCAGGCAAGACGACGATCCTGGTCGTCGGCGATTCGCATGCCGCGCATCTCTTCGCGGGACTCACCGAAGCCTTCGCAGGCAAGGCCAATCTCATGACGCTGTCGTCGGTGTTTTGCGCGCCGCTGGTGGAGCATGTCGCGATGGACGCCGGCGTCGCCGGCACGCCGCGCTGCCGCGCCATCAATGACTATGTGTTCGAGCGCATCCGGGCGATCCGGCCGGACGTTCTTTTGGTCGCCGGCTATTTCGCACAATACGCCCACGAGGCGAACTGGCGCTATCCCGACTATCTCGACGCGCTGGTCGAAGGCGCGCGGCGGCTGCATCGGGACGGCGTGCGCTCGATCGTCGTCGCGGGCCAGGTTCCGACCTGGGCCCCGATCTTGCCGATTCTCGTCGGACGCGACGTCCTCGAGCGCGGCGAAGCGCCGGAATTCTCGCGCATCGGCGTTCGGCCGGATTCGCTCGAGACCGACCGGACGCTCGCGGGCAAGGACTGGGGCGAAGGCGTCGTCTACGTCTCGCAGGCGGAGAAGCTCTGCGGCGCCGACGGTTGCCGGCGCCTCGTCGGTGACAATCTTCCCGAAGACCTGCTGGCCGTCGATTATGGCCACTACAGCGTCAAGGGCTCGATCTTCGCGGTCAAAACCATTCTCGCGCCGGTCATCGAGGCCGAGATCGCCAAACCGCGGTGATAGGTCGCGGCGATCGCGAATAGCTCTGAACGCTTCGCTTCGAAGCTCAGCCCGCCGGCATAGACTGCCGGATCTGGCGCGGTTGCAGAACCGGTTCGACCCGGGTCAGCTCGACGGCCGCGAGGACGTCCGAACTGACAGGCAGGTCGTCCGTATAATCCTGCAGCCGCAACAACGACAGTCGCCGGCCGCCGCCTTCAGCATCGTCGGACGTGTGGTCGTCGAACGCCAGAAATTCGAGGTCGGCGACGGCAAGCGCCTCCTTCACCCACAAGGCGGATGCGATCTGCAGGGCGTCGACCAGCGACATGAATCGCGGCCTTTCGCCGGGGCTGCGCAGAGCGGCAGGGCGCCGCCATTCCACGTCGCGCAATCGGGCGGCCCGAAGCATCGTGTTCGGATCGGGCGTCACGAATGTGGCGATCGCGCGAATGTAGTTAGTAAATTCGGCGATGGTCGGGAATGGGCCGCGCCGGAACGTCGATGGCCTCAGCTCGGCGAACAGGATGCTGGTGACCCACAGGCGGCGCTTCCCCAAAGCGGCCTCGGTCAGGATCGTCTCGACATCGCGCTCCGAATCGGCCGAGCCGCCGCAAGCGTGCCGCAACAGCACGTTCATGTGCAGGAAGTGATTGTGGCTAGTGGATGTGATCAAGCCCGTCGCCCCGATCTCCATAAAACGCCGGCGCGAGCGAGCCCATGAGCTCGACGGGCTTGGCGGCCCTATGCAATTCCTCGATTGTCAGAACTTCGACGCGTTCGGGAAGCTGGCTGTCTCCTGTGTAAATCGCCCGTCCGTTGACGCTGACCGTCTTGTTGCCGAACGGATTGAGAGCGTCTTCCCCCTTGGACTTGTCGAACACGCACACGAGCTGAGCGTCGCTGCCGGCAGGCGTCAACTGGCCCGTCCACAGTACGCCCCGATAATCGATCGATTCGAGCCGCCCTTCGAACGAGGTGATCGCGGTTCCGGCAAACCATGCGTCGTCGCGTGACCGCGCGTCGCTCGCATGGCCGACCCGATCGACCTGGCGGCAAAAGAACCCGTCCATCGGCAATTCGGTGTTCTCGTGCCGGACAAGAACTCTATAGGCCGGGTCGAGCGCCTTGACGATCCGATGAAACGCCCGCATGAGGCGCGGATACCGCAACAGGATTTGATAGTCGCTCCGGTAGACACGGCCCGAGCATCGTCTGAAAAGCTCGATGGCGGATGCGCCGCCTCGACCAGGCGACCTCTGTTTCTCCATGATGCCGAATTCGTAGGATCCTATCGCCAGATGCGATAGGTAGAACTCGCTTGAGCCGGACTTGGGATGAAGTTCGCGATCCGCCGCGATCAGCGCGGCGAGGAAGGCGTCAAACATCTTCTTGAAAGCGAGGGCGGGAATTCTCGCGGGCTCAAATCCGGGCGTCTCGATCGGCCGGACTACAACCCGCAATTCACTCGATCCGACAGGGCCGCTCATAGCTTGCCTCAAAGTGCAACATAAATATCACAAAAACGGCGCCAGCGACAGGATGTGCGACACTCGACCGCATGGCTTGGACCGACGCCGGTTCCATCGTCGCTCCCTTCACGCTATGGGCGTTCGAGCTCGAACGCCGGAGACGCGCTGGGCTTAGGAGAATCAGGCGGATGCGCGTTCTGGGGATCGAGACGACCTGTGACGAGACGGCCGCAGCGGTCGTGCGGCTGCCGCCGGACGGCGTGGGCCAGATCCTCTCCGACGAAATCATGAGTCAGATCGCGGCGCATGCGGCTTTTGGCGGCGTCGTGCCGGAGATTGCGGCGCGCGCCCATGTCGAGATCCTCGATACGCTGATCGCACGGGCGCTTGCTAAGGCCGGTCTGTCGGCTCGGGATCTTGACGGCGTGGCGGCGGCGGCCGGGCCCGGCCTGATTGGCGGGGTCATGGTCGGACTGATGGCGGGAAAGGGCGTCGCTCTCGCGACGGGAAAGCCGTTCGTCGCGGTCAACCATCTGGAGGCGCACGCGCTCACGGCGCGGCTCATCGCAAGCGTCGGCTTCCCCTACCTCATTCTTCTGGCGTCTGGAGGTCATACGCAGATCCTCGCCGTGAAGGGTGTCGGCGACTACGTTCGCCTCGGCGCGACGATGGACGACGCTCTCGGCGAGGCCTTCGACAAGACGGCGAAGCTCATCGGGCTCCCCTTCCCCGGAGGCCCTGCGGTCGAGGCGGCGGCGAAGAGGGGCGATCCCGAGCGCTTCGCTCTCCCCCGGCCGCTCCTCGGGCGGCCGAACGCCGATTTTTCGCTGTCCGGCTTGAAGACTGCGGTCCGTCAGGCCGCCGAGTCGGCGGCCCCTCTGCGTCCTCGCGACATTGAGGACCTTTGCGCTTCGTTTCAGGCCGCGATCGTCGACGTGGTCGAGGATCGCGTGCGCATGGGGCTGAAGCTCTTCCGCGAGCGCCTAGGAAATGCGCCAAGGGCCGTGGTGGCCGCGGGCGGCGTCGCCGCGAATGGGGCGCTGCGGCAAGCGTTGGAGCGCCTGTGCGGCGAGGCAGGCCTGCCGATGGTCGCCCCGCCGCAGAAGCTTTGCACCGACAACGGCGCAATGATCGCCTGGGCGGGAATCGAACGGCTGCGCCTCGGACTGAGAGACGGATTGGACGCGCCTGCCAGGCCGCGCTGGCCGCTCGACCCGAAGGCCGAGCGGGCCCTCAACAACAAGGCCTAGAGGCCCTCTTTTTTCACTGCGCGGGCTGCGGAGATGCAGGCGGATGCGGGTTCTGCGCTGCGGCCTCGCCCTCTTGTTTCATCTTTTCGTGGGCCATGTGATGACCGACCACGCAGCCGCCGATCGCGCCGAGGACGCCGTGATGGGCCATGTGGCCGGCGACTCCGCCAACCAGCGCGCCCTTGAGACAGCCCTTGGCTTCGGCGGGGGCTGGCGACAAGAGCGGGGTGAACGCCAGCCCGAGCGCTGCGGCCATGACGAGTGCGGATTTCATGATGGAATTCCTTTCCTGGTGAGTTCGCGCTCGACGCCGCCCTTGTGTCGGACCGCACGGACGCCTCGCTCTGAACGCCGCGATCTGGGGTTATGATCCACTGTTCGGCAAGGTCACGGGGCAGGTATTTTGCGTCGCCCCCAACTTGATTCGGCGGAAGCGATTGCAATTCGCCCTTCGGGCGCCTATAAAGCGCCATTCCCCTAGAGTTCTGTTGTTTCGAGGCTGCGCCTCCTCCGGCCGGGACCGGAGCCGCGCGCCCATCCGCCTAAGGAGCATGCCGAAATGAGCGACGCGCCGTTGATGCCGAAGGCGACCGCCGTCTGGCTGGTCGAGAACACGTCGTTGACGTTCGATCAGATCGCGGAGTTCTGTAAACTGCATCCGCTGGAGGTGAAGGGCATCGCCGACGGAGAAGTCGCGACCGGCATCAAAGGCTACGATCCGATCTCGACCGGGCAGCTGACCCGCGAGGAAATCGCGGCCGCCGAGCAGGACCCGAACCATCGCCTGCACCTGGCGACGTCGAAGGTGCGAACGCCCGAGTTCAAGAAGCCGCGCGGCGCGCGCTATACCCCGCTGTCGCGCCGCCAGGACCGCCCCAACGCGGTCCTGTGGTTGTTGCGCAACCACCCGGAGCTCAAGGACGCGCAGATCATGCGCCTCGTCGGCACGACCAAGCACACGCTGCAGGCGATCCGGGAGCGCACGCACTGGAATTCGGCCAATCTTCAGCCGATGGACCCGGTGACGCTGGGCCTCTGCTCGCAGATCGATCTCGACTTCGAAGTCAATCGGGCCGCCAAGGACAAGCCCAAAGTGGAGGAGGATCGCAGCCAGACCCTCGTTTCGGCCGAGATCACCACCGCGAGGCCCGCGCCGTCGAGCCAACTCGAAGTGTTCGGCGTTCCCAAGCCAAAGCCGAGCGAGGAGCGGATCGACGTCGATGCGGTGTTCAGCAAGCTGAAGGAGCCGCGCGGCGAGGAATAGTTATTCCGCGGCCTTCTGAACACTCGGATTGTTTGGATGCGTCGTCCAGTTCGCGGCGGGCCGCGCGTAGTCGAGGCCCGTGCGTGGATCGATCCCTGCCGTCTTGTGGACGAGCGTGATGCAGCCCTCGACAGGGCAGACCAGCGCGCAGAGATTGCAGCCGACGCATTCGGCGTCATTGACGACGAAGCGCCGCTTCCCGTTCACATGGGCGAAGATCGCCTGGTGCGACGTGTCCTCGCAGACGATGTGGCACCGGCCGCACTGGATGCAGAGATCCTGATCGATCTCGGCCTTGACCACAAAATTGAGATTGAGGTTCTGCCAGTCGGTGATCGAGGGGACGGCGCGACCGCGGAAGTCATCGATCGTCGCATAGCCCTTGGCGTCCATGAAGGACGAGAGGCCGGAGATCATCTCCTCGACGACCTTGAAGCCGTAAGTCATGGCCGCAGTGCAGACCTGCACCGTCCCCGCGCCGAGCGCGATGAATTCGGCCGCGTCGCGCCAGGTCGTGATCCCGCCGATCGCCGAAATCGGCAGGCCCGCGCACTCCCGGTCCCGGGCGATGTCCGCCACCATCGCCAGCGCTATCGGCTTGACCGCCGGGCCGCACATGCCGCCATGCGTGCCCTTGCCGTCGATGGCGACGTCAGGCGTCATGCGATCGAGATCGATCGCCATGATCGAGTTGATCGTGTTGATGAGCGAGACGGCGTCTGCGCCGCCGTTCTTTGCCGCCCGGGCGGGATTCTTGATGTCGGTGATATTGGGCGTCAGCTTGACAATGACCGGCATGCGCGTATGCGCCTTGCACCAGCGCGCGACCATTTCGACATATTCCGGCACCTGACCGACCGCGGAGCCCATGCCGCGCTCCGACATGCCGTGCGGGCAGCCGAAATTGAGTTCGACACCGTCGCAGTCCGTCTCTTCGACGCGCGCAAGAATCGCCTTCCAGGAGTCTTCGTCGCAGGGCACCATCAGCGAGACGATCAGAGCGCGATCACGCCAAGCCCGCTTGACCTCCTTGATCTCCTGCAAATTGATTTCGAGGTCGCGGTCGGTGATGAGCTCGATGTTGTTCAACGCGATCAGGCGCCGGTCCGGCCCGTGAATCGCGCCGTAGCGGGCCCCCGACACATTGACGATCGGAGGTCCCGCTTCGCCGAGCGTCTTCCAGACGACGCCGCCCCAGCCGGCGCGAAATGCGCGGTCGACGTTGACCTTGCGGTCCGTCGGCGGGGCCGAGGCGAGCCAGAACGGGTTGGGCGATTTGACGCCGAGGAAATTGGTGCGCAGATCAGCCATGGGACCCTCGCTTTGATGTCTCAAATGCGCGCAACGCCGAGCGCTGCGGCGATGGACCGCGCCGCCTGTTTGCCGTCCTCGACCGCGCTGACCGTCAGATCGTCGCCGCCGAGAACGCAGTCGCCGCCGGCCCACACGCCTTCGAGGCTGGTGCGGCGCTCGGCGTCGACGACGATGCGGCCGTCCTTCGCGTCGATCTGCGCCCCGTCCAGCGCCTCGAGCGCTCCACGCTGCCCGATGGCGGTGAACAGCATGTCGGCTTCGATCCGGAAGACCGAGCCGGGCGAAGCGAGCACGCCGTCGTGCTCGTGCGTATCCTCGAAAACGACGCCGCTCAGCGCGTCCCCGTGGCCCTCGAGCGACACGGGGCGCGCCCATGTGCGAATGACGACGCCGCTCGTCTGAGCAAGCTCGCGCTCGAACCGGCTAGCCTTCATCTTGTCGGCGCCGCGGCGATAGACGATCGTCACGTTTTGCGCGCCGAGCTTTTTCGACTGCACGGCGATGTCGATCGCCGTCATCCCGCCGCCGATGACGACGACGCGCCGGCCGACCGGCAGCTTGGTCAGATCCTCCGCCTGCCTCAGCCGTGCGATGTAATCGACGGCGTCAACGACGTTTTCGAGCTCCCCTTCTCTCGTAAGGCCGAGCTTGTTCGTGCCGCCGAGGCCCATGCCGAGAAACACCGCATCGTAATCGCGGCGCAGGTCGCCGAGTTTGACTTCTTTGCCGAGCGCGGCCCCATGCCGAACTTCAATGCCGCCGATCGACAGAATGAACGCAGCCTCCTTCGCGGCGAATCCGTCGATCGTCTTGTAGGCGGCGATGCCATACTCGTTGAGACCGCCAGCTTTTGGACGCGCTTCGAAAATCGTCGATTCAACGCCGGCGATCGCGAGCGCATGCGCGCAGGCGAGGCCAGCCGGTCCCGCGCCGACGATGGCGACCCGCCTGCCGGTCGGCGCGCCGCGCGCATAAGGCGACTTGCCCGCCGCGATCGTCGGGTCAGTCGCATAGCGTTGCAGGAGGCCGATCGTGACTGGCTTGCCTTCGGCCGCTTCGCGCACGCAGGCTTCCTCGCACAGCGTCTCGGTCGGACAGACGCGGGCGCACATGCCGCCCATGATATTGGCGTCGAAAATGGTACGGGCCGCCCCGTCGCGATTGTCCGCCGCGATCTGACGAATGAAGAGCGGAATGTCGATCGAGGTCGGGCAAGCCTTCTGACACGGGGCGTCGAAGCAGAAATAGCAGCGCTCCGCTTCGACCTTGGCCTCATGCCGGGTCAGAGGCGAGTGCAGGTCGGCGAAGTTGGCTGTGATGCTGGCCTCGTCGAGGCGGCCCGGCGCGACGTCGGAGAGTCCTGGCGGATGGGCGGCGATCGTCATGGCGTCTTCCTGGAGCCCATGTTGCGAACCGGGATTTTCTTGACCGTTTGGTCAGCGTCGCGCGGGGGTTGATATCTGTCAAGCCCAGCGCATCGTTCGGGGTTTCCCTTCGTTGCCGAGCGGCCTAGCGTTGAACGGCGATTCGCTCTTGCGAAGCAAGCGGGCGAGCCGGAAGCAAGCCGAGCATGAAACAAGCCGTTGTCCACATTGTCGGAGCGGGCGTGGCCGGTCTGGCGGCGGCGCGCGCGCTGGCGGCAAGCCAGCGATGCGAAGTCGTGGTGCACGAAGCCCGCGCGCAGGCAGGCGGGCGGCGACGCTCCTTCTATGACGAGACGCTCGGGCTCGACGTCGACACCGGCAATTTCCCGCTACTGTCGTGCTGGTCGTCCGCGCTCTCGCTGATCGAGGCGGTCGGCGCGCGCGGCGAATGGCGAGAGGAAACGGAGCCGGGCGTCGCCTTCGCCGATTTTTCGAGCGGCGAGCGCTGGCGACTGCGGCCCAACTCGGGCCGGGCGCCCTGGTGGCTCTTCGATCCTGGACGGCGTGGGCTGCGTTTGACGCTTTCGGACTACTGGGCTCTGCGGCGTCTCTGCTCCGCTTCGAAGACGGCGACGGTGGCCAGTGTCGGGCCGAACGGCGGGGCGGCGATGGATCGGCTGTGGCGACCTTTGTGCCTCGCTGCGCTCAACTGTCCGCCGGAAACAGCCTCGGCGACCCTGGCGGCGGCGGCGTTGCGTGAGCTCGTTCGATTCGGCGGGTCCGGAATGAGGCTCCTCACGCCAGTTCACAGTTTCGGACGCAGTTTCGTCGAGCCCTTGGCGCGGCGGGTCGAGCGCGACGGCGCAACCCTGCGCTTCGAGCGCCGGTTGGTCGCGCTCGACTTTGGCGCGGACCGCCTTTCGGCGCTGGAGTTCGAGAATGACCGCGTCGATCTTCGCCCTGGCGACGCCTTGATCCTCGCCGCGCCGTGGACGGTCGCGGCTTCGCTTGTCCCCGGCTTTGAGCCGCCGCGCAGCCTCTCAACCGCGCTGACCGTGCATTTCGCCATTTCCTCCCCTCAGGCGGCGCCGACCGTGCTCGGGGCGCTGGGGGGCCTCTTCCAGTGGCTCTTCAGCTACCGCGACCGCATTTCGGTGACGGTGACGGAAGCCGGCGCCTATGTCGACGCGCCGAACCACGCGGTGGCCGCTGAGTGCTGGCGCGGCGTCGCGGCTCTGACCGGACTTTCCGATGCGCTGCCTCCCTGGCGCGTCATCCGATCGCGGCGCAGTCTCGCCTGGACGCCCGAGGAAGCTGCGCGCCGGCCGGCCTTCCGAACGGCCTGGCGGAATTTTTTTCTTGCCGGCGGTTATGTGGAAGGGCCGCTCCCGGACTGCATCGAAAGCGCCGCACGGTCCGGCGAATCCGCGGCGCGAGCCTGTCTCGAGCACGGCGGCTGAGATCCAGCAGCGTCAAACGTGCGTAAAATTGTGCAAAGAAAATCCGCCCGCTTGAATTAATTTGTTGCGGTGCAACATATCTGCTATGATAGCGGTCGAGAAGGACCTTGGAGGGGCTAATGGGAGCCACCTGGAAGACGAAATGGGGGATGCGCCGCGTGCGTCGCGACAACCCCACCATCGAGGAAGCGCTCGTCGCGGCCGAGAGCCTCGCCGACGATCCGGCGCAGCGCGCTGAGATTGCGGCGTCCTTGATGGGCTTGCCGGTCGAGGAGGTGCAGGCGCTCGCGGCGAAGCATGCGGCGAAAACGCGCGGGCGCGCGAGCCTCGTCGCAGGCCGGACCCGGGCTGTGGTGGTCGAGTACAAGCGTCCGCGCACCGCTCGCCCGGCCGTCTCGTTTGCGCGCAAGCGCTAACGGCCAGTCCTTTGCTCACGCCGTGTGCCGCGGCTGTCGGCTGCGGTCATTTGCGGCGTGCGTTAGAGATTGGCGAGACTGGCGGCCGAGGGTCTCGTCGTGCGATATTGGCTACGCGCCGCCACGTCGGTCGCGATCACCGCAACCGCGACCAGCGTCAACGCGGTCATATCGCTAAAATCGACGTTGAGAAAGGCAAGGGCGACGACCGCCGTCAGTCCTGCAGCCAAGAAAGGGGCGAGGCGAGGCGGCGCGGCGCTAATATCGCGGAAGGCGAACCAAAGGCCGGTCGCCGCGACGAGCGCGCCGATGACGCCAAGCTCGTACCAGACGGTGAAGGCGAGGCCCCTCGGGGTCTGGGGGGGCAGAATCGTGTCGCGGATCCCACGGCTGACCGTCTCGAACCCATGGCCGGTGATGAGCCTCAGCTTGTGGTGGGTGAAAATATCCGCAGCGACCGACAGCGGCGCATAGGGCGCCGGCAGGTTCGCGAGCTTCGCGTGGAAGATCCAGGCGGAGATGGTCGGCGCGAATGCGGGGATCAACGGGCTGAGCAGGACGACGGCCGCCGCCCCCCAGGCGAGCTCCCGGGCCGTCCGCCTCATGTCCGAGATGGCGAATGACAATGCGAGATAGCCGGCGAAGAGGGCGACGGTCAGCGGCGCATAGCCGTCGACATAGGCAAAGACCAGGGCCAGGATCAGGAGCAGCCGCGCATACCCATTGCGCGCGCGTGCAGTGAGCCCCCCAAGCGCGGGAAACAGCAGGACGGCGAGGGCCACCGCCCCGGAGGCGAGGCCAGCCTCGTCGACTCTGCCGGTCAGAATATGCGCCAGTCCCACGGCAGCCATCGTCGCCATGCCAAGGACGACGCCGATCGGGAAGAGATAGAGGTCGGTGGCGCGCGCGTTGTCTCGCGGGGCGGACACCGCCAGCAGCGTCGCGGCGATCAAGAGGCCGAGCTTGAGCAGATGTTGAGCCGCCGAAACGGGATAAGGCGTCCAGAGCACGGACAGCGCCGCCCAGGAAAGGCCGGCGATCAGTGCGAGGAAAGCGGGGATGCGGAAAGCCCGCAAAACCCGGTCGATGAAGCCCGCCGGGCCCTCGAGAATGGCCGACATCAGGATCAGGGCCACGCCGATGGGGAAAATGACGAAGAGGGCGAGCGGATGGATGACGACGCCGACAGGCGCGCCGAGGCCGAGGACGGCGTACGCGATGCGGGCGAAGAAGCGCGAGGCGTCTGCGGCCTCGTCCCGCTCGATATGTCTCGAGCGCGTTCCGCCTGCGCTGAACGTCATGGCCCTCGAACCGACCCGCTCCGCCATCGCCAACCTCCTTAAGAGGATTATACGACGGCGCCATCGGAACGGGTGTGTGCATGGCGCCACACTTTCGAATCAATCGCGCGCCGGGACGGCAAAGATCGTGAATGGAGGCCTGATTGACCGTCGGTCGGCGCCGTGCCACTGGAAGTTCGGGCGGAACGGGCCTTAAAGAGGAGCTAAGGCGACGACTTGAGGGACGCTTCCATCGTCGCCGGCGCTGAATCTCGAGAACGACATACGGCTCGCCTCGCTGGCTGGGCGATCGCCGGGTCGATCGCGCTTCTCGTCCTCCAGGCGTTCGCCGCCCGGCGCCTCGAACTCACTTTCGACGAAGCCTATTACACGCTCTGGTCGGACGGTCTCGCCTTCGGCTATCTCGACCATCCGCCGATGGTTGCGCTCGTCATCCGCGTCTCAACGACGCTGTTCGGGAGCTCGGAGCTCGGCGTGAGAACGCTTTCCCTCCTGCTTGTCGGCGCGCTCCCCGCCCTCATCGCGCTCGTCGCCTGGCGGCTCTTCCGTTCGGCCGAGACGGCCGCACTCGCCGTCCTGATGTGGGTCGCGATGCCGCTCGTCCTTGCTGGCGCCGTGTTCGTGACGCCCGATGCGCCGCTCGTCGTGTTCTGGACGCTGGGTCTCGCAGCGCTGGTCGAGCTCTGGCGGACCGGAAAGGCGCGCTGGCTGCTCGCGGTCGGCCTCGCGCTTGGGCTCGCGCTGCAATCGAAGTTCACCGCCATTTTTTTCGCGGCCGGGGTCGCGCTCGCCTTCTTGACGACTCCATCGCTCCGGCGCTGGCTCGTGTCGCCGGCATCCGCGGGCGCGCTTGCGATCGCGATCGCGGTCTTCGCGCCCTTCGTCGGCTGGAACGCCGGACACGGCTGGGCGACTTTCTTCAAGCAGCTCGGTCGCGCGCCGCCCCAGGGCTTCGAACCTTATTACATCTTCGAATTCCTTGCCGCGCAGATCGCGCTGATGAATCCCTTCGTCTTCGCCGCGCTGGCGGCGGCGGTTGCGGCGGTTCCCTGGCGCACGCGGGCCGCGCCCGGCTCGCGCGAGGAGGCCCGGCGGATCCTCGTGAGCACGATCGCCCCAGCGGCGATCTATTTCACCGTTCATGCGCTGCACGACCGGGTGCAGGGCAACTGGCTCGCGCCACTGTTTACCGCATGCGCCATCCTCGCCGCCGACTGGGTCGCGGAGGCGCGCCGCAACGGCGCGGCCGGCCTTCGGGGCGCCGTCGCCAGGGGCGCCCTCTGGGCCGCGCCCCTCGGTTTCGCCGTGATGGCGCTGGCGTTCGTGCAGGCGACGACCGGGTTGATCCCCTTGGGCGCAGCCGATCCGACCGCGCGGCTCGGCGGCTTTCGCGATCTCGCCCACGACCTCGATTTCGAGGCGCGCGCCGAAAACGCGGCCTATGTCCTGACCCAGGGCTACGCGCTGACCTCGCTGATGAACTATTACGGCGATCCCGCAATTGCGGTCGTTCAGCCGGAGCAGCGCATCCGTTGGATCTTCGAGCCCGCGCCGCCCGAGGCCCTGTTCGCGGCGGCGGGGCTTGCGCTCGGCGAGGAGGGCCGCCGCTTCGACCTCATTCTGAAAATGCGGTTCCGCAGCGTCGAGCCGGCGGGGCTCATCGAGCGCCGGCGCGCCGGCGCCGTCCTGGGAACTTACGAGCTCTACCGTGTCGCCGATCCGTTCGCGCCGGTGCTCGATCCGGTCTGCTCGCGCGGCGAGGTCGATCTTCAGCGGAAATGTCAGTGATCGAGGCGACGCCCCTCGATCCTTGCGCACGCCAGCGTGCGCAAGCGCATGCGCGCGCCTCATTCGCGAGGACGGGATCGCGCACTGAACCCGAGCGCCTGTTCGAGACGGGGGGCTTGCGCTGGCGCTTTCCGCGCTCGACGAGCCCATGCGAGGCGGTGATCGTCAACACCGCAGGCGGCGTCGCGGGCGGGGACGCCTATCGCATTGAGGTTGTGCTGAAGGAGGGCGCCGAGGTCGAGGCGACCACGACCGCGGCCGAAAAGATCTATCGCAGCGACGGCGCGCCCGCCCGCATCGAAACGCGCCTCAGCCTGGCGCCGCGAGCGAGCCTGTCCTGGCTGCCGCAGGAAACGCTGCTGTTCGACGGCGCAGGCCTCGAACGGCGGCTCGCCGTCGAGATGGCGGGCGATGCGACTCTCATCCTGGTCGAGAGCCTCGTCTTCGGGCGGCTCGCAAAGGGCGAGAGCCGCATTGACGCGCGGCTTACGGATTCCTGGCGCATTTGCCGCGACCGGCGGCTTGTCTTCGCCGACGAGATGCGGCTCGATCATGCCGGCGCTGCGCTCGACCGCATAGCCGTCGGCGCGGGGGCGCGGGCGCTCGCCACGATCGTCGCGGCGGCGCCCGGCGTCGAGGCGCGGCTCAGCGATTTGCGGGCGGCGCTGGAGACGGCGGACGAGGGGGTCGAAGCGGGCGCGAGCGCCTTCGACGGCCTCATCGTCGCGCGGCTCCTTTCCGCCTCGCCCGCCCGATTGCGCGAGGCCGTAATTGCGTCCATTCTGGCGCTCGGCGGGCGCAGGCCGCCGCGACTCTGGCAATAGAGGGCGCGGCGGCGCCCGGGAACCCTCATCCGGCGCTTCGCGCCACCTTCTCCCGCAAGCGGGAGAAGGGATGCGCCCCCCTCTCCTCCCCGGGCTTGACCCGGGGATCACGGGAGAGGGCCAGGGTGAGGGCGAGGAGGAAAGCTCATGAATCTGACCCCCCGTGAGAAGGACAAGCTGCTGATCGCCATGGCGGCGTTGGTGGCGCGAAAGCGGCTCGAGCGCGGCGTCAAGCTCAACCATCCGGAAGCGGTCGCGCTCATCACCGATTTCGTCGTCGAGGGCGCGCGCGACGGGCGCTCCGTCGCCGAACTGATGGAGGCGGGCGCGCATGTGCTGACCGCCGATCAGGTCATGGACGGGATCGCCTCGATGATCCACGACATCCAGGTCGAGGCGACTTTTCCCGACGGCACGAAGCTCGTCACCGTGCACCATCCGATCCGCGGCGCGGACGACAAGCACATCCCTGGCGAGGTGCTGGCGGAACCCGGTGAAATCGCGATGAACAAGGGGCGCGAGACCGTGACGCTTGAAGTCTCCAATGCCGGCGACCGGCCGATCCAGGTCGGCTCGCACTATCATTTCTTCGAGACCAATCCGGCGCTGAAATTCGAGCGCAAGAAAGCAAAGGGCTTCCGGCTCGACATTCCGGCCGGCACGGCCATCCGCTTCGAGCCCGGCCAGAGTCGCAGCGTGCGCCTGGTCGCGCTCGCCGGAAAGCGCGAAGTCTACGGCTTCCGCCAGGAGGTGATGGGGAAGGTTTAGCTCCCTCTCCCGCTCGCGGGAGAGGGTTGGGGTGAGGGCGAGGGACAGATGTTGCATTACCCAATACGACTCCTTACACTCTAAAAAGTAAGGAGTAAAGCCGGGAGATCATCGTGGCCACGAAACGAGCCGCTGCCGAACAGGACTTCGGCGAAGCGACAGTGACGAGCAAAGGTCAAATCACGGTGCCGAACGCGCTTCGGCAGGCGCTCGGCGTCGCGGCCGGCGATCGCCTCCGTTTCGTACAGACTCCGGACGGCGCGATCCGGCTCGAGGCCCGGAAACGACGCCGGATCGTCGACTTCGCCCGCGCCAACGCATTCAGCGCAGGCGAGGCGGGCGTCGATCTCGACAAGACGATCAACGAAGCCATCACGTTGGCCATGGCCGAGCGCGACCGAAGAAGCCGTCAAAAGGGCGGCGGATGATCGGACTCGACACGAACGTGCTGTTGCGTCTGTTCATTGACGACGATCCCTCGCAATGCGAACGCGCGCGCCGCTTCGTCGATGCCGCAACGGCGGACGAGCCATGCCTCGTTAACCCGATCGTGCTTGCCGAATTCGCTTGGACGCTCGCCACGAACTTCAAGAAAAAGCGATCTGAAGTCGCGCGTCTAATAGAGGGAGTCCTTTCCATGGACGACCTCGAAATCCCTTACCGCCGCGCCGCTCAAGGCGCGGTTGCCGCTTTCCGGACCGGCAAAGCCGACTTTCCCGACTATTTCCTCGCTGCGATCAACTTTGAACTCGGCTGTGCGTCCACCGCAACTTTCGATCGCGCCGCGCTCGACTCCCCCGCCTTCTCTCCCGTGCCGTGAGCAAACCCATGACAACCTCCCTCCCCCGCGCCGCCTATGCCGACATGTTCGGCCCGACTGCGGGCGACCGAGTCCGGCTCGCCGACACCGACCTCGTGATCGAGGTCGAGAAGGATTTCACCACTTACGGCGAGGAGGTGAAGTTCGGCGGCGGCAAGGTGATCCGCGACGGCATGGGCCAGGCGCAGACGACGCGCGCCCGCGGCGCCGTCGACACGGTCATCACCAACGCCGTCATCCTTGACCATTGGGGGATCGTGAAGGCCGACGTCGGCCTGAAGGACGGGCTCATTCATTCGATCGGCAAGGCCGGCAATCCCGACATCCAGCCGGGCGTGACCATCGTCGTCGGCCCGGGCACGGAGGTGATCGCGGGCGAGGGCAAGATCCTCACCGCCGGCGGCTTCGACACCCACATCCACTACATCTGCCCGCAGCAGATCGAAGAAGCGCTGATGTCGGGCGTGACCTCGATGTTGGGCGGCGGCACAGGGCCCGCGACCGGCACTTTCGCCACCACCTGCACCCCCGGCCCCTGGCACATCGCACGTATGATCGAGGCGGCCGACGAATTCCCGATGAACCTCGGCTTCGCCGGCAAGGGCAACGCCTCGAAGCCGGCGGGGCTCGTCGAGCAGATCAAGGCCGGCGCCTGCGCGCTGAAATTGCACGAAGACTGGGGCACCACCCCGGCGGCGATCGACTGCTGCCTCTCGGTCGCCGACGACTACGACGTCCAGGTGATGATCCACACTGATACGCTGAACGAGAGCGGTTACGTCGACGACACGATCAAGGCGTTCAAGAACCGCACCATCCACTCCTTCCACACCGAGGGCGCGGGCGGCGGCCACGCGCCCGACATCATGAAGGTGGCCGGCTTATCCAACGTGCTGCCCTCGTCCACCAACCCGACCCGGCCCTACACCAAAAACACGCTCGACGAACATCTCGACATGCTGATGGTCTGCCATCACCTCGATTCGAGCATCCCCGAGGACCTCGCCTTCGCCGAAAGCCGCATCCGGAAGGAAACCATCGCCGCCGAGGACATCCTGCACGACCTCGGCGCGCTCTCGATGATGTCGAGCGATTCGCAGGCGATGGGCCGCATCGGCGAGGTGATCATCCGCACCTGGCAGACGGCGGACAAGATGAAGCGCCAGCGCGGCGCGCTGCCCGGCGACAGCAAGCGCAACGACAATTTTCGCGTGAAGCGCTATGTGGCGAAATACACGATCAACCCCGCCATCGCCCACGGCGTCTCGAAGCACATCGGCTCGATCGAAAAGGGCAAGCTCGCCGACCTCGTGCTCTGGATGCCCGCGTTCTTCGGGGTGAAGCCCGACTGCGTGATCAAGGGCGGCGTCATCGCCGCCGCGCAGATGGGCGACCCCAACGCCTCGATCCCAACCCCGCAGCCGATCCACTATCGGCCGATGTTCGGCTCCTACGGCCGCACGCGGACGGGAACATCGCTGACCTTCGTCTCCGACGCGGCGATTGAGGGCGGGCTGGCGCGGAAGCTCAAAGTGCAGAAGCGGCTGGTCGCGGTCGAGAACACCCGCGGGGGATTGCGCAAGAAAAGCCTCATCCATAACGGCGCGACGCCGAAGATCGAAATCGACGCCGAGACTTATGCGGTGACGGCGGACGGCGAGCTCTTGGTCTGCGAGCCGGCGGATCGGCTGCCGATGGCGCAGAGGTATTTTTTGTTTTAGCCTGCAGGCTGCCTTGAGTTGCCCGTCAACGAACCGCCGCGCAGTTTCACGCCGGAGTATTTGAACATATGGCGCCGGGCGCGGCTTCTGCGCAGGGCTCGACATGGCGAGCTTCGCCGCGATGGCGTCCGGAAAACGCGACGGCCTCCCCGCCGATCTTCGCGCGCGCACCCATGGGGCCGCCAATGGGCCGCAGCAGGCGGCGCTCGTCTGGCGCGACGTTCCCGTTCCGGTGATCGCGGCGATTCACGGCGTCGCCTTCGGCGGCGGCTTTCAGATCGCGCTCGGCGCGGACGTCCGTTATGTCGCGCCGGACGCAAAGCTCTCGATCCTCGAGATCAAATGGGGCCTCGTGCCCGACATGGGCGGCATTGCCCTCATGCGCGAACTCGCGCGCGGCGACGTGATCCGCGAGCTCGCCTTCACCGGCCGGCAGCTTTCGGGCGCCGAGGCGGTTGCTTACGGCTTCGCCACCGCCGTCCACGCCGACCCGCTCGCCGCGGCGCGGGCGACCGCGCGCGAGATCGCGACGAAGAGCCCAGACGCGGTGCGCGGGCTGAAGCGCCTCCTCAACGCGGCGGCCGATGCGGATGCGGCCGCGATCCTGCTCGCCGAATCGAAGGAGCAGGCGGCGCTGATCGGCTCGCCGAACCAGATCGAGGCGATCCGGGCCGGCGTCGAGAAGCGGGAGGCGCGGTTCGCCGATCCGGACTGAGGCGCAGACCCTCATCCGGCCGCGCTTCGCGCGTCCACCTTCTCCCGTGAACGGGAGAAGGGAAGCGCCCCGTCTCCTCCCCGGGCTTGACGCGGGGATCACGGGAGAGGTGTTGGGGTGAGGGTCTTATCGCCGAGAGCGAAGGGAGGGAGCCATGTTCAGCCAGGGCCTGTTCGCGGGCAAGAAAATCCTCGTCACCGGCGGCGGCACCGGGCTCGGCAGGGCGGTCGCCGAGCGCCTGCTCGGCCTCGGCGCCGAGATCGCCATTTGCGGGCGCCGCCAGGGCGTCTGCGACGCGACGGCGGAAGAGCTGATGAAGGCGCACGGCGGAACCGTCAAAGCTTATGGCGTCGACATCCGCGACGCCGCGGCGGTGGACGCGATGGTCGAGGAGATTTTTCGCGATGGGCCGCTCACCTCGCTCGTCAACAACGCAGCGGGCAATTTCATCGCGCGCACGGAAGACATCTCGCCGCGCGGCTTCGACGCGATCGCCAACATCGTCATGCACGGCACGTTCTATGTCACGAAGGCGGTGGGCAAGCGCTGGATCGAGGGGGCCCATCGCGGCAGCGTCGTTTCGATCACGGTCACCTGGGCGCGGAACGGCGGTCCGTTCGTCGTGCCCTCGGCGATGAGCAAGTCGGCGATCCAGGCGATGACGATGTCGCTTGCGACCGAATGGGGCCGCCACGGCGTCCGCCTCAACGCGATCGCGCCAGGCGAAATTCCGACCGAGGGCATGAGCAAGCGGCTCATGCCCGGCGCCGACCCGGGGTCGGAGACGGCGACGATAAACCCGCACGGACGCGTCGGCAGAATCGAGGAATTGCAGAACCTCGCGGCGTTCCTGCTGTCAGACGGCTGCGACTGGCTGACCGGCGAAACGATCGCGATGGACGGCGCTCAGGCGCTTGCGACCGGCGGCAATTTTTACGAATTGCGCAAATGGGGCGACGCCGAATGGAAGGCCGCGCGCGAGGCGATAGAGGCGCAGAACGCGCGCGACCGCGCGGCGCGCGGCTGAGGCGGAACGGCGGCCGCGATCGCTAATCGCGAACGGCCGAGGTCAGCGACTGCAATCGCTACCGCAGCTCGGCGGTGAACTTCTGGATCTTCTTGCACGCCTCTTCGAGCTGCTTCAGCGAAGTCGCGTAAGAGACGCGGAAGTTCGGGCCCAGGCCGAAGGCGCTGCCGTGCACAACGGCGACGCCCTCCTGCTCCAGAAGCGCAGTGACAAAATCCTCGTCGGTCTCGATCACGGCGCCCGACGGCGTTGACTTGCCGATGGCGCCGGCGACCGACGGATAGACGTAGAACGCGCCTTCGGGCTTCGGGCACTTGAGATGCTTGGCCTGGTTCAGCATGGAGACCACGAGGTCGCGCCGCTCCTCGAACGCCTTGCGGCGGACGGGGATGAAGTCCTGCGGCCCGTTGAGCGCCTCGACTGACGCCCATTGCGCGATCGTGCAGGCGCCCGAGGTCTGCTGGCCCTGCACCATGTCCATGGCTTTGATGAGCTCGGCCGGCCCGGCCCCGTAGCCGATGCGCCAGCCAGTCATCGCATAGGCCTTCGACACGCCGTTCATGGTCAACGTACGGCTCTTCAGACCCGGCTCGACTTCAACCGGCGTCGTAAACACGAAGTCGCCGTAGACGAGATGCTCGTACATGTCATCGGTCAGCACCCAGACATGCGGATGGCGCATCAGGACGTCGGTCAGCGCCTTGAGTTCGTCGCGGGTATAGGCCGCGCCGGTCGGGTTCGACGGCGAGTTGAGGATGACCCACTTGGTGCGCGGCGTGATCGCGCGCTCGAGGTCCACCGGCTGCAGCTTGAACCCCTTCTCAAGATGGGTCGGCACGATGACCGGCTCGCCCCAGTTGATCGCGACCATCTCCGGATAGCTGACCCAATAGGGCGCGGGGATGATGACCTCGTCGCCCTTGTTCATGGTGACGAGGAAGGCGTTGTAGAGGATCTGCTTGCCGCCGGTGCCGACGATCGTGTCGGACGGCTTGTAGTCGAGTCCATTCTCGCGCTTGAACTTGGCCGCAATCGCCTCGCGCAAAGGGGGAATGCCGAGCACCGGCGGATACTTAGTCTCCCCGCGCTTGATCGCGGCGACCGCGGCCTGCTTGATGTTGTCGGGCGTGTCGAAGTCCGGCTCGCCGACCGACAGCGAGATGACGTCCCGTCCCTTGGCTTTGAGATCGCGCGCCTTCTGCGTGACCGTCATGGTCGCGGAGGGCTTCACGCGAGAAAGGACGTCGGCGAGGAAGGCCATGGAGGCGGAATCCGCTTCGGGGAGGAAAATTGCGCGCCGCACCATAAAGAGGCGGGCGCGAGACGGCAACGGTTTTGCGCCTGGCTAACGGAACGCCACGCCCTCAGTCGCCCAACGTTTGAGGAGATGATGGGCGATCGCCATCGGGATCGGCGCCGTGAGGCCTTCGGGGTGGCGCCGTTCGAGGAGGGCGAGCGTGTCCTCGCGGGAGAACCAGCGGGCGTCGTCCAGTTCCACCTGGTCGACTTCGAGCGCCCGGCTCCGGGCTTCCGCGAAGCAGCCGATCATCAGCGAGGAGGGAAAGGGCCACGGCTGGGAAGCGAAATAGCGGACTTCGCCACAGGCCACGCCGGCCTCCTCGAGGATCTCGCGCCGCACCGCCGCCTCGATGGTCTCGCCCGGCTCGACGAACCCGGCCAGCGCCGAGTACATGCCTTTGGGGAACCGGGGCTGGCGCCCCAAGAGACAAGCGTCGCCGTCGACCGCGAGCATGATGACGACCGGATCGGTGCGCGGGAAATGCTGCATCTTGCAGACCGGGCACTCGCGTCGCCAGCCCGCCGCCGCGACCTCGGTCGGCGCGCCGCAGTTCGAGCAGAAGCGCCGCCGCGCGTGCCAATGCATCAGCGCTTTCGCCGACCCTAATATGCTGGCTTGTCCGGGCGGGACGAGGCCGCCGGCCGCAATCGAGCGCAGGTCGATCAGCTTGAGATCGTCGCGGCCGGGGACCACGAGCACCCGCCGGTCGAGAAAGCCGTCGCTCGAGTCCGACTGCTCCTCGACCGCCTCGTCGCCGAGCAGCACGACGAAAACCGGCGCCCCGGCCGGCATGACCCCCATGAGCGCCTCGACTCGCGCGCCGCCCAGTCTTTCGATCTCGCTCATCG
>Ga0209040_10000664_pt1 | contig 26583 bp, 20 predicted proteins | sample BogFormECP12_OM3_FD_188240 | JGI IMG/M metagenome (GOLD analysis project Ga0209040, IMG submission 188240) | Bog forest soil microbial communities from Calvert Island, British Columbia, Canada - ECP12_OM3 (SPAdes) (version 2) | ecosystem: Environmental > Aquatic > Freshwater > Wetlands > Bog ... | reverse complement strand
GTCTTGCATTCGTTCCAACATTGGTCGTTCCCTCCTCGCCCCTGATTTTGCTCCGGCCTCATGGCTCTCGCTTGCGCATTCATAGCAGATTGCTGCGCGGTTTCGAGCCGAATGAGAAAAGACGCCTTTTCTCCCCTGGATTTGTGCACGATCGCTGAGCTGTGGGACAAAACGTCATGTCCGCCGTCCCGACCTTTCTCGACAGCGTCTCCGAGCTCGCATGAACGATCGCGGAGACGCTCGACGGCCTCTTCGTGTTTGCGCCGAACTCCTCGATCTGGACGTTTCCGCTGCGGAACCACTCCCGCAACACGGGAAGGCTCGTTAGCTTCAACGTCGGCTTCGCCCCCGGCGACGACACGGACCGCGCGAAAGCGATTCTTCTGAAGGCGATCAGCGAACATCCGGGCGTGCATACAAGTCCGCCGCCGGAAGTGTTCGTTGACAACGTGAATGCCGGCACGCCGCTCGCGACGTGCCGTTTCTGGGCGGCGCCCCAGGGGATCAGTGCGGTCCAGCGGACGATGCTCGACGCCGCGCGGCGGGCGCTGGAAGCCGCCGACCTGCCTCCAACGCAGTTGATTCGGACCGTGCCTGCGGACACCGATCCGTCGCGTCTTTTGTGATCGCGACCTTCAGACGCCGAAGCGCCTGACGAAGCCCTCCAGATTGACCGCGCCGCGTCGGTGCGTCCCCTCGCCGATCTTGCGCTCGCCGTCATGCGCGTCGACAGCAAAAAGCACGCTGCGGCCCTCGACCTCGACGACGCGCGCGGTCGCCACAACCGTCCGGCCGACAGGCGTCGGCGCAAGATGGCGGACATTGACCTCGGCTCCGACCGTCACCCAGCCCGGCGGCAGATGGCCCCTCACCGCCGACCCGGAGGCGACTTCCATCAGCATGATAATCATCGGCGTGGCGTAGACGAGAGGCATTCCCTCGACATGGGCGCCGACGGTCAAGTCTCGCGTCACGATGGCCTCGGCGCGGCCGGTCATGCCGGCCTGGACGTCCTTCAAGGGCTCCGTCATCGGGGGCCTTTAGCCGCCCCCGACCGCGCCTTCGATCGACGCGCCCCACGAGCCCCAGATGTAGATGCAGCTGAAGAGGAAAATCCAGACGACGTCGACGAAATGCCAGTACCAGGCTGCGAACTGGAAACCGGAGTGCTGGCGCGGCGTGAACTGGCCGGCCCAGGCCCGAGCGAGGCAGACGAATAGGAAAATGACGCCGATGATCACGTGGGCGCCGTGAAAGCCGGTCGCCATGAAGAAGGTCGCGCCGTAGATCGAGTTCTTGAAGGCGAACGGCGCATGAATGTACTCGTAGGCTTGGGTGATGACGAACAGCACGCCGAGCCCGATCCCGAGCGCGAGAAAATTCTTGAACCCCTGACGGTCGCCTTCCCTCAGATTGTCGTGGGCGACGTTGACAGCGAAGCTCGAGGTCACGAGCACGAAAGTGTTCATCAGCGGCAGCTTCAGGGGATCGAGCACCTCGACGCCCTTCGGCGGCCAAATGCCGGCGGTGAAGTCGAAGCGGCCATAGACCTCGGGATCGCCCGCGCCGATCGATGACCAAAAGAACGCCCAAAACCAGGCAACGAAGAACATCACCTCGGAGGCGATGAAGAGAAGCATCCCGAGCGCCAAGCCGTGGCGGACGACCGGATTGTGATAGCCGCCCTGCGCCTCGAGGATCACATCGCGCCACCAGCCGGCCATGGTGAACAGGATCCCGGCGATGCCGATCAGAAGCACGCCCGGGCCCGGCCTGAACCCCGCAATCGCAAGATCCTTCATGAACAGAATCAGGCCGAGCGCCGTGAGGAAGGCGAAGGCCGCCCCCACGATCGGCCAGGGACTCGGCTCGACGAGATGAAACCCTTGCCGGACGGGCATCGCGGCGTCAGTCATGGCTCACTCCTTGATTGTCCGGCTATATGGTCATCCGGCCGGACGGACTGGCGCCGGCGGGCTTGTGACGGTATTTTGGGGCTGGGGCGCCGCAAAAAGCGTGTAGGAGAGCGTGATCGAATCTACCCTGGCCATCGATTCGTCCGTCTCGAGTTTCGGGTCGAGAAAGAACACCACTGGCCATTCGGCGCTCTCATGCGGCCCCAGATGCTGCTCGCTGAAACAGAAGCACTGAATCTTGTCGAACCAGGCGCCCGACACTTCCGGCGTCACGTTGAAGACGGCATTGGCCGCGGTCGGCTTGTCGCTGAGGTTGCGGGCGCGAAAGAATACGGTCGCGGTCCGCCCCGTGCGCACCACGACTGCGTCGGTTTCCGGCTCGAAGCTCCAGGCGAGCCCTGGCGCGACATTGGCGTCGAAGGCCACCCGCAGAGTTCGCCGCCCCTGCGAACCGGCGTCAGATTTCGCGATTTGCGGCGTGCCCTCGTACCCGGTCGCACGGCAAAACGCAGTGTAGAAGGGCACGGCCGCATAGGTGAGGCCGATCATCGCGAGCACGAGCGCCACGCCGCCCAGGGCCAACCGCCCGTTGCGCCGAGCCGTCTCGTCCCCAGAAACGCTCATGCAGCGCTCCCATGCCCCGCGACGACTTCCTCCGCTCCGTGCTCGTCGTAGCCCGGAATATGCGGCGGCGTGAGAAACTGGTGGAACGGCGGCGGTGACGGCAGCGTCCATTCGAGCGTCGTCGCGCCGGGACCCCAGGGATTGTTCCCCGCGGCGCGCTTCGCTGCGAACATCTCATAGATGACATAGAGGAACACGAGCGTGCCCACCCCCGAAATATAGGCCCCGATCGACGACACGAAATTCCACATCCAATAGGCGTCGGTGTAGTCGACGACGCGGCGCGGCATCCCGGCGAAGCCGAGGAAGTGCTGCGGGAAGAACGTCAGATTGATGCCGATGAACGTTAGCCAGAAATGCCACTTCGCCTTGGCCTCGTCGTACATATAGCCGGTCATCTTCGGGAACCAGTAGTAGAAGCCGGCGAAGATCGAGAACACGGCGCCGAGCGACATCGTGTAGTGGAAGTGAGCGACGACGTAGTAGGTGTCGTGGACATAGCGGTCGATGGCGGCGTTGGCGAGCACGACCCCGGTGACGCCGCCGACCGTGAAGACGAAGATGAAGCCGATCGCCCACAGCATCGGCGGGCGAAGGGACAGCGAGCCGCCCCACATGGTGGCGATCCAGGAGAACACCTTAACGCCCGTAGGCACTGCGATCACCATGGTGGCGAGCACATAGTAGCGCTGCGTGGCGAGCGACATGCCGGTGGTGAACATGTGGTGCGCCCAGACGGCGAAGCCGAGCAGCGCGATCGCGAGCATGGCATAGACCATGCCGACATAGCCGAACACCGGCTTCTTGGCGAAGGTGGCGACGATCTGACTGATGATCCCGAACCCCGGAATGATGAGAATGTAGACCTCGGGGTGACCGAAGAACCAGAAGAGATGCTGGAAGAGAATCGGGTCGCCGCCGCCCGAAGGCTCGAAGAAGGTCGTGTGGAAATTGCGGTCCGTCAGGAGCATCGTCAGCGCGCCGGCCAGAACCGGCAGCGCGAGCAACAGGAGAAACGCGGTCACCAGCACCGACCAGACGAACAGCGGCATGCGGAACATCGTCATGCCGGGCGCGCGCATGTTGAAGATCGTGGCGATGAAATTGATCGAGCCGAGAATCGATGACACTCCGGCCAGATGCATCGACAGAATGACGAAATCCACCGCCGGACCCGGCGCACCGGCGTTGGAGGAGAAGGGCGGGTAGAGGACCCAGCCGCCGCCGAAGCCCTTCATGCCGGGCGATCCCTCGACGAACAGGGACGACATAAGGAGCAGGAACGAGGCCGCCAGCATCCAGAACGACAGGTTGTTCATGCGCGGGAACGCCATGTCCGGCGCGCCGATCAGGAGCGGCACCATCCAGTTGCCGAAGCCGCCCATCATCGCGGGCATCACCATGAAGAAGATCATGATGAGCGCGTGGCTGGTAAAGAAAACGTTGTAGAGGTTCTTGCCCGCGTCAGCCGAACCGTCGCCGTTCAAGATCGCCGAGAGCACCGGAAAGACATGGGCTCCCGGGAACATCAACTCCGCACGGATCGCGATCGAGAGCAGCATGCCGAGCACGCCGGCGCAAATTGCCAAAACCAGATAGAGCGTGCCAATGTCCTTGTGATTGGTCGAGTACGCGTACCGACGCCACCCGGTCGGATGGTCATGGGCGTCGTGGTCGTCGTGACCATGCGCTTCCGCATGGGTGAAATCGCTGACTGACGTCATGCTGTCGGCTCCAAAACTTGCTTCGTTGCGACGGCGATAGAGCCGTCAGGGTCTGACAAGGGCCGTCTGCGCGACGTTGACGCCGTCGGCCCCGGCGAACTGCTTCCTGGCCCCCTCGAGCCACGCTTGATAGGCGTCCTGGCTGACGACATGAATCTCGACCGGCATGAAGGCGTGGTCGATTCCACAGATGTTGGAGCATTGCCCGTAAAAGACGCCCTCGTGGTCGGCCTTGAACCAGGCCTTGTTGAGGCGGCCCGGGATGGCATCGATCTTGACGCCGAATGAGGGAACTGAAAACGAGTGGATCACGTCCTGCGAGACCACGTCGACTTCAACGACCTTTCCGACGGGCACATAGGCCGCGTTGTCGACGGAGAGAAGACGGATGTCGCCCGGCTTGAGATCCTTGTCGTCTTTGATGAGGGAATCGAACGAGAAGCCGCCGTCGGATTTTGGATAACCGTAGTTCCAGTGCCATTGAGAGGCGGTCACCTTCAGCGTCATGTCCGGCGCGGGGATGATCAGCTGCTGCGCCAACAGACGGAACGAAGGAACGGCGATCACGACGAGAACGAGCGCCGGCAGGACGGTCCAGGCGATTTCGAGCGGGGTGTTATGCGCGTTTCTCGAGGCGACCGGATTGGCCTGCTCGTTGAAGCGGTAGACGACATAGGCCAGAAGCGCCAGCACCAAGAGCGAAATGGCGATCGTGATCGGCAGAAGAATGTCGTTGTGAAACCATTCGATGTCGGACTGCACGATCGTGTTTGCCGGCAGGAAGCCGATCTGGCCGGATACAGGAGCGCCTAGGATGGCCTCAGCCCTCGCCGCGCCGACGATCGCGCCGGTGCCGAGCGCGGCAACGCCCGCCCGGGTCGCAAACAGCCATCCCCCCATCACATCGAGCCTCCGAAAACCACTTTCCAAAAGCGCCTCGCGCGATCCGCCGCAAAGTTCGCGGTTGAGTCCCTGGTTCTGCCAACGACAATAGCCCGCGCCGACAAAATTTGACAAACGGAAAATTCGCCTGCTCGATGAACGGGCTGTCAAGGGGTCCGGATAGCCGCGCGGGCGCTTTGCCCATCGGCGCCGGCCAAGAGCGCACGGCGGGACGAGTTCATTCATCTTGCGGCTTTTTTTCCACTTGGCGCGCCGCCTCCGCGCGCTCAATATCGACGGCCACGAGCTTTTGTGACATTGCAAAGAGGCGCTCGGGAACCGGAGAATTGGCATGGCTGACGACGCGGGAGAGGAATTCCGCCGGCCGGTTCCCCTGGCGTTGGCGGGCCTGGCGATTATCGGCTGGGCGCTCGCGGCCTTCCTCTGGTCGCAGGATGCGCAGACCCGCTCCCAGATGACCGATTCACTCAATGCCGCCGAAAAGGCGCGCGAGTCCCTGGCCGCGGACTTGCAAAACTTGCAGAAGCAGGCAGGAACGGCGGCCGACCTTAAGGCTCAGGCGGCGCAAGCGGAGAAGACGCTGTCGGATGCCGCCGCCGCGCGCGCCTCGGCGCAGAACGAGCTCGCCGACCTCACCAAGCAGATCAGCGACGCGAAGCTTGCGATATCCGGCGCGCAGGAAGAGGCAAGCGCCAAGTCACGCGATCTTCAGGCGGTCGACGCCAGACTCAAGGACGAAAACGACCGGATGGCTGGCTTGCAAAGCCAGGATCAGGCCTTGTCCGCGGAAGCAGTCAGGCTCCAGGGACAGGTCGCCGCGGCGCGCGCCGCTCTCGCCGACGCCCAGAACCAGACGGCCGCCGCCCAGAAACAGCTCGAGACGCTGCAGAACCAGATCAATGCCGCGGCGGCCGAGCTCAACGCGCTTCAAAGCCAGATCCGCGAGGCCAAGCCGCCGGCCAGCACGACCCCGTGATCCTTCGCCCACGCTCCGCGGAGCTGGAGGAACGCCGATTGTCGCGGGCGGCAGCCATGTTACAAGATGCGCCGAGGCGACCGACGGCGACCTCGGCCGAAACCACGGGGGAGAACCCATGGACGATCTGAGAGCGGACGACGTTAAGATCACCAAAAAAAGCGGAGGGGGAGCCCAAACAGCCTCGGAACTCAAGGCTGCGGTGCTGGCGAAGCTGACCTACTCGGTCGGCAAGATTCCCGAGGCCGCGAGTCCACGCGACTGGTTTCTCGCGGTCGCCTTCGCCACCCGCGACATCATTGTCGAGCGCTGGATGGACTCGACCGACGCCGCCTACACCGACGGGCGCAAGCGGGTGTACTATCTTTCGCTCGAATTCCTGATCGGCCGCCTGCTGTTCGATGCGATGACGAATGTCGGGATCGCCGAGCCGATGGAGGAGGCGCTAAAGGAACTCGGCGTGAGCCTCGCCGAATTGCGCCGGATCGAGCCGGACGCAGCACTCGGCAACGGCGGCCTCGGACGTCTCGCCGCCTGTTTCATGGACAGCATGGCGACGCTCAGAATCGCCGCGCACGGCTATGGCATCCGTTACGACAACGGGCTCTTCCGGCAGATCATCCGGGGCGGATGGCAGCAGGAAGCGCCCGAGGATTGGCTGATCCACGGCAATCCGTGGGAGTTCGAGCGGCCGGAATACAGTTATGCGATCGGCTTCGGCGGCTCGGTCGAAATGGTGCAGGGCGACGACGAGCGTACGCGCCATATCTGGCACCCCGCCGAAACGGTCGAGGCGGTCGCCTATGACACGCCGATTGTCGGCTGGCGCGGCAATCACGTGAATACGCTCCGCCTTTGGTCGGCGCGCGCGCCGGATCCGTTCAAGCTCGACGCCTTCAACGCCGGCGATTTCGTCGGCGCGCTGTCCGACACAGTGAGGGCCGAGGCGATCTCCAAGGTGCTCTATCCAAGCGACGCCACCCCCGCCGGGCAGGAGCTGCGCCTGCGGCAGGAATATTTCTTTGCCTCCGCTTCCCTGCTTGACCTCATTCGCCGCCACATCAAACAGTACAAAGACGTTCGGACGCTCGGAGAACACGCTGCCGTCCAGCTCAACGACACCCATCCGGCGATCGCGATCGCCGAGCTGATGCGCATTCTGATCGACCTCAATGGCCTCGAATGGGACGACGCCTGGGCGATCGCGCAGGCGACCTTCTCCTACACCAACCACACTCTGCTGCCCGAGGCTCTGGAGAGCTGGCCGGTGCCGCTGATGGAGCGTCTGCTGCCGCGCCACATGCAGATCATCTATCTCATCAACGCGGCCCATCTCGACAGCGCGCGACGGCGCGGCTTCATCGATCCGGGCCTCCTGAGCTCCCTCTCGCTGATTGACGAGCAGGCGGGGCGGCGCGTGCGCATGGGGAATCTCGCCTTCATCGGATCGCACAAGATCAACGGCGTGTCGGCGCTGCACACGGACCTCATGCGCAAGACCGTGTTTCATAGTCTCAACGCCGTCTATCCGGGCCGCATCGTCAACAAGACCAATGGCATCACCTTCCGCCGCTGGCTGATCGAGTGCAATCCCGGGCTTGCCGGGCTCATCCGCTCCACCCTCGGCGATCGCGCCCTCGATTCTCCCGAAGCGCTGAAGGGCCTCGCCGCTTACGCCGATGACGCCTCGATGCAGGAACGCGTCGCTTCCTCGCGACGCGCCGCCAAGGCGTCGCTCACGCGCCATGTCGCGACCCAGCTCGGCCAGCGCATCGATCCCGAAGCAATGTTCGACGTACAGGTCAAGCGCATCCACGAATACAAGCGGCAGCTCCTCAACATTCTCGAAACCGTGGGGCGCTACAACGCCATTCGCGCCAATCCGACCATCGAATTCGCGCCGCGGGTGAAGGTTTTCGCCGGCAAGGCGGCCGCGAGCTACACGCAGGCTAAGCTCATTATCAAGCTTGCGATCGACGTCGCCCGCGTCGTCAACTCGGACCCGACGGTGCGCGGGCTTTTGAAAGTCGTATTCCTGCCCAACTACAATGTCTCGCTCGCGGAGACGATCATTCCGGCCGTCGATCTTTCGGAGCAAATCTCGACCGCCGGGATGGAGGCCTCGGGGACAGGCAACATGAAGATGGCCCTCAACGGCGCGCTGACGATCGGCACGCTCGACGGAGCGAACGTCGAGATGCGCGATCTCGTGGGCGCCGACAACATCTTCATCTTCGGCCTGACTGCCGCCGAAGTGGAATCGACCCGCGCCCAGGGCATCGACTCGACCGCCCGCATTGCCGCCTCCCCGGTCCTCAGAGAAGCGCTCGACGAGATCGCATCCGGGGTCTTCTCGAACGACGACGCCGGACGCTACCACGGCCTCGTCGATACGCTGACGCATCACGACTATTTCATGGTTTGCGCCGATTTCGACGCCTACTGGACAACCCAGATGCGGATCGACGAAGTTTGGCGGAACCGGAAGGCCTGGATGCGCTCGAGCATCCTCAATACCGCCAATGTCGGATGGTTCTCATCCGACCGCACCATCGCCGAATACGCGTCGGAGATCTGGAACGCGCCGTTTACGCCGCTGACCTGAGTCGCCGACCGGGAGGACACACATGGAGGCTTGGCGCGCGCGAGACGCCGACGTCGCCGCAATCCAGGCGGCGCGCTGCGGCGATCCGTTCGCCGTGCTCGGTCCGCACAAGACCGCCGACGGCTGGGTTATTCGCGTTCTTGCGCCCGACGCCGTTCGCGTCCGCGCCTTGACCCGCGAGGGCAAGCTGCTCGCGGAGCTGCCCCGCCGCAGGGATGACTTCTTCGAGGCGCTGATCCCCTCGGCCAAAGAGCGCCCCGTCTACCGGGTCGAGGTCGAGACGATGTCGGGAACGTCGTCCTATATCGATTCCTATGCGTTCGGTCCGGCTCTCGGGCCGCTCGACGATTATTTGCTGCGCGAGGGCTCCCACCGCCAGCTCTACCGGCGGCTCGGCGCGCAGCTCGCCCAACACGAGGGCGTCGACGGGGTCTTGTTCGCGCTCTGGGCGCCGAACGCCTCGCGCGCCTCCGTGGTCGGTGATTTCAACCGCTGGGACGGACGCCGCTGCCAGATGCGCAAGCGCATCGACAGCGGCCTCTGGGAGATCTTCGTCCCTCACCTCGAGGCCGGAGCCGTCTATAAATACGAGCTCGCCGGTCCTGACGGCGTGCTCCTGCCGCTGAAGGCCGATCCATTCGGATTCGAGGCGGAGCTGAGGCCCTCCACCGCGTCGGTGGTCGCTGACAGCGCCGACTTCGTCTGGACAGACGCCGAATACATGGCCAGGCGCGGCGACGGGGAACCGCGCCGGAAGCCCATGTCCATCTACGAGGTCCATCTCGGCTCGTGGCGGCGGCACGAGGACGGAACCTTTCTCACTTACGTCGAGTTGGCGGATCAGTTGATTCCCTATGCGAGCGACATGGGATACACGCACATCGAGCTCCTGCCGGTCAGCGAGCATCCGCTCGACGAATCCTGGGGCTACCAGCCGATCGGCCTCTTTGCGCCGACGCGCCGATTCGGCGAGCCCGCGGGCTTTGCCCGTTTCGTCGACCGCGCCCATGCGGCGGGGCTCGGCGTGATCCTGGACTGGGCCCCTGCGCATTTTCCCACCGATGCGCATGGACTTGCGCGCTTCGACGGCACCGCGCTCTACGAGCATGCCGATCCGCGCAAGGGCTTCCATCCCGACTGGAACACCGCGATCTACAACTTCGGCCGGCATGAGGTCGCGAATTTTCTCTACTGCAACGCCCTCTACTGGGTCGACCGCTTCCATATCGACGGCCTGCGCGTCGACGCCGTCGCCTCGATGCTCTATCTCGACTACTCGCGGCGCGAAGGCGAATGGCTGCCCAACGCCGACGGCAGCAGGGAAAACCGCGAGGCGATCGCCTTTCTGCGCCGGGCCAACGAGCTCGTTTACGGCGGCTTTCCGGGCGCCGTAACAATCGCTGAGGAATCGACGGCCTTCCCCGGCGTCTCACGCCCGACGGACCATGGCGGTCTTGGCTTCGGTTTCAAATGGAACATGGGCTGGATGCACGACACGCTCGATTACATGTCGCTGGATCCGATCTATCGCCGCTGGAGCCACGACAAGATGACGTTCGGACTCCTCTACGCATTCAGCGAGAATTTCGTCCTGCCGATCTCGCACGACGAAGTCGTTCACGGCAAAGGCTCGGTCGTCTCCAAGTTTCCCGGCGACGAATGGCGCCGCTTCGCCAACGCGCGCGCCTTTTATGGCTTCATGTGGGGCCATCCTGGAAAGAAGCTCCTGTTCATGGGCCAGGACTTCGGGCAGACGAGCGAATGGAATGCCAGCGAGTCGCTTCCCTGGTGGCTGCTCGACCACTGGCCGCATCAGGGCGTGCAGGCGCTGATCCGCGACCTCAACCGATTTTATCGTCAAACGCCGGCGCTTTGCGCGCGCGATTGCGAGCCGGAGGGCTTCCGCTGGATCGTTGTCAACGACGACACGCAGTCGGTGCTCGCCTTCCTGCGCCGCGGCGCGGCGAACGACCCTCCGGTCGCGGTGGTCTGCAATTTCACGCCCGAACCGCGTCTCAACTATCGCATCGGACTGCCGTACGAAGGCCATTGGCGCGAGGCCATCAATAGCGACGCGGCTGCCTATGGGGGAACCAACACGGGCAATTTCGGCGGCGTGACCGCGCACGCGCGGTCCTCGCACGGCTTTCCGGCGTCAGCCACCCTGACCCTGCCGCCGCTCGCCACCTTGTACCTCGCTTTCATCCCGCCCGAGGCCGTGGAGGCGGCGACCTGACAAGGAGCCCATAATGGCCAGGACCAAGACCGCGAAGGAACTCGGCGTCTCTGCGCCCTACGCGCGTCACGCTATGGCCTATGTCCTCGCGGGCGGGCGCGGCAGCCGCCTTATGGAGCTGACCGACCGCCGCGCGAAGCCTGCCGTCTATTTTGGCGGCAAGTCCCGGATCATCGACTTCGCCCTGTCGAACGCGCTCAATTCCGGCATTCGCCGGATCGCGGTCGCCACGCAATACAAGGCCCATAGCCTCATCCGTCATCTGCAACGCGGCTGGAACTTTTTCCGCCCGGAGCGAAACGAGAGCTTCGACATTCTGCCAGCCTCGCAGCGCGTCTCGGAGACGTTGTGGTACCTGGGCACCGCCGACGCCGTCTATCAGAACATCGACATCATCGAAGGCTACGGCCCGCTTTTCATCGTACTGCTTGCGGGCGACCATGTCTACAAGATGGACTACGAGAAGATGCTGCAGCAGCACGTCGACTCCGAGGCGGACGTGACGGTCGGCTGCCTTGAGGCCTCGCTCGAAGAAGCCAAGGGATTCGGCGTCATGCATGTCGACGAAGAGAACAGGATCATTTCCTTCCTTGAGAAGCCCAAGGATCCGCCGCCCATGCCCGGCAAGCCGGATGTCGCGCTCTGCAGCATGGGCATCTATGTGTTCGAGACGTCCTTCCTCTTCGATCTCTTGAAGCGCGACGCGGCGGACGAAAACTCGAGCCACGATTTCGGCAAGGACATCATCCCCTATATCGTCAAGAACGGCAAAGCCGTCGCGCACCACTTCTCGCAATCCTGCGTCACCTCGACCGAGGAGGCCAAGCACTATTGGCGGGACGTCGGAACCGTCGATGCCTATTGGGCCGCCAACATCGACCTCACCGATGTCGTGCCGGATCTCGACCTTTACGACCGCGCCTGGCCGATCTGGACGTATGGCGAGATCACGCCCCCAGCGAAGTTCGTGCATGATGTGGACGGCCGGCGCGGCCTCGCGATCTCGTCGCTTCTGTCAGGCGGCTGCATCGTCTCGGGCGCCGCGATCAGCCGCTCGCTCGTCTTCACCGGCGTGCACGTCCATTCCTATTCGACGATCCACGAGGCCGTCATCCTGCCTTATGCGCGCATCGGGCGGAACGTGCGCCTGAGCAGAGCGGTGATCGACGCCGAAGTGAGTATCCCAGACGGGCTGGTCGTCGGCGAGGACCCGGAGCTTGACGCGATCCGGTTCCGGCGCACAGCCGAGGGTGTGACGCTGATCACCGGGCCGATGATCGAAAAACTCACGCAATGAGCGGACTCAAGGTCCTCTCCGTCGCGTCGGAGATTTTCCCGCTGGTGAAGACCGGGGGCCTAGCCGACGTCGCGGGAGCGTTGCCCGGCGCGCTGAAGCGCGAGGACATCTTCGTGCGAACGCTCGTGCCAGCCTATCCCGCGGTCCAGGCCAAGCTTACCGAGGTCTCGACTGCAGGAGAATACAGTGATCTTTTCGGGGGACCGGCGCGCGTTCTTGCGGGCGCCGCCGCGGGTCTTGATCTCTTCGCCATCGACGCTCCACATCTCTACGACCGGCCGGGCAATCCCTATCTCCGCCCAGACGGGTTGGACTGGCCCGACAACGCCCGCCGCTTTGCCGCGCTTGCTCGGGTCGGCGCCGATATCGGACTCGGCGCGATCGGTGCGTTCCGACCCGAGGTTGTTCACGCCCACGACTGGCAGGCCGCGCTGACGCCCGCTTATCTCCACTTCGCTTCTGGGTTGCGACCCGCGACAGTGGTCACCATCCATAATCTCGCCTTTCAGGGCCACTTTCCGCTTTCGGCATTCTGGGAGCTTGGTCTGCCCGAGAGAGCGCTAACAATCGACGGTGTCGAATATTTCGGTGGCGTCGGCTATCTGAAAGCGGGTCTTAGGCTCGCCGACAGCATCACCACGGTCTCGCCGACCTACGCCCGCGAGATCACGACGCCGGAATTCGGCATGGCGCTCGACGGCCTGCTACGCTCGCGCGCCTCCGTCCTGCATGGCATTCTCAACGGAATCGACGACGTCGTCTGGAATCCCGCCGCGGACCCCGCCGTGCCGCAGAGTTACAGCGCTCTCAGGATCGACACGCGCGCGCGCAACAAGACGGCGCTGCAAAGCAAACTCGGATTGACTCCGAGCCCCGACCGGCCGCTGTTCGCTGTTGTCTCCCGCCTTTCCCATCAAAAGGGCCTCGACCTCATGCTGCCGGCCATGCCCCAGCTCGTCGCGAAAGGCGGCCAGTTTGCCCTGCTTGGCTCCGGCGAAAGGGCGTTGGAAGAGGGCTTCGCGAACGCCGCCGCAAATCGGGCCGGTTCGATCGGCTGTGTCTTTGGCTACGACGAGAGGCTCGCCCATCTTTTTCAGGCCGGCGCGGATTTCGTCGTTGTCCCCTCTCGCTTCGAGCCGTGCGGCCTAACGCAGCTCTGCGCCCTTCGCTACGGTGCGACACCGATCGTTTCGCGCGTCGGTGGCCTCGCCGACACAGTCATCGACGCCAACGAGGCGGCGACTGCCGCCGGCGTCGCGACCGGCGTCCAGTTCTCGCCGATATCGGTCGAAGCGCTCTCTTCCGCGTTCGACCGTGCGTTCGAGCTTTTCCACAACAAGGAGACGATGCGCCGCATCAGGCTTAACGGGATGCGTGCGGACGTCTCCTGGCGAGGGCCGGCCCGGCGCTACGCGGCGCTCTACCGCTCCGTGGCCGGCGCCGCCCGATGAATGCGGCAAAGGCGGGTCTTGGCGTCGTTGTCTCGCCCCGCGGCCTCGAAGCGGCGCTCAACCTACCCAACGCAGAAGGCGCGTCGCTCTGCCTTTACGACGGCGACCGCGAAGTCTTCAGGGCCGCCATGGCTCGCGACGCGGGCGGCGTCTTCCGCGGCGTTGCGCCGGGCTTCGGGGCTGGCGCGCGCTATGGGTTCCGCGTCGAGGGCCCATACGATCCAAAGCGCGGGGCTCGATTCGATGCGTCCAAACTGCTGGCTGACCCCTACGCGCGGGCGTTCGATCGGCCATTCCGGCTGCGCCCCTCGATGTTTGAGTTCGGCGAAGACAGCGGCCCCGATGCGCCGAAAGCCATCGCGGGCGCGCCGCCGGCGGGCGAGCCGGGACACAAGCGCGTCGCTGCGGATTCCCTCGTTGTCTACGAGCTCAATTTGCGCGGCTTTTCGCGGCTGAACGCGGCTATCCCCGAAAGCGCGCGCGGAACCTTCGCCGGCCTGGCCCACCCGGCCTCGATCGCCCATCTCGCCGCTCTCGGGGTCACAGCGGTCGAAATCATGCCGGCGGACGCTTTCGTCGACGAGCGCCATCTGCCTCCGCTCGGCCTCTCGAATGCCTGGGGCTACAATCCGGTCGTGTTTGGCGTCCCCGATCCGCGGCTTGCGCCCGGCGGGTGGGCGGAGGTGCGCACGGCCACTGACGCGCTGCATGCAGCGGGCATGGAGGCGATCCTCGACGTTGTCTTCAATCACAACGGCGAAAGCGACCAGTTCGGGCCGACGCTGTCGTTTCGCGGCCTCGACAACGCGACATGGTTCCGCCTCGATCCGCGCAATCCGGCGATCTACGTTAACGACTGCGGCACCGGCAATTGCCTCGCGCTCTACAGGCCCCTTGTCGCCGACATGGCGATCGGCGCGCTGAGGCGGTGGATGATCCACGGCGGCTTCGACGGCTTTCGCTTCGATCTCGCGACCGCGCTCGGACGCGGCCCCGACGGTTTCAATCCGAACGCCCTGTTTTTCCAGGCGCTGGCCGAAGATCCGGTTGTGCGCGAGGCGCGGCTCATCGCCGAACCCTGGGACGTCGGCCCGGGCGGCTACCAGCTGGGCGCGTTCGGCCCAAGCTTCGCCGAATGGAACGACCATTTCCGCGATGCGGCTCGCCGCTTCTGGCGCGGCGATCTGGGAATGCGAGGCGAGATCGCGACGCGGATGGCGGGCTCCCGAGACATTTTCGCGCACGCAACGGCGCCGTCGAAGGGCGTCAATTTTGTCGTCGCGCACGACGGCTTCACGCTCGCCGATCTGGTGGCTTACGAGCGCAAGCACAACGCGGCGAACGGCGAAGGGAACCGGGACGGAACCGACGCCAATTTCTCCTGGAATCATGGCGCCGAGGGGCCCACCGAGAACCCCGCCATCCTCGCGGCCCGGGCACGCGACCAGCGGAATCTTCTGCTCTTGCTTCTTGCATCGCGCGGAACGCCGATGCTTGCGATGGGCTCAGAGCTTGGATTCAGCCAGGACGGCAACAACAATGCCTACGCCCAGGACAATGCGACAACCGCGATCGACTGGAGCGCCGCCGACGGATCGCTGATCACATTCGTCCGCCGGCTTACGGAAATCCGCCGCTCGCGCCCTGCCCTGTCGCTCGACGCGTTCCTGACGGGCGGGCCGTTCGACCCGAGCGGCCTGCCTGATGTCGAATGGCGCGACGCCGGGGGTCCGCTGACCCCGTCGGCCTGGAACGATCCGGCGGGACCAGTGCTCGTTGCGGTCTTCGCCGCTCCCCATAGTGACCGGGCCGATCGCGTCGCTGTTGCGATGAATCGCGGCCCCGAGGATGTGGAGCTCGGGCTGCCCGCGCCGCGCGCCGGGATGGCCTGGCGCGTGCTCGCCGAGACTGAAAGGCCGGATGCGCTCGAGCGGCCGGTCGCCATCGCCGACCGCTTTCGGCTCGGCGCGCGTGCGTGCGTCATTCTTGGCGAAACCGTCATCGCGGACCTCGGCCTCAGAGGCGGTCCGCCGGGCGCCGCCGTCGTCGACGCGCTCGCCGGCGCCGCGGGCATCGCCGCCGACTGGTTTGACGTCCGCGGTAAACGCACCATTGTCCCGCCGGAAACCAAAATCGCGCTATTGGCGGCGCTCGGCCTCGAAGTCGGCGGCGAAGCACAGGCGCGCGAAAGCCTCGCCCAGGTCCTCGACGAGACGCAGCGACGGCGCTTGCCGCCCTCCCTCGTGCTGCAGTTTGACGAGCCGCTCGCAGCGCCCTTGCGCGACGCGCCGGGCGCCTACGAAGGGCGGGTCGAGTGCGAGGACGGTAGCGTTCGCGAATGGCGCGTGGAAGCGGGCAACGGCGCGCCCCGAACGCTTCCCGACGGGCGCATCGTCGCCGAGCGGACGATCGCGCTGCCCGATCTTCCGATTGGGCGCCACCGCCTCATGATCGAGGGCGTCGACTGTGCGCTGACGGTTGCGCCGCCGGAGGCCTATGGGCCCCGGGCGGCGCTGCGCAAGCGCTTCGGGGTCGCCGCGCAACTCTATGCCATGCGTCGCGCCGGCGATCAGGGCGTCGGAGATTTTTCGACGCTCGCGCGCGCAGGCGAGGCCGCGGGCGTCGCCGGGGCGGCCTATCTTGGCGTCAGCCCGATGCATATGCTATTTCCCCAGAACCGCGAACGGGCGAGCCCCTATCACCCCTCCGACCGTCGCTTTCTCGATCCAATCCTCATAGACGTTCTCGATGCGGGACTGCCGCGAGGCGAGGCGCTCGCCGCCCTCGGGCCCGCAGCCGTCGCGGCGTCGGCCGCGAAATTCGTCGACTACCCGTCGGTCTGGATGATCAAACGCGCCGCGCTCGAGGCGCTGCACGCGGCGTTCGCGCGGCTCCGAGCCGCCCAGCCGGGGGACGCGCTCGTCGCGGATTTTGGGGCGTTCGTCAGCGCGGGCGGGGACGCCCTCAGGCGCTTCGCCGCGTTCCAGGCGATCGCCGCGGGCGAGCACGGCCTGGACTGGCGATCGTGGCCCGGGGAACTGCGGGACGGCGACGTCCAGGCGATCGAGACAGCGATCGCCAAGGACGCTGACGCCTTCGACTTCGCGCTCTTTTGCCAATGGCTCGCCGACCGTCAGTTGCGACGGGCTGCAGCGCGAGCTCGCGCCGAAGGACTCGAAATCGGCCTTTATCGTGATCTCGCGGTTGGCGCGGCGCCCGACGGGGCGGAATCCTGGGCCCATGCGCGCGAACTCGCGCGGGGCGTTTCGATTGGCGCGCCGCCCGATCCGTTCTCGACCGAGGGTCAGAATTGGAACCTGCCCGCGCCCAATCCGCTCGTGGGGGCGCGCCAGGGCTGGTCGGCGCTCAGCGCGATCGCCGCCGCTAACATGCGCCACGCCGGAATGCTGCGCATCGACCATGCAATGGGCCTGCAACGGCTGTTTCTCATTCCGGACGGCGCGAAGCCTTCCGAGGGCGCCTATCTCGCCTACCCGTTCGACGATCTGATCGGCCACATTGCGCTCGAAAGCCAGCGGGCGAAATGCATGGTCGTCGGCGAGGATCTCGGCACAGTGCCGGAAGGCTTCCGCACCCGGCTGACACGGGCCAACATTCCGGGCATGCGGGTGCTCTGGTTCGAGCGCAGGGGAGCCGAGGTGCTTCCGCCGGCCGCTTATCCACCGCAGTCGGTCGCCTGCGTGGCGACGCACGATCTGGCGACGCTCGCCGGCTGGTGGCAGGGCGCCGACATCGCGGAACGGCTGTCGCTGGGCCTCCTGACGCTTGCAAAGGCCGGCGAAGCCATCGCGGCGCGGCGCGAGGAAAAGCGCGGCCTCGCAGCCGCCATCATGTCCGCAGGCCTCATCGGCTTCCAGCTTGACGAAGACGCGCCGCTCGACGACGCGACGGCCGCCGTGGTCCATGCGTTTATCGGCGGGGCGGGCTCGATCCTCGCCCACGCCCAATTCGACGACCTCGTAGGAGAGACGATGGCGACCAATCTCCCGGGCACCGACCGAGAGCGGCCGAACTGGCGGCTGAGGGTGGGACCGGATGTCGAGGCGGCGTTCGGCGGACCGCGTGCGCGGGCGATCCTGACGGCGCTGGAAAAGGGCCGCACCTGAGGCCGAAGCGGTCCCGCGTCAGGCTTCGCCGAAAAATGAGCCCGTCTTCACGGCGGGCTGGAGCACCAGGGCTGGCTGGTGTCTTGGGTCCGGCCAAGGACCCGCATGCTTATGCCGCCGTTAAACGGAAATCGAAATCGCTTCGCGGCCTCTGGGCGTGTCGACGACGCGCATATTGACTGACTGGCCCTCGTTGAGGTGGGCGATGCCCGCCGCGTTCAGCGCGGAAATGTGGACGAATATGTCCTTGCCGCCGTCTTCGACTGCGACGAAGCCGAACCCCTTCGTCTCGTTGAACCACTTGACCTTGCCCTCGAGCGGCGTCGCGGTCGACGGGTCGGGCGGGGTTCGGCGCGGCGGGCGGGGCGCGTCGGAAAACGGACGGCGCGGACGATCGAGGGCGCCCGACGCGTCGATCGAGATGACCCGCGCGACCTGCGGGCCCTTCGCGCCGGCGCCGACGATCACCCGCATTTTTGCGCCGGCGGCGACAGTGTCGTGCCCGGCGGCATGGAGCACAGTCGCGTGCAGGAAGGCGTCACCCTGGCCATTGGCCAGCTCAACGAAGCCGAAGCCCTTCTCTTCCTTGAACCATTTCACGGTCGCCTCGACCGTCGGCTGGCTCGCCAGGGGAGCCCCGCCGCCATTCGACTCGTCAAACGGGAGGTCAGACCCGCCGTGCGGGCGCGATTGGCGTTGCCTCGGCTCGTAGGGCATCGGTCCGTCGTCGTCAAAGCCGTGCCGGCGCGGCTCCCAGAAATCCTTCCCTCTATTCATGGCGTTCAGACTCTTCGACCGGTGGATGTCAGAAAGAAGACCGTCGCGGCCTCCGACGCTTCTTCATCCCGCCAGAAAGCGGCGGAACCTCGTGAGGGCGCTCGAGCGCCCGAGATCGGATTGTCGCGGCCGGTCTCCATGCCGACCGTCGGGAACAGGGATGCGCGTAGATCGGCGTCGCTGGCTCACGGTTCCCGCGATCGGCCTCAGTCACACCCAGCGCGGGCGCGTCTGAAAAAGCCCTAAATGGGAAGCTCGCTAGGAACGTCATCCGCGAAACCGGCGTTCCGCCCGCGTATCGGGGACACGGTCACGACGCCGGACGCAGGATGCCCGCCGCGACATTCGAGAATGATAGAAAGGGAAACCCGATCTTGTGGGTTCGCGGCGGCCTCCCGCGCTTTCGCGGGCCGCCCAAACACCTAGCGACGAAACGACACTCTTCCGCACAACGACCACGAACCATTTGCCCGGCGAACCCAGCCTCGGAGCGCCAACCGGCGCCACGATTTCGTCGAACAATGAGCCCTGTTTCCCCTCATATCCAGCATTCCAAACAAAATGATTTGGCGCAATTAGGGAATCTACGTAGCGCCGACGCGAAGGCTTGGAACCCTAGCCGAAATCGATGCTTGCGCCGGTAAATGCGCCTCCCCATATCCGGTCGCATGTTTGAACCCCTTCAGCCGCTGTCTGCGGCCCTCACGCTCGATGCGGAGAGCGCCTCCCAAGGTCCGGGCGCCAAGCCCTCGTCCGACGCGAACCTCCTCGATGCCTATTCGCGCGTCGTCAGCGACGTCGTCGAACGCGTCGGCCCGAGCGTGGTCCGAATCGATGTCAAACGCGGAGGCCGCAGCGCAGGTTCCGGCTCCGGCGTCATCGTGTCGTCGGACGGGCTCGCGCTCACCAATTCCCATGTCGTGCAGGGGTCTCGCGTCGTCGCGCTCACAACGCTCGAGGGCCGCGAACTGCAGGCTCGCGTTCTCGGCGACGATCCCGACACCGACCTCGCGCTGCTGCGCGTGGATGCGGACGTGTCGCTGCCCGCGGCGCGGCTCGGCGACAGTTCGAAACTCAAGCGTGGCCAGATCGCGATTGCGATCGGCAATCCGCTTGGCTTCGACGCGACCGTGACCGCCGGCGTCATTTCCGCGCTGGGGCGCTCGCTGCAATCGCGGACCGGGCGGATGATCGAGGACGTCGTGCAGACCGACGCCGCGCTGAACCCCGGCAATTCTGGCGGGCCGCTCGTGTCATCGGCGGGCGAGATCGTCGGCATCAACACCGCGGTCATCATGGGCGCCCAGGGCATCTGCTTCGCCGTCGCATCGAACACCGCCAATTTCGTTGCGGGCGAGATCGCGCGCCACGGCCGGGTCCGGCGCGCCTATATCGGCGTTGGGGCCGCGACGACGGCGATCCCGCGCCGGATAGCGCTGCGACTCGAGCTCGAACAGACGACTGGGGCACGGCTCCTCAGCGTCGATCAGGCGGGACCGGCCGCTCATGCGGGTCTTCTGTCCGGCGACATCATCATCGGCCTCGACGGCAGGACGGTGACGAGCGTCGGCGAGCTTCTGCGGGCGCTCGATGCCGAAAAGATCAACCGCACTGTCGCCGTGGACGTCCTACGCCGTTCGGAGCGGCTAAGGGTGTGGATCGGACCGGTCGAGCGTCCGGCCGCCAACTAAGCCGGACTAAAGTTTCGGTTGGACCAGCGGCCCCGGAAGGGCGCGCTCGGCCTCCTCCTCGAGCGCCTGCTCATGATAACGCACGAAGCGCGCGCCGACGAAGAAGGCGATCACGGCGCCGATGAGGGCCGCAACGCCGACCGGACGGGCGTAGGATTCGAAGGCGCGGCCGAGAAGATAGCCGCCTGACCCGAAGATCGAGGCCCAGACGATCCCGCCCGCCGCGTTGAACAGGAAGAACCGCTCCCAGTTGAAGCGGTTGACCCCGGCGAGAAACGCCGCGAATGCGCGCAGGATTGCGACGAAGCGGCCGAAAAAAACAATCTTGCCGCCGTGCTTCATGAACAGATACTGGCCGAGCTTCAGCCGACGTTCGTCGAGCCTCACATAGCGACCGTATCGATAGGCGATCGGAAAGCCAAATTCGCGGCCGACCCAATAGCCGCAATTGTCGCCGAGGATCGCTCCGGCCGCGGCGGCGCCGATCACGCCGTAGAGATGAAGCTTTCCTTCGCCGGCCAGAATCGCGGCCGCGACGAGCACGGTTTCGCCCGGCATCGGAATGCCTGCGCTCTCCATGCCGACAATCGCCAGGATGGCGAAATAACTATAGGTCGCGAGGTACCCGTGCAGATGGTGCACAATATCCATGTCAAGGGAGCGCCTTGGCCCCGGTCAGTCGGCGGGCGTTGGCCCGCACTTTGCGCCTCGCCGGTTTTGCGGCGGCCTGGGCAATGCCGGCCAAGCCAAACGACACGTCGTTTGGGGTGCGCACGCCGCCGAACGCAGCCTTGAGCACAAATGCGCCCCACGCGGCCTGGGCGGCCAAAGCGCCCTCGATCGCGGCGTCGACCTTTTCCTGCACCATGAGTTGGGCTTCGCGCGCCTTTTCGGCTGGCCTGCCGGCAAATGACAACAGATCCTGCGTCCGGGCAGCGATGGTGAGCGCTGCGTCGACGCCGGTCTGGACGTTGGCCTTGGCGATCGCTAGCGAGCGTCTTTCAAGACTTTTCGACACCATGATCAACCTCAATTTCTTTCAACGTCCTAAACCTGCGCTCGACAATACGAAGATCCGCGGTCACGAACAGAGGATGGGGTAAGTTCAGCTCCGCGGCAAGTCGGAAGTCGCCAGACTTTCGGACGAATTTCACATTCAGGCGAGCGGCTCGATGCGGTACTGGATAAAGCCGGTGCGCTCGGCCACTGCGTCATAAAGCCGGCGCGCGTCGGCGTTCGTCTCGTGCGTGTTCCAGAAGACGCTCGCCGCGCCTGCTTCCTTTGCCGCCGCGGCCACCGCGCCGATCAGGGCGCGCCCCACGCCTCCGCCCCGTTGCGCCGGGCTCACATAGAGGTCTTGCAGATAGCAGCGCGCGGCGACGAGCCAGGTCGAGCGCTGGAAGAGGTAGTGCGAAAAGCCGATCAACTCATCGTCGCGCCCCGCGACGACGGCCTGGACCGGCTCCAGCGGGTCGAAGATGCGCGCCCAGGTCGCTTCAGTCACCTCCGCGGTCTCCGCCGTTCGGTAGAAGTCGAGATAGGCTCGCCACAACGGCGCCCATTGTTCCCGATCGCGACGCTCAACCGTGCGCACGATGAAAGTGGCCACAAGCTTGTCTCCCCTTGATCTCGCCTTGAATTAGGCGATTCCGCCGCACGCAACCATCGGAGCGCCGCGGCGTCTTGACAAGCGGCGCAACGGCGCCCGCTTTTACGCCGAAGCCTCGCCTCCGACGGAGCCGCCCGAATGACCCGCACGCCCCTCGTTCTCGCTGCGCTCGCGGCGCTGCTGGGCGCAGCTGGCGTCGCGCTCGCAGCGGCCGCGGTGCACCTGAGCGGCGGCGAGCTCGCAAGCCGCGGCGCGCTCTTTCTCATTCTGCACGCCGCAGCGGCGCTTGGGATTGCGGCGCATGCGCGCGTCAAGCCTCCCTCGCGGGCGCTCCTCGTCACCGGCTTCGTCATGGTGGCCGGCTCTGCGCTGTTCGCCGCCGACCTCGCGGCGCACGCCTTCACCGGAGCGCGGCTCTTTCCCTTCGCCGCGCCGCTCGGCGGCTCGACGATGATCCTCTCGTGGCTGGCGCTCGCGATTGCGTTTGCGGCGGCGGCGCGACGTTCGCAATCAAAGCAGTCACAAAATTAATCCCGTACGATCTCGAACCGATCGACGTCGACGAGCCCCATATCGGTGAGCTTGAGATGCGGGATCACCGGCAGGGGCAGGAAAGCGACCTGCAGGAAGGGTTCGGCGAGCGTCACGCCCAGGCCCTTGGCCGCCGCGCGCAGCGGAATCAGCGTCTCACGAACCTTCTCGAAACTCGCGAGACTCATGAGGCCTGCGACCGGGAGCGGCAGTTCGGCCACGACTTTTCCGCCCTCGGCCACGGCAAAGCCCCCCTCGATCTCGCGCAGCCGGTTTATGGCGGCAACCATGTCCGCTTCGTTCGTCCCGACGACACAAAGGTTATGGCTGTCGTGGCCGACGGACGAAGCGATCGCGCCGCGCTTCATGCCGAATCCCCTCACGAAGGCCGTCGCCATATTGTCGTTGACGCCGTGGCGCGCGACGACCGAGACCTTGACGATGTCCTGATCGAGGTCGGCCTGGCGCTCACCGTTCTTGAAGGGCAGCGTCACGGGAACGCGATCGGTGATGATCTTGCCCGGAATGACGCCGATTGCCTGGGTCGAAGGCCCCTGCCCGCGCGCTGCGAAATCCGTGGGTTCGACGCGGCGCGCCTTCACGCTTTCGCGCCCGACGGCGGGCAGAGGGCCGCGCGCAGCAAAGAGCGCGTCGTCGACCACGCGCCCCGCTGCAAGCACCATCGAGACCTCGCAGCGCCCGAGATCGTCGATCACGGCGAGGTCGGCGCGCCAACCGGGTGCGACCAGCCCGCGGTCGCGCAGGCCGAAGATGCGTGCCGCGGAAATCGTCGCGGCGCGATAGGCGGCGAGCGGCGGGGCGCCGAGCCCGATCGCGGTGCGGATAAGAAAATCGAGATGGCCTTCCTCGGCGATATCGAGCGGATTGCGGTCGTCGGTGCAGAAAGCGATGTAGGGCGAATTGCGCTCGGTGATGATGGGCGCGAGCGCATGCAGATCCTTGCATACCGACCCCTCCCTGATCAGCACTTGCATGCCCTTCGACAGCTTCTCGCGCGCCTCCGGCAGGTTTGTGACCTCGTGGTCGGTTCGCACCCCCGCGCTGAGGTAGCCGTTGAGGGCGTAGCCCCCGAGGAGCGGACTGTGCCCGTCGATCGGACGGGTCTGAAACGCGGCGAGCTTGGCGAGGCAGGACGGATCGCGCGCGAGGAGACCCGGAAAATTCATAAATTCGGCGAGCCCGAGCACTTTCGGGTGGTCCGCGAGCGGCAGAAGATCGCCCACCTCGAGCCGCGCGCCCGAGGTTTCGAGGTTCGTCGCCGGCACGCAACTCGAGAGCTGCACGCGCAAGTCCATCGCGGTTCGCATCGCGCCGTCGAGGAAGTAGCGCAGGCCGGCCTGCCCCATCACATTGCCGATCTCGTGCGGATCGCAGATCGCCGTGGTCACGCCGTGGCGCAGCACGCATCGGTCGAATTCGAGCGGGGTGATGAGCGAACTTTCAACATGGCAATGCGTGTCGATGAAGCCCGGAACGACGATCTTGCCTCTGACGTCGATCTCCCGGACGCCGCTATAGTCGCCGAGCGTCCCCACGATCCGGTCGGCGCAGATCGCAACGTCGCTCGGAACGAGGTCGCCGCTGACGAGATCGAAGATTCGCCCGCCCTTCAGCACGATGTCCGCCTTCGCGAGCCCCTGACCCTGTTCAATGGCGCGGGAAAGAAAGGCGACGGGGTCGCTCATGAACCGGTTCCTCTGTGAGACGCAGGGCATTGTTTCAGGGTTGCGCCGCCGGCTCAAGCGTCGCGCGGGCGCGAGCGTGGTGATTGCGGCATTTGCCTAGCGCGATCGGGCCAGCATCGCGTCCTCATGCTGATAGTCAAAAAAGTCGCAAGGATAAGCCGCGAACTCCGGGAAGAGCGCGCGCCAGTCTTTTCCGACGGCAGTACGAGCAAGCCAATCGCAAATCGATTCTGCAGTCTCTTGGTAGGTCGTCACCGGTCGATAGCCAAGCGACGTCGCAGCTCCAGTTTGAACGGCCGCTGGACTGACCAGGGAGTCCACCCCAGAGACGGCGGATAAGAGTCTTCGTCCGGCAGGGCCACCAGTTGACCGGACCAGTCAAAACACGATCCGATCGCAGCGGCGATTTCTGCGACCGACAGAGCCATCGGATCAGCGATGTTGAGAATGCGCTGCCCGCGCAGGCTTGCCGCGAGGAGCAGCAGCGCCGCGATGTTTGCGACGGACGTCGTATGAAAGCGGCTCCGTCCGCCGCGACCCCCCGAAAACCGGGGCTTTCGCTTGCCTAAGGCATTGAAACTTCTCGCAGCGGTGTTAGGTAGTGTGTGACGCAATGTGCGTGATGCTGGCCTCGGGCGTGGACAAAAAGTCTGGACAACGCCGTTTGGCGGAAGCAACGGAAACCATAGGGCGACACAATGAAACTGACCAACGCCAGCCTCAAGAGGCTCATAGAAAAACCCGGCCGCCACGGCGACGGCGACGGGCTCTATTTCCGCACCCTCGGCCTCGACCGCGCCTATTGGGTGTTCAGGTATCGCACGGGCGGCAAGGAGCGGGAGATGTCGCTCGGCCCCTATCCCGAGCTGTCGCTGATCGAGGCTCGCGCCAAGCACGCCGCCGCGCGCAAGGCGGTAGTCGTCGACAAGGCCGACCCGCTCGCTGAAAGACGCGCCGACAAAGCTGCGGCTGCGAAGGCCAACGCGCCGACGTTCGGCGAATGGGCCGACGCCTACCTCCGGTCGCACGAGGCCGCATGGGGCAACCCCAAGCACCGAGAACAATGGCGCATGACGCTGACCCGGTACTGCGCAACGATCCGCGACATCCCCGTCAATCAGGTGGACGCCAAGGCGGTCCTCAGGGTGATCGAGCCATTGTGGAACGCCGTCCCGCAGACCGCGAATCGGCTCAGAGGGCGGATCGAGGCGGTGCTGTCGTCGGCCCAGGTCGCCGGGCATATCGATCCCGACCGCCCGAACCCTGCCCGGTGGAAGGGATGGATCGACCAAATGTTGCCCAAGCCGGAGAAGGTCGTCCAGCGCGGGCATCATGCAGCCATGCCCTACGCGGACCTGCCGGAGTTCATGGCGCGGCTCAGCGCGACGCCCGGCGCTCCGGCGGGGGCGCTCGCCTTTACGATCCTCACGGCCGCCCGCTCGGGCGAGGTTCTCAATGCGACATGGGACGAGATCGACCTTGCGACGGCCACGTGGACCGTCCCGGCATCGCGGATGAAGATGGGCAAGCCGCACGCCGTGCCGCTGGCGGAAGCGGCGGTCGCGATCCTCAAGGACTTTGAGGGGGCGCGGGGCACGAGCCCCTACGTCTTTCCGGGCGCTCTGCCGCGTCGGCCGCTCTCCGTCATGTCATTGAAGATGCGGATGCGCGGGCTCGGCGCTGGCGAGTGGACCCCGCACGGGATGCGCAGCGCGGCAAGGTCGTGGATGGCCGACAACGGCGTCGAGTTCGAACTGGCGGAAGCGTGCCTCGCCCACACGGTGGGCAACGCCGTCGTGCAAGCCTACCAGCGCAGTTCGATGTTGGAGCGTCGTCGTCCGGTCATGCAAGCCTGGGCTTCGTTCCTGCTCCCCGGCAAGGACGACAAGGACGACGCGAAGGTCGTGCCGCTGTCGGGCAGGCGGAAGCGGGGACAGGGGTGATCCGCATCGCGATCAGCCCTGCGGCCTACGAGGCGATACGCCGCGTTCTCGTCCCTGGCGGATCGGCTCGACGCCCTGGCGGCGGAACGCGCTAAGCCTTGGTGGCGGCGGCTCGCCGGATAAGAGTAGCCGCAAACTCTTGACAAGGCGCGGCTCGACCTGATGGCCTTGGCCCGCCATGATCCGCCTCGCCCCGCCGAGAAGGCGCGCAGACATTCCGCCAGACCTGCGGAAGCGTTTCGACAAGTTTGGCGAGGACCTCATGCGGATCGCCATTGAAAGCGGCGACGCCACCCGGATCGGTCAAGAACTAGCCGATCTTGGTCAGCGCCATCGCGATGAAATTGTCCTTTGGCTTCAAGAGAAACGTGAGGACGCCGCGCGCTATGAGCGCACAATGCTCTGGATCGCAGGGGCGACAGTGATCATCGCATTGGTGACACTAGGCTTCGTTGTGTGGGGCTTTG